>Ga0306901_1000637_pt1 | contig 13948 bp, 17 predicted proteins | sample AntRauMFilla3767_FD_190431 | JGI IMG/M metagenome (GOLD analysis project Ga0306901, IMG submission 190431) | Saline lake microbial communities from Rauer Islands, Antarctica - Metagenome Filla 3 #767 (v2) (version 2) | ecosystem: Environmental > Aquatic > Non-marine Saline and Alkaline > Saline ... | reverse complement strand
TTTTGGTGGGGATCTTCTTGGGGTCGTAGATTTTGTCTGCCTGTGCATTCGACAGCTCCTTACCCCTCTGAATATCCTCAATCAGCTCACCCTTGATCCTGTCAGGGAGACGCTCTTCTTCGATGTTACGGATGATGTGGCATGGGCCGCCCGGAATCCCTAGTGGTGTCTTACGTGCGTTCACAGCACGATCCACGGGGGCATCCTTACGTATCCACTGTGCATCTTCATCTCTTCCGAAAGTCATAGCGCCTACTGCGTTGGGGTGGTGAGACTCTCGAAGCTCAAACTCGTTGAACATGGTTCGTCCGTAGAGGGACCTCGAATAGTCTCGTGTGGCATCCGTGAGGAGGACCTTCACGTCATAGAGCGGAGAAAAGGGAATCGCCAACTGGACCTCTTGAAGGTCCGGTCGGTTGAGCACCAGAGTCTGCACGCCCACAGCCTCCCAATTAGGAGCCAGATCATACTTCTCCCGGAGTCCCTGAAGGTACAGAGCACTCGGGTCCTCAACCCGCTCATTACGAGCTGCTAGTTGCTCGATTGAGCCATCCACCACCAGATAGTAGAGGTAGGTAGCTTCACCAAAGATGTTCATGCAAGCCTCCTGATCACACGCGAGTACACCCAGAGAGGATACAAAAAGAAAACAAGGCTCCAACCCTTTTGAGAGCTGGAGCCTTGTCGGTACTCAGGCGTATTTCACCTTGGCGTCATCGGCAAGGAAGTCTCTCCATTCAGAAGGGACCTTCCTACCTCGAAGGCGATACTCCAGCACGTTGTTGATGTGCTGGGGTAGATACGGTTTAGAGAGCAGAGGCATATCAGCCTCTTTGGGCAGCCGGTCTGCCTTACGCTTGTTGCAGGGTTTGCAAGACGTGATGATATTCTCCCACGTCGTCTTACCTCCACGACTGGAAGGTACTACGTGGTCGAAGCTCAAGTCAGACACCCTTAGCTCGTCCCGCTCGACGGACTTCCCGCAATACTGGCACGTGAAGTCGTCACGAATGTAGATGTTGGTACGGCTGAAACGTACCTGTCTATGCGTCTTGACATACCGCTGGAGCACGAGAACAGCAGGCACGTTGATCGACACTGAGGGGCTTCGCACTACCCAATCTTCATAAGGCAGTACCAGACGGGATGTATCCCGCATCATGAGCGAGATAGCATCCTTCCAATTCAATACGTCTGCCGGTCTGTAATCTGCATTGAGTAATAGCGTATCCATCGTGGACCCCCTCTTGTCCTACGTTCTACAGAGCGAGTCTCTCGTATAAAGGAGACTCGTCATCTGCCACTTGCACCAGACCCCATTGGGGCCATCATATCGGGCTAGGGTTAGGGTTAACACTGCGAGTTCCTCTAATGAAAAAGGCCTAAAAGCAGATTAGGGACGACCCCTAGATCCGACGTATAAGTAACACCGGAAGGGGCCGTCCCTAATCCAACGGATTGGGCTTAATGAGTTGTAGGCCTAAGCTACCATCAACTCCTGTCCTTCTCGGCATAGCCGATCAATCGTATCATGTACGAATGGGCGGCCATTAAACTCGGGCAATAGCCCTCGTAGCAAATTGTAAGTGTCTTGCTTGCCATACGTTTTAATATCCGCACTCACACGGGCAATCACGCCCGAATATCCGGTCCCTGCTTTGAGCCGGGCACGGGAAAATCTCACACCTTCATTGTCCCAATCATCGGTCCATCTACCCTCTTCAAACCCTCTCTGGTACCTAGAGTGACTTCTCTTGGCGTAGGCCCAACCCTCGGGATAACTGACCAGAGATCGAGCTGCATACACATGGTGTGGAGAGCTGGATTTACAAATCTCCACAATCCGAAGGCCAATCTTTGAGGCCGATGTTTTCGGATAGTAGCATTTCGTAATCAAAGAGTCCAGTGGCGTAAGGGCCGGATCTTCATACTTAGTATCCGACAGGAAGTACGGCACCTCCTGTTCCTTCTCCCCGTCTGTCATGGACGAGAGGTACTGACTTCTTCGGGGTGCGCGAGTCGAATACTCTTTGGGGAGTCTACACACCAAGAAGAGGTCGCCCATGCTCTGGTTATAGAGAGTACGTCCAATGCGAGGGTAGAACTCTAGGCCCAAGAGCTTCTGAGCCATCCACGTCTGATACCGATATGGGAGATGGTTCGTAATCATACCTGTAGTCCTCCAATACCCAGCTCTTCTGCATGACGAGCAAATGCCTTCCTCGTCCGCTTCGACCGGTTGTTATCACCCAGAAGGGCTCGAATCAACGGGTACAGCTCCCTGTCTTCGACCCTTCCCGTCTCATGGTCAAAGTAGTCGAGAGGGTTCTTATCGAAACGGGCCACGATACCACTCGGGTTGTTCTCTTTGAGGTACATGGTTTGGTCGGGATACCGGTTTTTATCTTTCCAATAGTATGACCGGCTTTTGACGTCTTTGAACGCCGACATTCCCTCATAGGTACCGCCTTCCCCACGCCAGTTTCCAAAGCGAGAGACGGCCCAATTGGAGGGTCGGGAGTACCAAGACCGGCCCTTAACCACTTTGAAAGGGCCTCTAACATTGCGCACCCGACGTCTTCTCCACCAGCGGTTGTTCTGCTCGTACACGTCCAAGTCATCCACCTCGATCACTTGGAAGATGCGGATAGCCGCCTGAGCATTATCGGCATTTGACCGAAGGCCCACGAGTGGGGAGTCGTACCCCATATACTGAGCGAAGGGAGGCAGCTTAGCCATTTGCTCTTGGCTGAACTCTCCCCTGAGGGGAAGAATATCTCTGCCGGGTCGCCGGTACTGGAGGTAAAAGTCTCCGGGCTCGATATGGTCCCGAAAGGAAGCGGAGAGAATCTCGTCCTGCGAGAAGAACTCCAGCTCCAGAACACGGGCCGCTACCTCTGCGAAGATTACGTCTGTAAAGCCGTTTTGAATCATGGTCGTATCGTCTGCTACGTATGGGTTGCAACAGACGATACGACAAGTGGGAAGGGGGTGTCAAGCGCCGCTAAGGTGTCGGATAATGCGCTTGGTGATGGTGTCCTTAGCAAACTCACTGAGCTTCTCTTTCAGCTCGGTATCGTCATCTGGGGAGTGGAGGAAGCCCAAGTCAACCTTGGCCCCACCTGCTCCCTGCTTACCGCCGCCATTGTCTGCCCCAAACACCTTCTGACAGAACTGGTGGACGTTAACCGAACTGTTGTGAGAGCGAACAGAGGCGTCAATGGTACCCTCGATCATGGCAAAGACCACGACCGTCTCGACACCTTCCATACGTAGGAACTCGTCTGCGATAATGGGGAGGGCGTCCCGGCGCTTCTCTGTGAGGATACCCAGATAGGAAATGAGGATGGAAGCCTCATTCACCATGTTCTCGGCGGCCAGCACCCGGAGCCTGAAAAGGTAGGGCGGCAGGGGGTACCGGAGAATCTCCTGATACTTCTTCCGGTCGATGTGATTAATCAAGGCTGCGTGGGCCTTGAGGTCCAAGCTGGAGACATTCTCCGTTAGGAGGTGGTGCGTATCATTGACAACACCAAAGAGCAGGGCTGTAGCCACGAGGCTGCCCTTCTCTGACTTCATATCCAGCTCGTAGTGGATGAGATAGTCCCACAAGATAGCGCTGGCAGAACCACAAGCTCGAATGTCAACGAAATCAAGGTCCACGTCAAATTGGTGGTGGTCGATCACCCCATGCCATTCGGGAATCAGGTCGTTAAACCCGGTATTCTGGGGCACCGTGTCGACCGTCAAGAACGTCGAGTACCCTTCTGCGATAAAGTCATCTTTGTGCTTTAGACGCACGTCGAGGACGTTCACTTCGGTCTGGTTCTGGGGGTGCGAGATTTTACCCGCATAGTAAATATCTGTCTGGAGGCCATACAGCTCCTCCAGTAGATACTCCAAACCCAGCGCAGAGCCTACCGCATCTGGATCTGGCGTGTGCTGCATAACGACACAGATCTTCTGGTCTTTGGGGCGACCACTGAAGAAGGTCTCGAACTGCTCATAGCAGTTCTTCTGTGCCCCACAATCACTTGCAACCATCGCGGTACTCTCTTCGGGGGATACTTCTTGGACAGCCTCAGCAGCCTCCTCAGAGGATACTTTTGAGGCTTTTGACACGTCGCTTCCGGGGTTCAACTGGCTCGTCGTCGTCATAGACTTCCCTTTTATTTAACTGCAACACAACTTCTTTGGTTTTTTGGACTAGGGTGATCTTATCCGCAGCAGTCTCAGGGTCGGGAGTGGTCTTCAAATCGACCAACTCCTCTACCAACTGCCCCAGCCTCATTTCAGCAAGACTGTCCCTATACTCGTCTAACTTAGCCATACAGGTCCCATACGTTTCAAGGCAAGAGGAAAGATTCAATCCCCATTGTCACCCGCAAGTTCGGTATCATCATCGTCATCATCGTCATCATCGTCTGACGCACTCGCAGGTTCGTCGAGGTCTTCATCCTTTACGGGGAGAAGCTCCATTCTAGAGGCCATCTGCCCCATAATAAAGCCCGTCTTCGTAAGGTACTCGAAGTACGTCTCAGTTGTACTCTCCTCTTCCTTATGCTGGTAGCACACGGCCTCTTCGGAATTCAGCCTGACCTTCATTTCACGCCAGTAGGTGCCGGAGCTGATCTTCTTGACGAACATTCTCTCTTCATCCTCCACCGCCTCAAAACCCATCTCTTCGATCAGGTCCTTTACGTCTTGGATGCTGGCCTTGTGTTTCAGTGACCACTTTTCAGAACTCATATCTCTCCTCCTAATGTCTCCACAAATCTTCCGTCTAGGTACATACCCTCGTAAGGTGCCTCTTCGTCATAGAGGTACACCCGGAGCCCGCAGAAATCTGAGGCTCTCCGTGTAATGATGCAGTATTCGTCTACGTCGAAATAAGAGATATTACCGCACGGGTCGGCATATGCCCTAAACAAGTGCATTAACGATTGGTTCGTCTGATTGGGGCCGAAGTCCTCATGCGGCACGTAGAGCAGGTTCAGATGGTCTGATCCCATATCCAACCGCACGTAATAAGAAGGCCCTTTGGGTATCTCTTCAAACATGGTCGTCACTCATAACTTGGTACGCCCTGTTCCGTCCGTGACAGATAGCTGACTCCTTCTGAGGTGAGGAGAAGTCCAGCTTCGAGTAGCCAAAGGGCCGGGTAGGGCTGATCACATTCACATCGACGGTACGATAGTCGGGATCTTCATTACGTTCAAGTATCCTCCGTATGTCCGTCTTCAAGGGGGTTAGCGAGAAGTCCAGTACACGCATCACCGTCTGTAGGATTCCTTCGGGTAGGCCAGCATCGGGGTCCGGGTTATGGATGGGCACTACGACGATCTCAGTGGCTCCTAGCAGCACTGCAGGCTTGAGGGGTGCATACTGTAGAAGCGCCCCGTCCCACTCTCCCCTTACCCAAGGGAACACGAGAGGTATCGCCGTGGATGCGAGCACAGCGTCGAGGTCCAGAAGGTCTGGCCTGTACCTCCGATGGTACTTCGAGGGTAAAGAATCAAGGCGATTCGAGTATGCCCGGAGCCTCCCACTCAGCACGTCCGCACTATAGGTCGTCACCACCTGCTTGGATTCCAACAACTCTTCAAAATCTATGTGCTTGCTCAGGAAGTCCCGGAGAGGTTCCGTGTCGAGCAAGTGGGACCACTTCCAACACTTGAGCCATGATCGTAGGGGTCGGAACCGGTACACATTCTCGTTCTGTACTTCACGCCAGAGGTCGCAGAGGTGGCCGGGGCTCTTACCGGTAGCGAGCGCAACGCTGTTGATCGCCCCTACAGAAGAACCGCATATCAGGTCGGGTACCCATCCCATTTCGTAGAGGGCTTGGATCACACCGGCTTGAAATGCCCCGTGAGCCGCACCTCCTGACAAAACTAAAGCTCTCATACTGCCTCCTCACTATAGAGCAGACAGTATAAGAGCTTTCTCGGCTCAGAAGGCTTTAGGTACCTTCTCAGGGACAAGTAGCACCATTCGTGTGGGTAGCGGTCGTAGCAACCGCCTCCAGTGAGCAGACCTCCGCATCTGTAAGGCCCTGTACGTTCTCGACTCGTAGATTGCCTTGGATGCTCTGGAGATTCGAGAAACCTACGTCCGTTCCATCATCGAGAGTAGTGGAAGCTCCGTTGGTATTGCTGCGCATATCCAAGTCTCCACCCACCTCTTCCAGACCTACCAGACCTGAGAGATCCACAATCTTCCACACGTAGGACCACTGAGGATCGAAGTTATTGTCAAGGCGACTTATCAAAATCGAACCGTCCACCACCCGCAAGCTCTCCAACCCATCCAGCGAGTGTACATACTCCGCATTCACCAGCACATCACCACCAACGTGCTGTGCTTCAAAGGCATTATTAGTGTATCGGCTGTCAAGGTCATGGGCGATATAAGCGCCAGTACCGTCGTCAACCGTAGGGTCGACAATCAAGTCTCCCGACACTGAGCAATACTGGGTCATATCCAGTCGGAACTGAGAGCCTGTAGCAACATGGTTTGCATAGTCTACATACAAGGGCTGTCCGTAGATTTCGTCATCAGGATTGCCTTGGCTCTCGAACCAATACTCCGTCAGGACCAGAACATCACCCTGATACTGCTGACACGTAGGCGACTCTTCCGGCACATAGGTACAGGAGGTGGTACAGAAGGACGGGCAAGTCTCCCAAGGCTCACAGGACACTGAATCTGTATTGTCAGATCCGTCGTCACAAGCCTCTCCTTCCGTTACGTGAGTGTCGCCACAGAGGGAGCAGCCACTATTGCCGTACGGGTTAGCTTCATTCCCACACGCATCATACCCTTTCGTGTCGATTACGTACTGGTTCGGGTCTGGATTCGAGCAAGCCTCACGAGAGGAGGCCGAATCGACATACAAGTCACCGTCCGTATCCGTGTAGTAGGTAGTTGTCACACCCTCGTCTACGCTACCGTCACAGTTGTTATCCGCACCATCACAGGTTTCCGTAGTAGGCTCCACATTGCCCACGCAAGTTCCCCAAGAGCCTGCTGAGCAGGTTTCAGTTCCAGTCGAGCACTCACGACGTTGCTACCACATACACGGGTAAGGTTCTCGTCTACGTTGCCGTCACAGTTGTTGTCCACGCCATCACAGGTTTCAGTAGAAGGAGTACCTGCGGTGGCGTCACAAGTAGTACCCGATCCGTTAGCAGAGCACACGTAAGTTCCAGTAGACTCACACGCCCCGATTCCCGCAGAGCAAGAGTCACCAAGGTTCTGGAAGGCTTCATCCACGTCGCCGTCACAGTCGTTATCTTTGCCGTCGCAGACCTCCGTGTTACCCGGATTGCGCTCGTTATCCGAATCATCACAATCGGTATCATCAGAGATATAACCAGAGGGAGCTGAGCAGGCTAGGGTCGTGTCACCGGAGTCCCCGTAGCCATCACCATCCGTGTCGGCATAAAACGTATCCTTGACGCCTTCGTCCACAGCTCCATTACAGTTGTTGTCCACGCCGTCGCAGACTTCGGGGGTAGTAGAGTCGTGGTTTGTGTTGGAGTCAACCCAACCGTTTGATCCGTCACAGACCTTTACGTTATTGGAGCAAGCCCCTTGCGTATTAGAAGCGGGCAGAGGTTCCAGTTCTTCGTCAGTGTCTCCATCGCAGTCGTTGTCGAGGCCATCACAGACCTCTTCCTCGGGAGTCCCCTCTACCGCATTACATTCAACGGTGCTGCCATCTGGAGTACACTCATAGATACCTTCCGCAGCGCATTCTCCTGTACCTAGCGTACAAGGGGTACCTTCTTCGGCCTCACAGGGGTCGGGCTCCACCTCGGTGTCGGTATCTCCACCACCATCTGTGTCCCCACCACCATCCGTAGAGTCGGGCTCCACATCGGTGTCGGTATCGGAACCTGAGTCCGTATCAGCATCCTCCCCGGTATCATCAGTAGAGTCCGGCTCTACCTCGGTATCCGCATCGGGAGTAGCGTCGGTATCGGTTCCGGCATCCGTCTCAGGAGTAGCATCGGTATCGGTTCCGGCATCGGTGGAAACCTCTGTCTCCAGTGTAGTAGGACCATTAAAGTCCTCTGCCACGCAGCCAGTAAGCACCAGCAAGAGAACTGTCACCAGCAATGTCTTAAAGTGTTTCATTGTATCTGCCCTCGCTTCATTAGAGTATATTAGTGAAGGCCCTCTAAAGGGCCTCTAACACTACCTAATACCCGAAGGCGACCTGATCGTCAAAAAAGATTAGCGATTCCGCAACCTTAGCTAGTCTAGCTCCAGTCTACAAAAACAAAAACCCCTTGGTTTCCCAAGGGGTTACGGGTCTAATGACAGTCTAGACCTAATCGGAATTTTTTTGTGGAATCAGGCCAATTTCTTCCATTCGTACCCATAGTCGGATACGAAAGTGGACCCCACAAGGTCAGCGGCGTCAAGATTCTCGTGGAGAATCTTGAGCACATACGTCAGCTCTTCGTGGAGTTGGTGGAGTTCGGCGTCCTCGTACTCCCCGTCCAGAATCTCCCGCATATCGGAGAGAACGCTGGAGTTGCCATAAGGACGCTTGGGGTCCATCGCCGGAGCACCAAACTCGACGCGATCTTCATAGCGGAAGATCGCGTGCTTCAAAAGGTCGAGGTGCTCTTGCCGAATCGTAAACTCTCTCATGCTGTCACTCTGTCAATAAGGTTGTCCAAATGCTCCCATAAGGGCTGGGCCTCTGAGTCCTCTTGGTAGAGGGTATCTCGGAAGAAGGCGTGCTCCTGAATATACATCGAGAGCAGACCCCGGTTGCCCTTCTGGATACAATTCTCGACGTTCGCAACCCTATCGGCCAGCTTGATGATAGTGGCATCTACGCACTCCGCAATCTGCGGGTACGTCTTAGCCTTCCGCTCACGGCGGTTCTTACCGGGCTGGTCAGTCACCCTAGCTACGATCTCCTCCACCTTAGACCCTCCAATCGTTTTCACGTCTTGGAGGGTGGCCTCGGTATCCTCGACCACATCATGGAGCCAAGCGGCTGCGTGAAGGTGCTCCTGCTCAAACCCGAAACGGGACAGGACATTGGTCACTTGAACCAGATGGTACGTATAGGGGCTGTCCCCATACTTCTGGCCCTTGTGAGCTTCCGTGGCGAAATCCTTCGCTCTCTGTAGTACGTCGTCACTCATAGTGCTTTATACCCTATGTGTCCTGCCCCGTCAAGGGATTAGGCGTTACCTTCGTCGTCACCCTTGCCGTACTTCTCGGAGTGGAATCCGATAGCACAGGAAGTGGTAATCAGGGTCGAAGAGACGGAGATCGAGTTCTGGATGCCTTGCTCGACAACCTTCACCGGATCAACGATCCCTGCCTCAAAGGCCGGGCGAATCTCTTCGGCAAGTACGTCGTACACGAGGTCGGGAGTCTCTCGCTCTTCCACAGCCTCACGGTACTTGTACATAAGCACTTCGGAGGGGAGTCCCGCGTTCTCCAGAATCTGGAGAAAGGGAGCCTCAAAAGCGTCGGCCACCAAAAGCCAACCGGAGCGTTCTTCCACGTTTTTGAAATCGGTGTTCTCGTCATCTGCAAGCATACGCAGAAGGTTCGAGATTTCGAGAAGGGTGCAGCCGCCTCCCGGTACCACACCGCTTTGTACGGCGGCCTTCGTAGCGCTCAGGGCATCCTCGACACGGGCCTTGTACTCTTTGAGTTCCAGCTCGGAGTTTGCACCAACTCGGATAACGGCCATGCCGCCGCCCATCTGGCTGATCCTCTGCTGGATGAACTCGTTGTCGTGGGGGCTGCCGGAGTTTCCGATCTGTGCCCGGAGGGTACGGATACGGGCTTCGATGGCCTCCTCGTTTCCGTCGCCACCAAGCAGGGTGGTACGGTTTCGATCCGAAGATACAGTGGCGCAAGAGCCAAGGTAGTCGTTGGGCTGGACCGTCTGGAAGGTGACTCCCTTCTCTTTGCTGAGAACCTGACCGCCCGTAAGGGTAGCAAGGTCTTCGAGAATCTGAGAGCGCTTGTCACCGATACGAGAGCACTTGATAGCGCAGCTCTTGAGCTTGCCCTGTACGTGGTTGGCTACCAGCATACCCAGAGCGTCACCATCTACATCGTGGGCGACCACGAAGAGAGGTTTGCGGTTGTTGGCCGCATACTCCATAGCAGGCATGATCTCTTGAGCGCTGGTGATACGCTGGTCTGCCAGCAACACCACGGGCTGCTCCAGAAGGGCCTCTCCCGTCTCTTCAGTCATACCGAAGTCGGGGTGGAGATAGCCACGATCGAGCTGCATACCTTCGGAGAACTCCAGCTCCGTTTTGGTGGAGCGGCCTTCTTCGACGGAGATAACCCCGCCCTTGCCGACCTTCTCCATAGCTTCGGCAATCATCTCTGCGAGAGCTTCGTCTCCATTGGAGGAGATGGTGGCGACCCATTTGATCTCTTCAATGTCATCCACCTCTTTGGCGAGATGGCGAAGATAGTTGATCGACTCCAAAACTGCCTTGTCCATTCCTCTCTTGAGAGGGATGGGGGACGAACCGGATGCCACGAGCTTGCGGCTCTTGTTGAAGAGCGCCTGTGCGATCACAGTAGCTGTAGTGGTACCATCACCGGCAGACTCAGCCGTGTTGATGGCCGCCTCTTTGATCGCCTGTGCACCCATGTTCTCGAAGCCGTCTTCCAGCTCGATCTCACGAGCGACAGAAACACCGTCCTTCGTGACGTTGGGGCCGCCAAAGGGCTTGTCAAGGGCTACGTTACGGCCACGAGGTCCAAGTGTTACCTTGACCGCATCGGCCAGCGTATTGATGCCCTTCTGGAGAGGGGCTAGCGCGTCATTATCGAACAGAATAACTTTCTTCTTGCTCATTATACTTCCTCCTAAGTGGTCCCTATAAAGGGGTGAAACTCAACTGCCGTAATCCGGGCTAGTAGTCATAGAAAACTTGGACTCGATCGCCGTTGGGCTGGCCTTTCAGATCTGAAAGGGCCTTCTCGACATTGGACATATCGCAGCCATATCGGTCTGTAAACTTCTCGATCCGGTCACGTGTGTAGCGAATAATGTGGGTGGTACCCATCTCTACGGGCACTTCACCAGTCATCTTCTTACGCAACATTGGCATCGTAGGGGTCATATCCCCCATGATCAGACCCTCTTTATTATAGCCATACATGCAAATGTCAAGGTCAAAATTGGAGATAATGCCCCGAAGGTCCTTCGTGTACGTAGAGCAGATCACCTGAACCTTCTTCCCAAAGACGTGGCCGCCTTTGGCTTCGGTGGTTAGACCGGGTGAGTTTGCTAAAAATCGGGCGAAGTCAGGATCATCCAGTAGCATAGCCTTGAGGGTAGCATCCAAGGACTCCTCAACGAAGTCCACCAGATTGGCTAAAATCACGATGGCCGGACCATCCGACGCTTTGTTCAGCGTACTTTTGGAGATCAGCCTCTGGACGATATGAGTGGACTTGAAGTGGTCAACCAGCGAGTCCCGAAGATCTTGCAGGCGTCTGCCCTGACTCTGACCCATCAACCGGGCAAAGCGACCTTCGCAAGGCTTGACGTTGACGTACACGTCGAAGTCCTTAGGCTCTTGGCCTATCAGGAGGTCCCGAACAGCGCCACCAGCGATCATCATATTCTCTGGCCCGACATTTGGGAGCGCCTCTGCTAGCTGATCATAGACAGCATCTAAAGGCTTGAGAGCCTCTAGGTCGCCATCGTCGTACATCTGTTGGATCACGGGAGAGGCCTTGCCATCTTCCTCATGAGGCGGGTCGTTCCACGGCTCATAGAGGTCCTCTTCATGACACTTGGAAATTTCATCGTCTGTTCCATCGAACCAGCTCATAGGCATAATATCGTAGTGGTAAATAGGGTGATCGTCAAGTGCTACTGGAGATTGAGGTAGGTGCCGGGCTTCGGGAGCAAGATGGTAACAATAACGTCAGGCTCTTCCAGCCTAGACGCTAGGAACTCAGAGGAATCAACCCGCAGGCTCGATACGAAGCCTGAATCGGAGTTGTAGAGGTACGCCTTCCCGGATTCCGGCTGGACCAGAAACTCTCTCAGTGTAAGGCGATCATTGATCAGATCTTGGTACCGATCCTCAGAAGTGCCCACACAGAGAAACATGTTCTCTCCCTCGGTGCGGTATCGTACCCATCTACGTCCTGATCTGTCAAATCCGGTATCGAGAAATGTACCGGCATCATAGGTGATCAATTCTTCTACGTCCGTCAGGTCAATCATACATACTCCAGTTCTTCGGCCACGGCTAGGATTGTCTCCGTAGCCACACCTTCGTTTGCGTTGTATTTGGCAACTTTCAGTAGCTCTTTGGCTTTATCTTCGTCGATCTTATCGAGGAAGGCGGCCACCTTCGACTCGTCATCGGAGCCCTCAACACAGAGGGCGATACGCCATCTATCGGGGTAAACGTATTTTTGGGGTGTGTTTTTGGTGCCGTACTCAAAGAGGTGAATCGTGTAGAATCCAGAGGATAGATTCAGATAGGCCAAATAGCTCCCCTTGATCAGATCCTCTCCATCCTTTTTGAGGATAGAATCGGGGTAGTCCTCACTACCTTCCTTGAACCGCTCTTTATGGACACGAGTGGATTCCCACGTCACATCGCCGCTACCCGTCTTACGAATCAAGGCGTCCATCCACTTGCGAAGGTAGGTTTCCTTCGCATCGTCCACAAGGATCACTTCCTCGTCCCTCGGTTTGAGAGGGATCTTAGCTGGCCGCTTGAGTTTCTTTTCTTCCTCTTCGATCCTCTCTTGTGCCCGCTCTTGTGCCCGCTCTTGTGCCTGATTTACTAAGGTATGCAGGGCATTCGTCCGGGACATTGAGCGAAAAGAGGTCCTAGAACCACCAACCCTAGTAATGTCCCGGACCACCTGAGGGTAATTTTCCCGGAGATCTTGCAGCTCTTCATCGGAGATGGAACCTTCGTAAGCCCTTGAGACCAAATCATCAAACTGCTGGAGAGCTTCGTAATCCACAACGCTATCGAGGTGACTAATGTCGTCAGCGCCCTCCGGGACACCCGCTGTGTTGTCATCAATCTCTTCGACCGCCTCAGTCTCCAGCTCCTCAGGACCCTGAAGGAGCCTGTCAAAGATCTCCATCGCCTCGTCACTGTCGTCCGTGAGGAAGAGCTGGGCTTCCAATTCGGCCTCTTCTTCCACATTGTCTACAGGCTTCACAGAAGCACCCTCACAGCGAAGTCGGTGAATCTCTTCTGCTTGGTCGTCCCTCGTTGTGATAAGACGCTCCACCTTTTCCGTAAGGCGCTTATAGTCCTCCTCCAGTTTGGAAGAGCCCGTGAAGGTCTCCATAATCTGCCGAATGAAGATCGTCAGCATGAGGAAAATGAGCAGATTTTCAGGGGTAATCATCGCCTCAGATCCTAGTCACCCAGTGTCAAGATAGCGAAATCATGGGGACCCTCAGGACGAGTCATATCCAGACACCGCCACTTGCAGTCATGATACGTACCGGTCATCGGCTTGTGGTAGTGGCCGAAGTACCATCGGCGGGGGCCTACGGTATCCAATACGTGTTGAAGAAACTTACGGTTCCCGTCCACAATATCCCGACCAGTATACGTACAGGCTTCCGCTACGTCAAGTGCTCCGGGACAGTCATGTGTTACTACCGTGTGGATTGGCTGCGTATCCGGGTCTTCCTGATACGTATCAATGGCTTGAAGAATTTCCTCCTGCTCCCTGTAGGAGATATTCTCTTCCGGCCACCAATCGACACCACGGGTGCTGTGCTTGGTATCAACCGACCTAGCACCACCTATAAAGAGGATGCCATGCCTGATTGTTGGCGTCAAAGCCGAAACGTAACAAAGTGGCCCCATTATACGTGACCACATCCAATGTGCGTTCAAAGTCGATCATACTTTTTCCAATTCTTCAACCACGTTAAGCATCGTCT
>Ga0306901_1000636_pt1 | contig 13983 bp, 8 predicted proteins | sample AntRauMFilla3767_FD_190431 | JGI IMG/M metagenome (GOLD analysis project Ga0306901, IMG submission 190431) | Saline lake microbial communities from Rauer Islands, Antarctica - Metagenome Filla 3 #767 (v2) (version 2) | ecosystem: Environmental > Aquatic > Non-marine Saline and Alkaline > Saline ... | reverse complement strand
GGACAGGATACATAAGTTACGAAATATATAGTAACGATATAAGCAAAGAAAAAAATGAAGGATGAATTAAAATATGAATGGTGGTAGACGGGGGGTGGTGTTGCAAAAATACATAACAAGATTGTAGCTCAGCTATTTACTCCGCTTCTGATATACGAACCACTTGTTGAGGAAGCTGTATTGTTTGTGCGTATCCGTCATTGTCAACGCGTTCTTTAAACGTTGATCTAAAACGGACTCTTGTGCGGCAAAATCGCGCATGTCTTCATACAACGTCCTAAAAGATCCGTCCGATCCTTCCATTCCCAGTACCGCCTGGGACTCGGGTGAAACCGGGTACATCCCCGCCTCCTGCATTGCTGCGTTGAATAGCTCGAAGTCGACCAGATATTCATCTACGGCATGTCCTATGGATTCGATGAACACTCGGATGGTGTGTCCCGTTCTCATTGCGATTGGCTGATCTGCCAATCTTCCCGTGTACATTTTTTGGACGTGCCACATCAGGCTCCCGTTGTCCGAAATGCCTTGGAGGCTCGCGGCGATCGGATCAGAATTAGAAGAAGAGGTGGACGCATCGTTCGTCGCGGCGGAGGTAACGGTAGCAGCCGTAGTTTCAGAAGAAGCAAGAACAGGTTCGGTTTTCTTTCGTCGAACGCCTCCACCCGAGACGCTCTTCTTGCGTTTGGGCACGGTTTTTTCGACCTTAAACAACTCGGAGTCGACTAACGATCCATCTAGACACGTTCCCGCAAAAAATCCGCCGTCTCTCAAAACGCTTGCCACGTTGTTAGCAAACGTCCTCAGCGTGTTCATGTCCTTGAAGAAATAATGCACGGCAAATTGACACGAGACCAAATCGAAAGGACGCGTCGCAAATCCAAAGAAGTCGACGAGCTTGGGATTGCGGTCCAACCCCCACAACACGCGGCCCACCTTTCGGTCCTCTTCGTTCGGAAGACTGGAAATGTGAGCTTCATCGAACGGTCTACTGGCATCGAGAGGAAAGAACACTATGGTCGGATCGGAGACGGCCGACTCTTGTTTTTTGGCGAGACGTACATAAGCACCATTGCTGGAGTTGACGATGTTGTGCCTGTCATAATCTATCCCCATAACTCGTTTTAGGCCGGCCATCTTGCGCCACTTTTGGATGTCGCCTCCTTCTCCAGAGCCGACGTCGAAGAGAGATTCGACATGTCCCGCGAAGGACCCCAGGACGTGGCGCTCCTTCACCCACGCGTTGTGGAAGTCCACCATTGGCAGAGAAGGCCGCAGCTTGCGCTGCTTATCCCCTCTCACGTAATACTGCTGTTGATTCGCCATCTCAAGTGACTTGCCGTCAGAACGCAACAGACGCACGTTGTCTCCGCGTAACATACTTTCCGTGACTGGATCGTGTATGGAATTCCACACCTGCTGCGCGGGGTAGTGGTCGTTGGCAGTCTTCGCTATAGCTCCGCCGTTGGAATGAAACCGTTGCGTCTTGTCGTGTCGTATACGTAAAGGACGCCAATTGAATCCGACGTCTTTTTCCTCGGCGTTCGGCAAAGAAGTGGTATCGTACGCAAATTCCACGATCACCGCGTCCGCTATCTCGTCTTTGCCGTCCTTTCCTATCATGGCACGACCGTCCGAGTCCAACTCGAGGTACGCTTGATGGACGTTTCGAACCTCTCCGTCGGGATGAAACTTTACGGCGCAGTATTTATTGTCGCCCCTATTTGCATAGTAACCACCACGCGCTTTCGCTTCTCCACCACCGCTCAACGCGTCTAAAATTGACACGGGTTGTGTCGCAATGTTGCGTCCCACGTACAGATCGACCACTCGGTATATATTTTCAGACCGTTTACATGTGATAAAGTCTTCGTCGTGAAATCGGACCAGGAAATCTATCGTGTTCATCTCAGGCGGTTTCCATTTGAGGACGTCCCTCCATGATCCCCCGTTGAATTTTGTTCCCGGTTGAAATCCTCCGACGGGTTCTAGTGCAGGAGTGAATATCAGACCGTCTAATTCATACGGGAAAAGTCCCGCATCGCGCTCACGAAAGATTGTGTTGGCGCGAGCAAACAGCTCCGCCTGACTGTCGATCGGATAAAACTTTTTTACGCGACATGCGCAATCTGACGGAGATTTTTTTATGAAACCGTCTTCGAAAAACCGTGTCGCCAACGCGATCCTATCCACCGCTTCTTCTTTGTTACGCCTGTCCAAAAGGGGGAGGTCACGCACATCCTTGCCTCCCAAAAAGTACATGTCAAAGCACATGAACATGCTCGAAATCACCCCGGACGTCGAATCAAAAGCCATGTCGACGACGTCCTTTTCGCCTCCCGTTTTTTTCTTTTGTACGCTTTTGCGCTTTCCCGCCATTGTCGACAAAGTGGAGGCATCCACAGCTGCATCTGTTGTACCCGTCGACTTCTTCTTTCTATTGCTGTTGATTTTGTCGTTTGTCTTTTCCGCTGTATCTTTATCGACGGAAACGAAAGATTTTTGTTTTCTAGGTGGGATATACTCTCCGTCTAGTAAAGAGAGCGCGGGACCTTCGCTAACGAGACCCGTGAAAGACACGTTCAATCTGTCGTCGATGGTGTAGACTTTTTTGTCTCTGCTTACGAATAGAAGGCGTCTTTCTCCGTCCGCTTTTTCTGTAACCGTGTATTTTGTTAAGACGGATGTAACCCCGGGTATTGGAGGATGGACGACGTTCTCTTTGGTGAGAGTGACTGGCTTGGGACCAATGAAAGGAGGCTGGTTGTCTCTAGCAGAGAAAGGAGGAGCATGGTGGTGGCGGTGCTCATCTCCATCGCCCCGTTGTTCTCGTTCTTCGATAGAAGCGGCCGGTGCTCCGCGGCGTTTTCTGGCGCGGTCATCTTGATGCATTTGGTTCCGTGCGTTACCTCCGCTCAGTTGCGCGTCGATTATACGTTTACCTTCTACATCTTTTGCGCTCGAACCTACCAAAATACCGTATTCTTTCATCACTTCTCGCGCGACTGAAGCTGGGATGAGGTAGTCCACGTCGTGAATGACTTTGAGGAGGACGTTGGCTTCTCCCAGCAACATGAACGAAAGTTTCTTCGCTTCAGAAGCAATTTCGTCTTTTTCTCGAAAATCCGTCCCAGAAAAGGATCCGCCATTAACATATTCAATTTCCACCTCGTACGATTCAGGCGAAGAGCGCAGCTTTCCTCGAAATATGTCCGAGCCGTACACAAATTTTCCACTGAATTGCTGGATCGATGTGAAATCGTATCTAAAATTACCGTCTTTGGACATGGTGGAGAAACGGTGTTTGAGGCGTGCGACCTTGTACTGATCCGCCGACGTCAGAGCGTCGGATATGACCGACCGCAGACCCACGGCACTTTCTAAAACGGGCTGTTCGGTTTTTAGGTTGATACGAAGATCGTACTCCTTAAAATCTACGGGATTTGAAGCACGCTTTTTCTGAAGCATAGGGAGGCTCTTGAGCTCACTGTGGGGAACCGTCAATGCGGGATCCGATAGAGGAGCGGGCGAAGAATCAACGACACCCGATGAATTGGATGATGGGATTTCCACCCTGTACGCATCCGCTTCGTTGATGTTGACAATGACATCCAGGTTGGTAACTTCCGTAGGAACGCTATCATTTATCGTGGTTCGGAAGTAGCGCAACACCTCCACGAAGCGCTGACGCTGAAGGGGCTGTGTGTAGCGTGCTTCGAGTTCCGAATATACGGCAGACGTAGATTTCCCCGAAGCCGCCGACAGGATGTGCGACTTCGCCAAACTCTGCAGGGCCTCGAACGTTCCGGAGTCGATTTCCATCTACGGCACGCGAACTGTTTGGGAGACGCTCTGCGAAGCCGTTTCTTTATGTAATATCTAGCTATTTTTATACCGTCAGAATTACCGACCGCGTATTTATGTGCTTTCAAAAATATTTTCGCTCTCGTTATCTCTCTCGTCAAACAGTGAGATAGGAAACGATGGAACGATGAAACTTGGTATTCGGTGACGGAAAGAAACGTGGGATCAAAAGATAATCCAAGACATAAAAATTATACACGACAGTTTTGGAACGAATATATTTGAACATTGGACACTGAAAAACCTCCTTTACTCCATGTCTTAGATATTATACGTCGCACGAATAGTCATGGACGGTCATATGAAATAATGTTGCATGCATAGGAGGAACGCCAGCTGCAGGCTAGGTTTTGACAGGAGATCGGAGGGATCCATGGTGTGCTGGTGGACGATAGGGCGCGACAACAGTCCCGACTTCCGCATGTTTATTGTGGCGTATCTAACAAAGTTGGCGAGTGTCTCGTCATCCACACACCGAAGAAGTTTGGCGTAGGTGCTGAGAGAGGGCGAAAGAGATGACGATATAGTTTCTACACCGTCGTCTTTTTTGTCCGCCGCAGCATCATGCGTACTTTCATTTTCTTTATCATTATTTTTACCATTGGCAATAACGAAAGAAGGATGAAAAGGGGGCGTGTAGGTGGTCGAATCGTCTATCACGGATTTGTTAACAAAATTCCAATAACCTGACACTCGCAACGATTCTTCGAATGCTCGAATCTCGGAAGGCTGCAACGAAGCGGTCCAGTTGGCGCTTTGTAGAATCGTTCGGAAGTCGTTCATGTAAGTCGGTGGTGATTGAATGAATCGTCGTTTTCGTCGCGTTGAATCGTAGTAAGAAAATTACGCGTCAAAAATAGCGCGCGCATCTATTTGGTAAACGAAAAAGGAATAGATTTGCGAACAAAAAAAGTTCATACACAATATAGCACCATCATCTGCATCATCAAACAACAATACGCAACGATGACCAAAGACGCGAAGACCGAAACTGAAAACGGAAAAGGAAAAGGGAAAGGAAGAGGAGGAACTTCCGCTTGGGGACCTCCCTTGTGGGACACCATACACTTCATTGCCTTAGGATACAACGGAAATCACCCGGAAGCGTATGTGTCTTTTTACAACTCGTTATCCAAGACAATACCGTGCAAAAAATGCGCCGCGCACTACACGCAAGAGCTCGAAGAAAGACCTGTCGAAAAATACATGGACGATTTATTCGAATGGACGGTGCTAATGCATAATTCCGTTAACAAAAAACTCGGAAAAAAAACATGGACGGTAAAAAAGGCTCGCGAACATTATTCGGCTCGCGTATTCCGACCGTCGTCTTCTGTCGAAGAAAACTCTAAAGATGACGGCGGTGCACTAGACGACCCGACGATGGGATTTTCTGACGCTGGTGGAAGCAATCACGGAGTAAATAATGATGACGATGGACGGGAAAGTTTTGAGCAAAACAACGCTACACACGATAGAATGACAAAGCGCAGGAGAAATTTCGCAATAATTCTTGCCGTGGTCATGATCGTGCTCATCATCGCGTCGGCTCTCGCGGTGTGGACTTCTTACTTTGCGAAAAAAACGAGAAGATAATCGATCACTCGGGAGAAATCGCGACTCGTCTGCAAACATTCCTCATGTGCTGTACCAGTTTTGACGTCCTCGCCCTACTGTAAATGTTGACTATGCGCGACTCGCAATCTGCGACAAAGCCGGGAGAGAAAGACACCGCCGGAGTCTGGGATATCAATTCGACGCTCTCTCTCTGAAGGTTACACACGGAGCACTCGAGGATGTGATTTCTTACTCGTGGCATGCAGTGATTTAACACGGTCTCGTCGTTCAGCAATAGCCGCAAGACCTGAATGTTTCCGACGTGAGCCGCACACACGCACGCGGCGCATTTGAAAGACATCAACCGTTTTTGTTTTAGGGATCCATCTCCGCGAAAGAATCGATTGATGCCGTAATCTATTAGCAACAGTTCGACAACTTCAGCACAGTCTTCTCGGCTAGCCAAAATGATTGCGTCGTACATTTCAAGATCGAAAGATGTAGCGTCGACGCACCTGATTCGCGCGGAATCGACCACTTCTGAGATAAGGCGAAGTCTTTCGTGTTCGCTAATAAACCTCTCTGGATCGTTGGCTACGGTAGGAAAACGATTTACCATGTAAGCCACAGAAGTATTCCGTTTGAGCCAGAATAGCACGAGGCCCCTCCTGAACTCGCAGCTGCAGTTATCACCCAGCGCCACCAGGATATTTGATATTGTCGACCTGTGCCTGACGTGGCTAAGTTGAACGACCAGAAAGAGAGCTTCCAGGGTGCGTTGCACAAGAGCAGCCGAAGACGGCTCGTCTTTCGAACACCACGTAGTGAGTTCATCAAAGTCTTCTTCTTTTTCCCTTTGTTCGTTTTGTTCGAAATATGCGTTTTTTCGTATGGTGTTTTTACGAGACGTTATACGCGTCAACATATCGGAAAATCTATCAATCGATGTCAGATGAGAACGCCGTTTTTTAACCAATTCCAAATAATCCATTCCTCTCACCATTTCCATGCAATGCGGGACGGTGTCTGGTATAGACAATTCCGCCCGCAAAAGTGGTCGTCTTGACATATCGTTTTCGAATGTCAGCATGATGTGCCCGCGATTTTGGTCGAGAAATAGCGGTCCTGCGTCGTCTGAAATCTCTTTCGCGGAGGTCGTAAAATTATATATCGACGGTGGATTCATGAGAAGCATCGAATCGATCACGTCAACCTCTGAAACATTCACGACATTGTCGTCGGAATCATGAGAAGTGATATTTACGCAAAACCGATGGTCACTCGTCGACGAACATTTCACTTCGTTCACATTCGTCGCGACAATCGGTATTCTTAATAGATAGACCGACACACATAACGAAAACTCTGCGTCTTGGAATTCTCCGTCGATTAGAGGAATGTTAAAAATCAAATTTTTTTGAGGGGTGTCGACTATTTTTGCTTCTCTGTGACAAAATGTCCAAGTGAAATCATCATGGTGAGTACGAAGTCGCGGCGAGTGATGCTCATCCGACGTAATTGTTTTTCGTGTCGCAACTGTACAACAACAAACATTAATAAGCATCGACGATTGGGTTTTGTACAGATCGATGGCAGAAGACGCAAATCTCTCAGCGTTCCACCTCGAAAATCGGTAATTACTCTCGATAAAATTTTCGATGGCGTCCTCGAAAGCCAGGTAGATGTTTCCGACGAATCGCGTCAAAACATTCAACTGGTCAGTACATGATATCTGTTTCTCATCCCTCACCAGAATGTCGTAAAACAATTTAATGTTGAAGGATATAATCAACCTATAAAATCCGTCGCCTAAATTGTGCATTGAAATTCTGACAAGGCCGCCATTGTCATGGTCAATAAAACTACGGAATGACACATCAGACACGGTTAATTTACTAATCGCTATAATGCGAACACCGTTTAAATAAAGACGGTATTCCAATTCGTTCTGATCTTTGACAGCGAGATCGAGATCGTCCAGTTCGAAATGCTCCGACCACAGGACAATGGGAGCGTTTTCGTAATTTTGCGTAGAGTGATTGAAGGGGATGTACTGATTGAACCCGATGTGTCTTCTCCATAACGAATCGTAATCGTCGTCCACTTTTCTCGTCAAACAAAGCTCGAAAGCGTAACCCCCTCGCTGTGTTTTCGTACGCTTTTGTGTGTGTTTTCGTTGTGCGTCGGGTACGGAAATGAGCACACTACCGCTCATCTTTGCAACCGTGTTCAGTGAGCAACACTACAACACCCTTACTGGCAACAAATTTATATTTTTGATTGTGAACCTCAATGAAAGGATATCTGCTCTACCTCTTTTCTTTTACGTCTCCCGAGGAGAAAAAACTTCCCGTGTGACTCAAATTTTTATATCTCGGTGTATCAGATCTAGATAGAATCGTAGGAATAAAGGATGCGCCTCACCGCCGCTCATTTCGTGGCATTATTTGTATTCGTCATATTGGCCGTCGTATCCATTTGTTTGGTGGTCTTGTTTCACAGGTACGATAAAGACGGTGAAACATATTTTTGCAAAAAAAACCGTGAAATAACCCGCGCCGGTGTAGGATGTCCCATCGTTATAACGGGTGAGGATGATTTCAAGGGCCATCACGTATGTTTCGGAATAGGAAGATACGAAGACGTGCGTTTGGACGCGGACCACCCTCTCGCGTTCTCCAAAGGGATGCGCAGCTGCGAAGTGAGGCCTGGGTTTTACCTGAAGACATTCAATGACCCAGGATTCAAAGGATCTCCATCCATAGATGTTGCGGGTCCACACGTATTCCGAGAAACTCGGAAAACAGACATAACTCCGACTCCGCGGTCTCTGATAGTGAGCCTCGCTCCTATATAACAAAAGAGCAATATACTACCGTCGTTTAAATTCGTCTCCAGCTTTTTCCCAACATCCTCCGCCAAAAGTGCGCGGTATGGCCGGCCAACATTTCCGATGTGACGTCCCGCACGATGTGGTATACTGGATTTGGGGCGAGGTCGGTGTTGGATTCGTATCCCTTGTCATCTAAGACGAACGAAATCGGAAGCTTTGGTTGATGACAACCCTCTTGTGCGAACATGGCGTCACTTTGTTTTTGCGATAACCGATTGACAAGAGGCTGGTACATACCGTGTAGATTGTTCGTTGAATTTAACTGCGTAATGGCATCGTACATATCCAGGCAAAACCGAGGATGAAAAATGTGTACGACGTCAGACACCTTGGTTTCGAAGGATGACGGATGGCTCCCACGTCCCAACACGGGATCCTCTTTCCAAAGAAAGTTGATATGGTCCGGGTGGATGCTAAGTTCTGAAATCGGCTGTTTAATGACAGTATCAAACCGCAATATCACGACCAAATCGACGTCGGAGCTGTCTTCCGCCTCTACGTCTAACACGATCGATAAGGCGCGCTTGAACACGTCTCGTTGGCAAGACTTTTCTGGATCCGATTCCACGATGTGAATGCCCTCGGGTTGATAAATTGACCGGAGGTCCTCCGAATCTTGATCGGATAGGTTGCCGTAGGTGACCAAGTGCACTTCCACCCGAGAATACCCCAGTCTATCCTTCAAGTCGTGAATCACGTTCTTGGTAATAGACTCCGCTGAAAAGCGAAAATCGACGTTGACGCGCTTCCCGGACTTGTGGATGTATTGGTTCTGCACTGCAATTCCTCTCACGATGACTAGTGCGGTCCGTCTCCGACTTGGTGTCTCATAGAATGACTGCCTTTTTTGGTCACCCTCTCTCGTGTCGGTGGCTTTCACCCGCGACTCACCAGCCAAACTGTCTACGCATGACGCGGAGGCTTTGAGCTCACACTGTCGATCTAGCTTCAAAACGTCGATATGGTCGTACATATCCATCAGGAATCGACGCCAGTGCGTCGGTCGTTCGAGCACTTGCTCGCGATGGAAAGCGATGCACCCGAATACCAGGGCGAAAGCGATGGTGTGCACGTGGTACATGCTTATAACTCCGTTTGTTTCTTTCCGAAGAGCTTCGCCCAGCCTCTTGATAACGGAAACGTTTTTAGCGAGCATAGTTTTCACTAGAGACACGTCTTCTGACACTGAATCTGGACGGTGTATTAGCACGTCGAATCCCGCCAGAGACTGGTATAACTTTGCGAAATCGTACACACAGTCTCCTCCCGTACTCAACGTGTTTCCCAGCAGCCCCCTCATGTCGATTGTTCTTATTCGTCGCTCACCACCGTCAGGATTCCAGATGAGGTTTCCCAACCAAAAGTCGCCGTGGATATATTTTCTGACCTGCGGCTCGTAACCATCGAAAAACACAGTCAGGCGACGTGTCATGGAGTCGATAAAGTCCGAGTCGAACCCCAGGACGTTTACGTACAGATCTTTGCCGTGGACGCGCAACCTGTCCGATATCTTGGGCATGTAATTTGTCGCGCTGAGTTCGCGAGAAGGCAAACGAGACGCAGTGGAGTGGTGGTGTTTGCACGCGTGGAAAGTCCGCATTACTCGAATGACCTCGTCCATCATGTCCAAAGTAAGGAGACCCCACACGTGCACCACCGCGACGGAAACACCCTCGATCCATTCCATTTCCATCTTTTCGTCGCCTCCCTCTCTACCTACTGAAACGAGACGAGGTACGACGTCGACGAGCGCGGGCGGAACGTTCTTCAGATAGTTGGCGTACCCTTTCATTTGGCCCGGGTATTCAGCTGTCTTCTTGCACGTCTTCGTCAAAGTATCAAGACGTACGTTACCACATACCATGCGAGAAGTAGGTTCGACGTATTCTTCCCATCCGAACCCCATGTCCGCGGTCAACCGAGACGCGACGCTCCTACGCCATGCTCGCGGATTCATCGATTTGTCGTCCACATAATGGTCCGCCATGGGTTTGCCAAATTTCAAGACGTGATAAGGAATGTCGAGCGCGTGTAGGTTTTCTTCGGTGACTTTTTTCAACGCCGTTTCTATTCGTTCCACATCTCCATCAAATGTCAACATTCCGCGCGCGGTGTAAATAACTATCCGGTGACCCGCTTGGAAAAGGTTTCTTACGAGGTTCGCAGTGCTGGGATACGTCCTGCAGGTGGAGTAATCGCCCGGCGTCTCCGGGAGCGTGACGAGCGTCTCGTCCAGATCGAACACCCAATTGAGCTGGGGAGAGTCAGCGAGACTGAGAACACCAGTTGCTATTGCGCAAGAGACTTGACGAGGAGTTCCGACGGTAAATGCATTCTTCACGATGACAGGGACGACGCGAACACCCCTGTGCGCCTCTTTTATCGCCAATCGCACGAGACACGATAAGGCGTTACTGCTGTTTTCTTCGTCGGACGAATGGCGTTTATTGTATTCATCGCATAGAGCGAGAAACAACCGACATGATCCAAAGCCGTAAGCGCCCATTACAACGAACGGCGCGTCGTCACGTCTCGCTTCTTTTTCGTACAATTGAGTTACCAGACCCGTAGATGGATTTATCGATACTTGACAGTATGGAGACTCAGATTTTGCCGCAGACGCATGGTCTATCACGGATGTAGGGCACGAATAATCTCTGGTGTCCACGACGACCAGTTTGACGACATTTTCTTCGTCCATAGTAAAGTCAGTAGCGTGATCGTGCACGACGTCGTTATCCAAAATCCACACGGGCTGGGATCTATCTGTATATGGCTCCGGTGCATCGCATTTGAGCGCAAGATATGCCGTGTCTGTAGGACCGCGCGTTTCGAAAGGCAGTGAAAATCGATGAACTTTTTCAAAACAGTCTCCATAACGCCTTCGAATGTCGCGATGAACGTCTATCGACCGCTCGTCCGAGTTAGTCACCACGAGGAGAGATGGTCGACGTGATGTATGCTCTTCGTTGAACATGTAACCGTTTTTAACGAGAGAGTCCATCGTCCAGTGGTACATGGGACGACCCAGAATGTTCATAGTTGGTTTAGGCCACGATGTGCTTTCCTCAAACCGTTTACCATGTCCTCCGCACAAAAACACAAACCGCGCCGGAGCAGGAGAAGATGGAGGAAGATAGAAGGTGTCCGATGATGTCTCTATCATGTGTGAACCGTTAAAATGTTTGTATCTTTTTCTTTTTGTATTACAGGCGGCGTATAAATTCGTGAAGGGATGACGCGTTACAGATAAGACACCGGAGAGATATGGACGAAGGGCAATGGTATTGTTTTGTGCGATCGCACTGACGGAATTCTATAAAAAAATTGAAACAAACTTGCCGTAATAAGCAAAAGAGTGCAATGCATCATACGCATTGATAACTTCCATTGACGACCGCACTCGTTACTACTTACTTCATCATTCGTCGTGAAAAGTCGGTGACACATGACCCCTCTGGCATGGGCGCTCAACGTGAGTATCGTTCGCGATAACGGCATAGTTTTCAACGGGTACAGACACAAGTGTTTCTTCGCTTGCCTGTTCAGCGCGCTGTCTCGGAACATCTCCTTTCGTTACGTTCCTCCCGAGCGAAACGCACTGACGAAAGAGTTGCATGACATGTTGAAAGCAGTTTGTCCAAATGACGACGATGATTACGATATCACGGTTGGTGAGTTTGATGGACATGAGAAGTCTGATTATATCCGACCCGAGTTGACTGCTATTTGTGATCGTTTCGGCTGCAGGGTCGTGATTTACCTCATCCTTCCGAATGGAACATTTTACGATTCAGGCGTGGTCATCGGGAATGGCACCTCCGGCGGAGCACACCGATCCGCGTGTTTAGTACTGCGGAGAGATTACGCTGACGGCAGAAGCAATCATTTCTTGGAGATGATGTCGCCTGGCCTCTCCGCGAAAGAACTCAACTCTATGGGGTCAGCGAGAGAAGAAGACGTGGCGACATCTGGCCAACGACTCACCAGTCCATCTGCCAAAGCAAGCCGCGGATGCGTAATCGACGACGCTGGCTTGACGCTGCAGCGGCTGATGTCGGATCACGCTAGTGTGCAGCTGGCGAGACGCCTGGAGGCAATAGAGGCGGATGAAGAAGCGCGGCGAGTCACTCAGATGAGACGGATAGAGGCGAGCGACGCGCTTCTGGCGAGGAGGATCTCGGAAGATGAAGAAGAAACGAACGATCTCCGAGATCAGCAATCGTTTCTCTCGTCCTTACCTCTTGTCGTTTCGTAAAGACCAAGAAAGATGGAAAACATCGACAATTGCAGACGTTTTTTTATCATGCAATCGAGTGTCGAGGTACGCGCTGGAGCTTGACGGCTGCTTCCGTCCATCCAATGGGATAGCCCATGAGGTGCTCGATAAATTCCGGGTTGATCACGTGCACCCTAGGCTTCGCGCGGGTCTTTCTCTCATAATAAATATTGTTAGCCGTGTTGCACATCCACCTCCCCTTCTTCGTCTTCCTCAGCACGTGAACCCACGCCGAACGGGAATGTACTGGAGTATACCACCTTTCTATGCTGTAAAACTCTTTCCCGTTGTGGTCGACGAGGTGGAGATCAAGTGTGTTGCTCGCGTACTCTCGATAAGGCAATTGTCGCCATACCGTCGTCTTTTTTTTCCTGCTGTTGTTTTGCATATTGGAGTCGGTAGCGACGTAAAGAACGCCTCGGTGACCAACGTCTTCTACTTCCGGATACGATTTAGCCAACGCGGTAGGAGTCATCAAAGCGGTAAGACGCAACGCTCGCGAGAAAGTGTCGTACACGTGCGCGATGAACTGTGGGACGACCGAGTTTCCCAACATGCTAACACGGTCCTGCATTGTCGCATTACGGTGCTGTTCCTCCGGTGGAAATCGGCGCACCACTCTTGGTACCGGCTCGGCGGACCAGTCAAACCGCATGCGTTGGCGGTGCTTGGTGAGCGTGTTCAGACGCAACTTGGAAGGATCTTTGGACGCCAGACACACCCACCTTGTTCGTTTGTGCACGGCTCCTACGTCACTAGCAGAAAGATAACCGTAAACAACGTGGCGAAATCCCATGCTACGCAGCGAGGCCAGCACGCGGTCTAGTCCGCGCATGCGGATGAAAGGCGAGTTTTCCAGGAAGACGTGTTCGATCGTGTCGGAAGAACGAACGATGCGGACTATTTCGAAAAACAGGTTCGATCGACTGCCGTCCAAACCAGCTCCGTGTCCAGAAAAAGCTATATCCTGACACGGGAACCCTCCCATCACTATTTCCGGTCGCAATTTTGCGACGTCGGTGCTCTTTAGCTGTGTAACGTCTCGAAAGATGGGGGCCTTGTCTATATTGTTTTGACGCATGTTGTCTTCGAGGACGGCGCGGCTATAAGGATCTATTTCGCAGTAAGCAACCGTGGTTGTCACGTCTCGTAGCGCGAGGGAAAACCCTCCAATCCCGCTGAACAAATCCAAGCTGCGCATCATCTTTACAATAGAAAAAGAAGAAGCTAACGAGAGAACGAAGACATTTGGCGAACAAGGTGAGTACACTCGGTATCAAATAAAATGGGACACCTCATTTTCTCTCTCTAATAGAGTACTTTCCTTGACGCATTTCCTTTTTCAAGGCAAGCTATCCGTCGTCCACATTCTCATCGATACGTCCACATG
>Ga0306901_1000634_pt1 | contig 14021 bp, 12 predicted proteins | sample AntRauMFilla3767_FD_190431 | JGI IMG/M metagenome (GOLD analysis project Ga0306901, IMG submission 190431) | Saline lake microbial communities from Rauer Islands, Antarctica - Metagenome Filla 3 #767 (v2) (version 2) | ecosystem: Environmental > Aquatic > Non-marine Saline and Alkaline > Saline ... | reverse complement strand
CCCTTCACTGAAAGAAAGAAAAGTAACAAATAAAAAACCATGCTGTTTCTAGCTGATTCAGCCACCGTCTTTTTATACATAAAGTTTACAATCTCATCTCTGAAATTGTATAAGTTGAAACTGTTGATTTTCTTTTCTTTCTCTTTAATTGTGACCCTCAGTTTTTTCATATTGTCATTATATCAAAAATAGCCCAATTGAGCTGTGTGAGGAGTAAAATGCCTACTTAAGCCCTGAATAGGCTAAAACTGCCACAAGGCAAAATAACAAAGTATCGGAGGACCAAAGGTCATCCGATACTTTATATTTGCTGCGGAGACGAGAGGATTCGAACCTCCGGGGGCGTGAACCCCACTTCCTTAGCAAGGAAGCACAATAGACCACTCTGACACGTCTCCAAATTATGTATTCTTCTGTGCTGGCTAGAATACCACACCTTGGCAAGTGACAAAAGAACAAAAGAAAATGAGCCCCACTGGCTCATTTACCCACCGAGAATAATCTTCCCAGGCGTTATTTTACATTCTTGATAGCGCTGGCTACCGCTTTGACTAGACCTGGTGTCATGACCGGTGGAATGACTGAATCTGGGGTTGGCTTCTTGACCAAGCTCGCAATCTTTTTGGCCGCGGCCAGTTTCATCTCATCGGTAATGTCCCGCACTCCTTTATCGAGGGCACCGCGGAAAATCCCTGGAAACGCCAAAGAGTTATTGATTTGATTGGGGAAATCAGATCGACCAGTGGCAATGACGTACGCACCTGCTCGGCGTGCATCTTCCGGCATAATCTCTGGAATAGGATTGGCCAGCGCAAATACAATTGGCTGGTGCGACATCTGTTCGATATGAGCTTGCGCGATAGTGCCGGGACCAGACACACCAATGACCACATCGGCGCCATCAATGACTTGCATCACGTCTCCAGAAATCTTGTCGATGTTAGTCATCTTGGCTAGTTCTTTTTTGTATTCTTCGAGTCCCGGTCGACCCTCATAAATCGCTCCCTTAGAATCAGTCACAATCATATTGCGCGCCCCGGCCTTAGCCAGCAGCAATGTCACTGCTCGACCCGCTGCACCAGCACCGACAATCACAATCTTCATATCCTCGATTTTCTTTTCTACTACTTTAGCGGCGTTAATCAGACCAGCCAACACGACAATCGCCGTCCCGTGTTGGTCGTCGTGCATCACCGGAATATCAAGCTCTTTCTTCAATCGTTCTTCAATTTCAAAACACTTGGGCGCCGTAATATCTTCGAGGTTGATTCCCCCAAAGCCCGGAGCAATCGCTTTTACTATCCGAATGATTTCTTCTGGCTCTTGCGTATCCAGCACAATCGGAAACGCATCAACATCGGCCATCTCTTTGAAGATGGCGCATTTGCCTTCCATGACCGGCAACGCCGGAATGGCTCCGAGATTCCCTAGGCCTAAAATCGCCGACCCGTCACTGACCACCGCCACGGTGTTTCGCTTGATTGTGTAGTCTCTGGCTTCATTGGGTTTTTTATATAAATGCGATGACACCGCACCCACTCCAGGCGAATACATCGTGCTCCAGTCGTCCTTGGTCACCAATTTCCCTTTACTCACCACCGACAACTTCCCTTTGAGTTTTTTGTGTAATGCGAGAGCGAGCTTGTTATAATCTTTTTTCTTGCTTGAGACTTTTTTGGGACTGGCCATATATAAAACGAGAATTACTAGATAACGTTGCCTAGTATACCACTCTCACTACAGCAGACCAGAAGCTGAAAAATCCCTCTATCACCCGAGCCGAGAAAAGAAAAAACCGATGCAGAAAATCTGCATCGGTTATAAAAAGAGCTGCTGGAGTAATCACCAATGACCGACGAGCAATACTACCGTCTAGTCATGGATATTACACAGCGCACACAGACGAGTCACGTTTAATCCAATTTCTTGCCTCGGTCAAAGTCGGCGGACACGCCACCACCTGACTGTCGGACACTACTGGACCGTCTCTGACCTCTACCGTCTTCTGACCAGACGGAAATGTGACCCGATAAATATACAGCCCGTGCTCTGCATCTACTTCTATCAGGCGATGAATCGATCGGGACTTCGGCCAAATGATATTGGTAATGCGCGCCATCACTCCCCGCTGGCATGACTCAATCTCAAACTCAACGTCAATTCCTTCTTCCAGACACGGCACCACACTTTGCGCCACGCATGAGAGAGCAAAAAATACATCTTCGTGATCTGACTCTTGCAGAAACCCGTAGCCGCTTTTTAGCACTTTTATCTGACCCTGTGCGCGTGCCCCAGGTGCAAAAGTGGGTTTCTTTTGCACCGGCTTTGACCGTTTGTATTTCGGTGTTTCTGGATTACTCAGTCTGCCCGGACGGCAGTTGATTTCATGAATCTTTGCTGTCCGGCGCCGGCCAGTTGCCTTCATTTCGATGTCAATCACGGCTGAACAGTCGACCACTAGATCATCAGGAAAAAATCCGTTGTCTTCCAGGTCTTTCGCGTGAAAGAACACGTCACCATGTTCAGCGTGTGAGAAGAAAGAAAATCCTCTATTGCCGGTTGGGGCAAACACCGTTACAGGGACTTCGGTTAAGAGTCTGCTCGAGCTCATTACGGCTCTCCTTTTTTACAAAAATATTTCATTTAAAAGAACTCAACGAACACTGTGACCTGAGTCACGACACTGTAATACCACGATTTCTGGTCAGAGTCTACCCAAAGCAAGAGCGGGGAAATACTGCTATAGTTACACGTAATTATGTTACACGACCAGCTCGCCAGCCACGTGCGCGTAGATGAAGCCCATAAAAAATCGCTCGCTCGCCTCAACATTCAGACGGTCTCGGACCTTTTGTATCATTTGCCAGCCCGGTATGAAGATATCTCTGATGTGCAGTCGGTCGGCAGTCTTGAGAAAAACCAAGACACGGTCGTGTATGGTCAGCTCTCGGGTCTCAGGACTCGCAAAGCTTGGAAAAGTAAAAAGCCCATCGCTGAAGGCTACGTGGAGGACGGCTCGGCCAAAATGAAAATCATGTGGTTCAATCAGCCATACATTGCCAAGATGTATTCCGACGGCATGTATGTAAAGCTCGCCGGCAAAGTCTCTGGCAGTGAAGGCAAGTTGTATCTGTCGAATCCGGAGGTAGAACCATTGGACGCCCTTCCTATCGACCGACACGACTCCATCTTTAAAGATTCCGAGCAGATGGACGACACTCTCTATCCGGTCTACCGCGAAACCAAAGGCGTCACCAGCAAATGGATATACCACACCATCCTCAAGTGCTTTGAACGTGGTGTCTTAAAAGACTTGGCCGATCCGATTCCGGCTGACATTCTCAAGAAGTACCACCTGCCGGAACTCAAAACGGCTTTGGTGTGGAGTCACTCTCCGAAAAAAGCCCAAGATGCTGAGTCGGCTCGCAAGCGCTTCGCCTTTGAAGAAGTCTTTTATATCCAAATACAAAAAGCCCAGGAACGCGCAGCCGTCAGTGCGGCGCAGACCTACACGATTCAAACCAGCGATGCGCACATCGCAGAATTCGTCGACCGCTTTCCCTTTCCTCTTACCAACTCACAAGCAAAATCTATCCAAGCGATTACCGCAGACTTTGTCGGCAATCACGCCATGTCGCGGCTGTTGGAAGGTGACGTAGGCAGTGGCAAGACCGCCGTTGCCGCTACCACCGCCTACGCGGTAGCCACCTCTCGACCACCCGAAGGACTCGGCAAGGCCATCGAGTACGGCAACCTACAGGTAGCGTACATGGCACCGACCGAAATTCTCGCCAAGCAACACTTTGAAAGTTTTATTGAATATTTTCAGCACCTCCCCATTTCTATTGGGCTCATTACCGGGAGCGGGTGTATGAAATTTCCCAGTAAGTCAGACCCAACCAAACCCACCAAGATATCAAAAGCCCAGCTGGCGAAGTGGGTCAAAAGTGGTGAGGTGCCGATTGTGATTGGGACACACTCACTCATATACAAGAGTGTTGAATTTAAACATTTGGCGTACGTCATTATTGATGAGCAACACCGGTTTGGGACCAACCAACGAAAAAAACTAGCCAAGAAAGATGCCCGCTTACCCCACTTGCTGTCTATGACAGCCACCCCTATCCCGCGCACTCTAGCCCTGACTATCTACGGCGACCTAGATATTACACTCCTGGAAGAAATGCCAGCCGGCCGCAAGCCCGTCAAGACAACCGTAGTCGGACCCGGTCAGAGTACCGACATGTATGACCATGTTCGTAGTGAACTAAAAAATGGTCGCCAAGCGTATGTGATTTGCCCCCGCATTGAAGAGCCCGACCCCGACAAACAAACAACCATGACCATGAAGAGCGTGGCGGCGGAAGCCAAGCGACTCAAGAAAGACGTCTTTCAAGAATGGAATATCGCCGTACTGCACGGCAAAATGACTCCGAAGGAAAAGGACCAGGTGATGAATGATTTTAATGCCCACAAGATTGATATTTTAGTCGCGACTTCAGTCGTGGAGGTGGGAGTGAGTGTACAAAACGCCACCAACATCATCATCGAAGGAGCCGAGCGATTTGGCCTTGCTCAGCTGCACCAGCTCCGGGGACGCGTAGTGCGCGGTACGCACCAAGCCTACTGTTTTGCCGTGACCGAAAGCAAAAGTGAAAAAACACGCGACCGACTCAAAGCCCTAGCCACCGCGAAAAATGGGTTTGAATTAGCTGAGCATGACCTCACCTTCCGTGGCTCCGGAGAACTCTATGGTGGCAAGCAGTCTGGCCTGAGCGATCTCGGTATGGAAGCAATCCGCAATCTCAAGCTCGTTGAAGCAGCTCGCAACGAGGCGCGACACTTAGTGGACACGCACCCACAAATCGAGAAAGACTTCCCCTTGATAGCCGCTCGCGTCGCTCGTATTGGTGCAGTGCTTCATATGGAGTAGTCAAACCAAAATAGATAGCACGAGTTGCAACACCCCTCTGGCGAAGAATTACCTTTGCATTTTGCAAAAAATGCTTTATGGTACCTACGGATACACAACACCCAAAGGATGCTCCATGGTACAAATTGCTACCGCACAAGAAGCTCGCGACCTAGAAATACTCATGCTCGAAGAATTTGGCAAATACTTCTACAAAGACAAAAATGTCAAAAATGTTCAGAGCCTGTTCCAGGAATCCCGCACTACTCTGCAAGAAATCATGGCTCACTTGGAAGCGGACGGACAGCACATCCCCTTCTTCTCTCTCCTACTCAAGGCAGACGGAGACGTGCGACCGGAGTTAGCCGGCAAGAGACTAGTACGCTTCAACTTAGTTGCTCAAAACGGCCGCCGTGTCATAAGTGATCAAGGGTATGATCCCTCGTTCTTTGTTCCTCTCGAAATGCTTTTGCTGGCTACCCAAGCTCAGCAGCGATTGCTCCACGCTCATGAAGTAGCGTAAAATACCAAGTCCAATCCTCCCGGGTTGGGCTTTTTTATGAGACATATCTTGTACATACGATTGGGCGAGCAAAAGAAAAAACCGCGCAAGGGCGCGGTCAAAAGATCTGATGGGGTGGTAAGCCCCGGTTTGAATTAAATTCTCAGTCTCACATCCAGCACTTGCCTGGACACCAAACAGCGTATGAAACCGGTCTAATTCTTTAGATAATCACCTCCTTTCAAGCAGGACAATTTCGTTTTGTACTGAAACATCTGCAATGGCTTGTCGTTCGGTTTTTCATATCTCCACTCACTTTTTAAAAGAAGGCGACTGTGCCTCCATTTCTCATAGTACGCACCAGAAAAAATAAGTAAAGTCAGATAGGTGTTTATTGTTCCTTATCCGCAATTGCGCTATAGTGTGAAGCATTAACCGTCCTTAGCTCAGTTGGTTAGAGCGCGAAGCTTATACCTTCGTGGTCCCAGGTTCGAGTCCTGGAGGACGGACAATATACCAATCCGTATCACCATTTTTGCCGTGGCATCAGGTCCCTGATTTCCAGCTGGTGATATACTAAGAGAAATGAAAAAGCTTGTACACAGTCGTTCTTTTTATATTGCCTGTGCAATCGCCGTTATCTCGGTGATTGTGCTGATGATGTTTGGAGTGGGTCAAAAAGACCCAGCTCCACAGGTGACCACCACCGTAGAAACTGGAGTAGTCCAACAATTGGTTTCCGTCTCTGGCGTGGCCGAAGCAGAACAAAGCGCATCACTCGCCTTCCCCGTCTCCGGTATTGTAAAAACAGTAAACGTCAAAAAAGGTGACGTGGTAGCCACTGGTGATGTACTGATTGAACTGGACCGAGACGCGCTCTTGGCCGACCGGCAAAATGCCGTCTCGCAAGTCACTCAGGCTATTTCCACCCGCGATGAACTCATCGCTGGGCCAACCGACTCAGCCAGAGCAGTGACATCGCAAACACTGACCCAAGCCAAAGAATCACTTGCGACGATTCAGTCGACCGAGGCGAGAAAGGTTGAAAATGCCTATCAAGCACTGCTCTCAAGTGGGCTCACCGTTTATTCCAATGACCCGACTGAGGACGCTGTTCCACCGACAGTGAGCGGGAGTTACACCTGCACCGAAGAAGGTACGTACCGTCTGGAACTCTACAACTCCAACGGGCAGTCAGGCTACTCGTACTTCCTATCGGGTATTGAGTCTGGCACCTACCCCGTCTCCGTCCAGCAAGCGATAGCGTTAGGGACCTGCGGTTTACGCATCCAGTTTGATGCCAGCTCCAGGTACAACGGAACGATTTGGTTTATCGATATTCCCAACCAAAAATCAACCAGCTACGTCCAAAACCGCAACGCTTATGCCTTGAGTCGCACGCAAGCAGAGAGTGCGATCGCCAATGCCCAGCAAGCAGTGACGCTCGCTGCCGCAAACGCCACCAATAGTAACGCCGCCCCACGCACCGAAGCTCTTGTCCGAGCCAACGCGTCAGTCAGTCAGGCGCAAGCACAGCTAGCCAAGATAGACGCCACTATCCGCGACAGAGTACTCCGTGCGCCGTTTGCCGGCACGGTGACTGAGGTTGATGTGCGAGCAGGAGAAACGGTCTCCACCGCTCCCGTACTCTCGTTGTTCGCTGAATCAAATTTTGAAATTACTGCCCGTATCCCTGAAATTGATATCGGAGAAGTCTTGCTTGGACAAAAAGTCGAACTGGTATTTGATGCAAAAGACTCAGCAGTATTGCGCGGCACGATTGATTATATTTCTGTGGCAGCGACTGAGATTGAGGGAGTTGCGTATTACGAAGCGCGTATTATCTTGGATGAAAAACCCGCCTGGCTCCGTAGTGGCCTCAATGCTGACATTGATATTATCACGCAAGAATCCGTTGATAAATTACGAATTCCCACCAGATTTTTAGTCCCCTCAGACACTGGCTACGAGGTACTACTCCAGCAACCAGACAACCAAACCAGCACCACTACCGTCGAACTGATTCTGGAAGGCTCTGATGGATACGCCGCTATTACTGGTCTCACCGCAGGTGATATTCTTGTTGCCCCCTAATTTATGCGTTCTTTACGAATTGGTATCTTGCTTGGTTTCCGACAAATCCAACGGGCAAATTTTTGGACCACGACCTTAATTGTGTTTGTGATGATGCTAACCTTTTTGAATCTGATTGCCGTGTCAGGTATTTTGGTTGGTCTCATTGCTGGTTCAGAACGTGCCGTACAGGAAAAAGCATTAGGAGACATCATTATTACTCCCCTTGACACTGAAGAAGAAATTTTACAGACACAAACCATTGCACGCACCCTCGATACTATTTCTGAAGTATCTTCCTACAGTATCCGGTATCAACAAGGAATGCAGATAGTCGCAAATTACAAAACCCGCCGTGACTTTCGTCTTGAACCAGATGTAATCGGTGCGCAAGCAGTCGGCATTGATCCAATTGCTGAAAATAACGTCACGGGTCTCTCTGAGAATATTGTAGAAGGTGAGTATCTAGACCCAAATGAATCAGGTTATATCCTGATTGGAGCACTCAACTTAGATCGCTATACAGCAGGCTTTGCGGACATTACTGGCTCACTAGAAAATGTGTACCCTGGAGACTCAGTGCGTGCGACTATCAACGGAGCAAGTCGAGAGTTCACGGTGAAAGGCATCGTCAATGCCAAAGCAGGTGGAGTAGCCAGCTTTGTCTACTTACCAGAAAAAGAGTTGCGACGATTTAGCAATACTGTCAGTCGTGACGCCGACGAAATCACCATTAGGCTCGCCGATACAAAACCCGCTACCGCCAACACAGTGAAGTCAGTACTGGTGACCCAAGGAATCGATTCGTTTGCTACCGTACGCACATTTCAAGAGGCACTACCAAAGTTTATTACAGATATCAAACAAACATTTAATATTCTTGGTACGTTCATTGGAGCGGTCGGTATTATTGTCGCCTCGATTACAATCTTTATCATCATTTTCATCAATGCCATCTCCCGCAGACAGCAAATAGGTATCCTCAAAGGTATCGGTATCGATAGACGAGCAATTGAAATTGCGTATGTACTGCAGTCAGCATTTTATGCTCTGACGGGCTCCATCCTCGGTGTCCTCGTCACCTATGGATTTTTGGTCGGATACTTTGACCAAAACCCCATCGACTTCCCATTTAGTGACGGCATCCTGGTGGCCGAGCCGCTAGGCACGTTTTATCGCTTCGTCATTTTATTTATTATCACTCTCTTTGCTGGATTTGTGCCAGCCTGGATTATCGTGAAGCAAAACACCCTCAATTCAATTTTGGGGAGAAAGTAGTCTGGATGCTAGGTTGCCGTCCCTACCACGGGCACTGACCCACGCATTGCAGCAGCTCAAAACTCTTCTCTAGATATAGTAAAATACATACACATGTCCATCATCAACGCAAAAAATATCCATAGAACATTTGGCGAAGGTGCTCTCACCACCCACGTCTTAAAAGGCATTGATGTGACAGTGGAAGCTGGTGAGTTTCTCGCTATTATGGGGAAATCAGGTGCGGGAAAATCTACCTTGATGTATCAGCTATCGGTATTGGATGAACCAACCCAAGGAGAAATCATTGTCAACGGAACCGACATCATCCAGCTGACAGAAAAAGAACGCACCAGCTTTCGACTCAATACTCTGGGCTACGTATTTCAAAACTACGCGCTCGTACCCGACCTCTCAGCCGAAGAAAACGTCATGCTTCCTCTGTTGATGCGGGGCTCAAACTGGGAAGCCGCCAAGCAGTCAGCCCGTAAGGCCATTGACGGCGTCGGCATGGAAGGAAAATACACCAACCTCCCTGCCGAACTCTCTGGCGGAGAGCAGCAACGCATCTCAATAGCACGTGCCGTGGCCGGCAAGCCCAAGATTTTGTTTGCCGACGAACCCACTGCCAACCTCGATACCGTCTCCGGCACCCAAGTCATAGACCTCATCACTCAGGTAAATAAAGAGGACGGTCAGACCGTTGTGATGGTCACCCACGAACGTGAATACTCGATGGGCTGCGACCGGATTATGCATATGGAAGACGGAGTCATCGTCTCGGTCGAACAACTCACCTAAAAAGCGGCTCTTACGAGCCGCTTTTTATTTGTATCTGCTGTACAGCTACAGCTGTACTCTAGATTTTGTCCGGTCCTTCTGGCCGTACTTCGATACCTCTAGTTGGGTCAGCAACATTTCGCTTTTCCCCGTACATTTCTTCGTACGCATCTTTGATTTCCACACCATGCTTCTTCAAGAGACCTTCGTACTCGTCTCGTTCCATCGTCTCTACTTCCACCAAACGCTTTGAGATAGCATCCAGAGCAGCTCGGTGCTGGGTCAAAATAGTACGTGCTTTTTCTTTTCCTTCTTCAATAATCCGTGACACTTCTTCATCAATAGATTTTGCGACTTGCGATGAGTAGCCACGGTCTTCTGAGAGCGCACCACCAATTGTCCTACCACCCATTCCTTCAAAAGCGACAGGACCCAGCAGGTCACTCATACCGTACTTCGTGACCATATCACGCGCGAGGTTGGCCACTACCTGCAAGTCATTAGACGGACCAGTAGAGAGGTCATTGAAGACCATCTTTTCCGTCACGTACCCTCCCAAGGTCATTGCAATATCATCAAGGAATTCTTTTCGAGTGTGCATCCGTCGGTCTTGGTCAGGCAACTTGAGGGTATATCCAGCTGCTCGCCCGCGGGAAATAATCGAAATCTTCTGTACCGGGTCTGCGTACGGGAGAGCTGAAGCAACTAGTGCGTGCCCTACTTCATGGTAGGCCGTCACCATCTTTTCGTGCTTGCCGAGTACATGACTCTTTCGTTCTGGACCAAGCATCACCTTCTCAATCGAACGAATCATATCAAACTGTCCGACTGTCTTTCGTTTTTCTCGCGCTGCAAGAATCGCTGCTTCGTTCATCAGTGAGTAGAGGTCAGCTCCAGAGAACCCTGGAGTTCGTTGTGCGATGATTTCAAAATTCACATCATCTTGTAGCGGCTTCTTGCGTGCGTGTACATTCAAGATTTCCTCCCGGTCTTTCCGGTCTGGCAAATCGATAGTCACCCGACGGTCAAATCGTCCTGGTCGCAAGAGCGCTGGGTCTAATACATCCGGTCGGTTAGTAGCCGCCATCACAATCACCTTTGCGTTTGGCTCAAACCCGTCCATCTCGACAAGAATTTGGTTGAGAGTTTGTTCTCGTTCGTCATTTCCTCCGCCTACTCCACTCCCGCGAACTCGTCCGACGGCGTCAATTTCATCTACGAAAATAATTGCTGGAGCCGTTTTCTTCGCCATCTGGAACAAGTCACGTACTCGCGACGCTCCGACTCCGACAAACATCTCCACAAACTCCGAACCAGAAATTGAGAAGAATGGCACGCCAGCTTCACCGGCCACTGCTCGAGCGAGCAAGGTCTTACCCGTTCCTGGTGAACCCATCATCATGACTCCCTTAGGAATCTCAGCTCCAATGTCGAGGAATTTCTTTGGGTTCTTCAAAAAGTCGACAATTTCTTCCAGCTCTTGTTTGGCCTCTTTGGCCCCAGCGACATCTTTGAAGGTGACTTTCTGATTGGTGTCATTAGGATCAATCATCCGCGCCTTGCTGCTCCCAAAGCTCATGGCCTGCATACCCGCTCCTTTCACTGAGCGCATAAAGAACCAAATAATCACTCCCAAGAATAATAGTGGGAACAAGAATGGCGCAAACTGGCCAAACCAGAAACCAAACCCAGTCTCTCGCTGGACATCAATGGTGATGTTGGACAACTGCTCAGCACTGACACCGAGATTCGACAGAGATTCAGTGACTGATGCGTCTACTTCACGCTTCGCTTCTCCAGGCGTACGAGTATCATCCTGATACGACACTTCGAGAGTTGAGCCACGCACAACGATCGTATCCACTTCCCCTGCTTTGACCTGCCCCGCCACATCGGTCACAGAGAGTTCTTCCGGTGGAACTGTAGATTCAGTCAGGTACGAAAAGAGTGCTGTGACGAAAATCAACAACAGCACAGTTGAAAGCATGTTGTTCCAGAAGTTTCCTGGTCCCAGCGGCATTTTCTTACGCATGCCTTTGAGCTTTTCGCTAGACGTTTGTGGTTTCGCCTTATCCTTCTGCTCATTATCTGTTTTGGTCTCTTCTGGTGCGTTTTCTGGCGTTTTAGACTCCTCTTTGGAGTCTACAGACGCATTCTTCTGCTTTTTTTCCGGGTTTTCTGGCGTATTCATATGCAGCGTATTATACAGAAATACACTTGAAATGCCATGTTTCCAGCCGCTTTTTATCTTGTCCTCCCTCTGTTTGACTGCTAGAGTACGGTATTATTTAAACCATGGCTGCATACATTAAAAATAGAAAGGCCCGCTTCAACTTCGAAATCCTCGAGACCTTCGAAGCTGGCTTGGTGCTCAAAGGCTATGAGGTCAAATCTATCCGAGCCGGAAAAGGAAAAATCGACGGTGCGTACGTCATCGTACGCGGCGGCGAAGCATTTTTAGTGGGTGCGAGCATCACCGCCTTCCAGGTAGCCAATACCCCCAAGTCATACGACCCCGAGCAACCCCGCAAGCTCCTGCTCTCCAAAAAACAACTTGCCAAAATAGAGAACCAGACCGAAACTGCGAGGTTGACATGTGTGCCTTTATCATTGTATAATAATGGAGGAAAAATCAAGTTGGAAATAGCGCTGGCTCGTGGTAAAAAGAAGACTGACAAACGCGAAAGTCTGAAAGCCCGTGACACCAAACGCGATATCGAACGTACCTTGAAATCTCAATAATTTGGTTATTCAAAGGTGGTTATCCAAAAACCACCCTTCAGTAAAGTGCTGAAGCAATAAGTACAAGGAGAAGAAATGTGGACCAAGGTAACTATTGGGAAAACCTGTTAGCTGCTGAGGGCATGCCGTCGGAATTGCCGTCTACCGGAGATGCCGCATCAGCCAACTTTGGGGAACCGGACCGATCAGAACCGGTACGTGCCAGTCACGACGTCCGAGATGTTCGATCACCGCCTAATGAGTGACGCAGTAGAGACACTGTCCAAGAAGAGATTTCTTGAGTTGTAAATCACTTCTGGGTCACGTCCGTCATGTTGCTCCACAAATGCGGAACACTTCTGTTCCGCATCACCTTTGAGTAACCAAATACCCTTTCCTGTCTAGAGACAATCTATCACCAGCAGATATCCCCTATCAGCTCGTATCGATACCATCGTCTCTTAACTGGAAACGCACATCATTCCCTACGAGAGTCCGACCCCACACAAGCTGGGTCAGAACCTCATAGGGGATGCTAGGCATCGACGGTTAGTCGTGTCGGTTGTGTGCAGTGTCGAAAACTGGTAATCAATTCGTTAAAAGGTTCCACTTTGTATTTGCAAAAAAAGCAATACCAAGTCCTTACGCTAACGCGTTTGGATTCGCTCCCGCTTTCGCGTAATCTTACGCTCGCCGGAGTGATGCTCACTAGATAAACGTCTCATACGTCTAGCTGGGTAGAATAAACACGAGACTGTGGGTCACTATGCGTTGTGGTAGTGATTCAAGATTTCACACAACTCGAGGATCTGGTGTTTTGTTTGTTCTCAAGCCAGTGACTTTAAATCAAAAGAATGAACTACACACTGTAGAAGCACAACCGCACCCTAATTCGGACGCGGGTTCAACTCCCGCCATCTCCACCAACATAGAAGTATATGGAAGAATAGAAAGCTTACTCAACATGGGTGAGTTTTTTATTTTGGTATACTAGTCGCATGCAAATTGATCTACTTAATTCGGTAGAAACATTTATTGAAAGCCTGGCCGAGAAAGAAATCGCTAAGGTTATTCGAACCATTGAGTTACTAGAAGAGTTTGGAAATAGCTTGAGAATGCCTCATAGCAAGCATATGGACGATGGTTTACTGGAATTACGTATTAGAGGTAAACGAGAAATTAGAATATTCTATTGCTTCAACAAAAACAAAGCTATTTTATTGCATGCCTGTATTAAAAAGGCACAAAAGACTCCTGAGAAAGAAATAGACAGAGCAAGAACAGCAAAAGACAACTTGTAATTATATAACTTATAAGTTATATTTAACTTTATGACAACTACGTTCAAACAATTCAAAACTAAAGCTCTTAAGAATCCAACAGTGAAAGCTGAGTATGATGCTCTTGAGCCTGAATATGGAGTGGTTAAAACTATCATTAGCCAACGAATTAAACGTGGCTGGTCACAAACTAAACTGGCTGAAGCTGTTGGCAGCCGTCAGCCCGTCATTTCTAGACTTGAGCGAGGCGAAGGTAATCCTTCCCTGCAAACACTCCATAAAATTGCAAAGGCCCTCGATTTGTCTCTGCAAGTATCAATGAAATAATCACCACAAATCAACAATCTTAAGGAAATTAGAACACTCCGTCTCAATGAAAGAGGTTCTAACTTCAATCAAACTGTTCCACCAAAACACAGCCACCCATTTGGGTGGTTTTGTGTTTTCGGTGGAGTGGAGGAAGCAAATATTTTTTCTTTCGTCGGGAGTGAAACGG
>Ga0306901_1000625_pt1 | contig 14108 bp, 13 predicted proteins | sample AntRauMFilla3767_FD_190431 | JGI IMG/M metagenome (GOLD analysis project Ga0306901, IMG submission 190431) | Saline lake microbial communities from Rauer Islands, Antarctica - Metagenome Filla 3 #767 (v2) (version 2) | ecosystem: Environmental > Aquatic > Non-marine Saline and Alkaline > Saline ... | reverse complement strand
CTGGTGATACCAAAAAAGCCGAAGAACTACTCCCAACTGCCTACAAAGCAATTGATAAAGCTGCCAAGCGAGGAGTTATCAAAGAAACCACTGCTGCACGCAAGAAATCACGGCTGTCTGCCCGAATCGTCAAAGCGAAAGGGTAAGTGACTAGTAAGTAACACAAAGAAACGTCAATATTATAAAAATAACCGCTTTAATGCATGCATTAAAGCGGTTATTTTTTATCTGATGCTTGTGGTGTACAAAATGTGCAGCGTCAGTTACGCGTGGGAGTCTCATTCATTTTAAGACCAGTATATCTTTTGGTCAGATTATTTTATAGTGCTCGCAATCTGATTCACAAGCTTTTGACCAAATTTTTACTGACCAAAGGGAATATAAAAATGTAAATACTCTGGTGGTGCGAATCCTACGAAATAGTCTCCCAGACTGTTTCTTCTCTCTCTGCATAAACGAAAACAACACCCAGACGGGTGTTGTTTTCTTTGCAGGCCGTCTCGGGCTAGAACCGTGGGTGGTCAAGCCCAGCTTGACGGATTCAACTCATTTTATATTACTCTTCCGAAGCGTCTCGTGCGCAACATATATGTAGAATGATACAATTTATATGTATGAATGAAATACTAAAACAGTTTTCGCCAGAAGCACGCCGTGAGACAGTAGATCCGTATGCAGACTGGACCGAAGGGCAAAGGATGTCCGAGTATGCTGATACTGGAGACCCTCGATATCTTACTCCTGAACTAGCCAGAAAAATGCAAATATCACCAGATGCAATGCAAGAGGTGGTAGGTGCTACCCCACAAGACATCTCAGATGCAGAAGCATGGCATGCAGTCAGTGAAGCTGCTGCTGACGGAGAAATCGACTATTTACTTAAAAGATATGGTGCGGACTGGGAGTCGCTTGAAGGCAAGAATATATATGAACAATTTAAAGCACTTCTGAGCGCTGCTTCAGTAAGAGTTTCAGATACAAGGTCTGACGAGGGTTTTAATAATGAAACAATTCGTGAAGAAGCTATACAGAGGATGTTTGATACTGTACTTGACCACCAAGAGAGTATGTATCGTCTGTTTGAGGTGTTACAACTAGATTCACCTCAGAGCCTTCGAGACATTGGTGTGGTGGAACAACTTATCCATTACTTAAAATCTGCTCATGAGAGAGGTAGTCAGCATGCGAGGGCTGCTCTTTCTGAATTGCTAGACATTGCTGAGCGCACACTTGAGACGGAATTTCATCCCCAAGCAAACTATCTAGGCGCAGAAAGACTTTCCCAATTACTTCGGTCTGAGTCGGGTAAAGAACAGATCAAGTCAGATGTCGATATGTATGTTCCATTTGAAATTACAGAAGGAGAATATGCCATATTTTCTTCTGACTCTGATCGAGTATATGTGGCTGATGAAGAAATGTCGGAAGATATCAAATCAATTGTTCGAACTGGGTGGACGAAAGAATATATGGGCGAAGAAGGACACAACCTTCCGTCATATAAGTATGAGTACATTCCTGAAGATCTGATATATAGCATCGACGGTGTTATAGATGCAGGAACTCCTCTCGATGAAATAGCTTTAGAAATTGGTATTACAGATCCTGATATCGTCACAGACTACGTTACAACTCTAAGATCTTCCTCTCGGGAAATAATTGAAACAAAGTTTGACTTTCGACTAACCAATTTGACCATAAAAGAACAGTTGTATTTTCTCAGTTACTTAAAAAACATTACTGTGGAGAAAGCTGAAACGATGCAGCGTTTCACTTCTCTCTATGGTGTGGATGGCATACGGACCTTCCTCTCACTTGAACGTGGTGACGAATCGCTCGGCGACTATATTGTGGCTTTTGGTCAGCATGAGGATGTAGCTGGCACGGTCTTTAAATACTACGGAGAGCTATTAAATTTAGCTGACCAAATTGAAGACGCGGGCGTACGTGAGCGCGTTCTGGCCCGAGCGCAGAAAGATCTAGAAACAGCTGTTCGAGCACAGGATCCAGGGACTATAGCCGAGCGTTTGCATACCTACGTCGCAGAAGCAAAAGTCGAGGTAGCACTTATTCAAGAGGGTCTAAAAGAACCACTGTCAGCCACCAACACTGCAGAGCTAACGCCTGATCTACCTGAACGTATGCAGGCCATTAGTGCCAGAAATTACAGTAAAGAGTCCCCTGAGTTCCAAGAGCTCATGCAAGAAGGAATGGAAACTAAATTTAATGAACGTACTCGCCGTTGGTATATTGATCAGACTGATAGTGGTGAGATTATTTTCTTCGATAGTTTTGTCGATGTGCTCAATGAAGAAACTGACGAGGTTTTGTATAAAAAATTTGAAGCTGTGAACTTGGGTGATGATAAATACGGTGGTGCAGGAGCTACTCGTCTCAAACAAACACTTGATGCTGAGCTAGCTAATGGTCTGCCGATGCAAGCATTCTCTGATCCGACTAATCCAGTTAGTAGCCTATATATTGAGCACGGGTTTGTCGCAGTTGGTACCGTAAGTCCAGCCGGAAAGTTTAGCTTTGAGTTGTGGCGAAACAGTGAATCGAATGAATTGCTACAGACCAAACAGCTATCGACAACAGAACTTATTGCGCAGATTGAAAACTCGGAAGAAACAGACGACGTCACCATCCGAGTTGTTGAAAACGGTGATCGATTCCCCGAACTATCAGAGGATCAATGCCTCACTCGCTATTTCAAACACAACGGCCAACAATATGCAGTATTTGAGCCAGTGCCAGCGGAGTTACAAAACGGTTTCGTTTTACCATCAGAAGAACAGGTCTTAGCCGCTTAAACCACATCTCCACTACTGCATTTCCATAGACTCTCAAACAAGTACTTGTGTGTATTAGCAATAAACTGATCAGTGATGATGATTCCTACTAGATACTCATTAGTTAAAGTGATGTATGAGACCTTGTTGTCGTAGATTTGCATAATCGTTTGAAAGGGAACCACACTATCGGTACTAGTGATAAGTTTAGTCCCAGTTACCTCACCATCATAAGACTTAAGAAACTTACGTGCTTCTGGAGAATCAATCACCAAACCGCGCTTTTTCACATCTTGGTCCTCACGTATAGCAGAATATTCAGCATTGAGATCGGGAATATATTTGGCAATAGCCTCTAGGTCAGCATAGGTGAGAATTTCTTCAGAAGCAGCAAGGCTGTCCATCAATACCTCCCACACTCCATCTTTTCCTTCATAAAACTGGACCCCTGGCTTACCCACGCTCAAGTTAAATAAAGACGATAATTTCCCAGAAGTAGCTAAAAACTGCTTCTTAGTCTGTTCGATACGTTCTTTCTCTTTATCAATTACCTTAGTAATAGCAACTGGGTGCTTGGGAGTGAATTTGGCAATCTTACCTGTTTCGTCGGACTTTGTTGCTAGGTCAAGACCAATAAGTTCTTCTAATACTTTATATACCAATGGCCGCGATAGCGTGGTGCCGCTTGGTACTGCCTTTGCGATAGAGCTAGCAGGAGACTCCCCTTGCTTTAAAAGCACTTCATACACGATAGCTTGCTCTTTAGAGAGGCCGGTATCGGTGATTTCTTTTGTATATTCTAATTGAATCATAGGTACATTATACACAATATTTAGTATTTGTCACAATACTGTGACATTAATATGTTGATAACTAAGTAGTTTTTTGTTTAAAAACAAGGATTTTATCCTTATTTTGCATATTCCTGTATATACTTGTTGACAATACATTTAAATTCTGGTACAGTATAGATAGTTAAGAAAGAGGGACAAGCAAGAACGCTTACTCACTTTCGGAGAGAGTACTTTACAAGGGATCATAAAGAGAGATACAAGCCGAGAGGCTCGCGCAGGAAACTGCTGGTGACCACAGCCAAAAGTGTGGCAGGCAAGGAGCTGAAGGAACTACTTGTATCACTCATCATGATTCGTTTGCACGAAGTTGGAGATAGGCTGCAAACCCATCTCACCCTGATCGGCCCACTGGAAACCATCAGAACTACTTCACCCGTGATTTGCTGAACAATCGTTCAGCAGGACATCGGCTGGATAGAAATCCCTAACCAAGATTTCTATCCAGAAATGTCCTTGTATCCAAGAGAGAGGAAGAGCAAGGAGAATCTTTGACAACCCGACGAGCGAATGACAAACAAAAATTAATTTTTGTTTGTCTGAGCGAGGAGGAGTTGTATGGAAACATACAATTATATATCCGACGTCGACCCAAGCGAAAACCAAGCACTGGTCGACGTCACCAAGCCGCCGGGTATGACTCCTGGTGGCAGAAAAGCTGGATTGATGAGCTTGCCTCGGCAGACTCGTCTCTCCAAATGAGTAGCGACGGCTTATATAAATGAAATCATGTGTAAGTTTGGCAATGCGTACCCTCGCTACTCGTTTGGGGACCTGTGATGGGGAACCAATAACACCGCGCTGCACGGACTGCAGTAACATGACAACAAGGAGCATGTCATGACCGAACTTCGTTTCAACTTTTCCGGCCACCCAGTGGCCGCATTTGAAATTGCGCCCCTCGTGGGCGCGAACTTGCCGAGCGACGGGCAGGAGCTCGCGGAGTATATCCGCGAGCTCCTCTTGTCGCTCCCGGAGCGGGAGCGCCTGCTGGCTGGCGAGGTCGGGGAGGTGATCCTCCCCGGGCTTGCCCAGGCGGCCGCACTACTCCTGGCGGAGTGGCACGGCCAATTCGGTAACTGGCCCAGCATTCGCTGGGCCACCCGTGGACCCGACGGGTTCACCTGGCCGGAGGAGGCTAAAGCGGACCTCAACGCCGTCCGAGAGTCAGCGCGCACCGCGCGCTGACTCTCGCCCAGTTGGTTTGGCTCTCTGGGTGACAAAAAGAGTCGATGGTTGGCTGGAGCGTACCCTCGCTCCAGCCCGGTGGTGACGAGCATTCGGTTTATTGCTCGTCGACCCCTTAGAGGTTTTGATCAAAGACGAATATATCGCCTGATCGAAGTTTGTAAGGGGAATCATACCGATTCTTACCCGAACTGCCCGGTTGGCAGCGCCCTTAGATAAAGGAGGGACGCAGGATGGAGCACACGCTTATCTTAGTCAAGCCCCTGGGCTTACAAAACGCCCTCATGGAGATCATGAGGGCGCTCAAGGGAGTCGGCGCCGTCACTAAGAGGCGACTGGTGCCTGTAACCTGTGCTCGCATGGCCGAGCACTACGCCGAGCACTCTGGAAAAAGTCACTTTGACGCTCTCGTCGGCTATTACGCCGGCGAGACCGTCATGGCCCTCGTCTTGGAGGGCCAGGATGTGGTCGCGCGGGTGCGCGGTATGCTCGGCCCCTCGAACCCGCGGGACGCGGCTCCGGATCAACTGCGGCGGCTCGTCCTGGAGAAGTTCCAGGACGGACAAAACGGGTGGCGAGCGATTGAGCTCGCCACCTCGGGCGTGGACAACTTTATCCACGCCTCGGATTCTCCGGCGGCCGCCGAGCGCGAAATCGCCCTTTGGTTTCCAGAAAGGAGGTAGGTTTTATGGTTGGTTGTCAAAATGTTTGGTTACATTTTGACTCCATTTGAGTACTTAATGAATTGAGTTTTCAAATGGGGATCTTTCAAAGGAGAGAGTGAACCAAAAAATGCCGAAGTAATGACGGCTTTATGTTCATTACATTGCGTAAAGGAGGAAATCTCATGCGCAAATTCAAAACCTTCTGTGGCGGGACGATTGTCGTTCCTCGCAAGGCGGAGGATCACCTTCGGGCACACCCGAATGTGGACCTCCTGATGCCTGAGGCAATTGCGCGAGTGCAATTGCCTCAGGATGGTGCGTTTCTCTCGGCGGAAGTCGAGATGGGGCGCGTCGTGGGTCTGTCAGGGTGTGTTTCGACGCACTCGATCAGCTCAAGCGACCGAACGCTGTTCGCACAACGTGTCGGTCGTGACCACCCGTCGCGAGTGATCGTTGGCGAGGGCGAGAGGACGACGAAAGTCGTTGTTCTCGCTTTTGCCTCCCGTGAGGAAGCCAGCACGTATGTGCTTGTGACCTCATGGGTTGGGTCCTTGGCTCCGAAAGAGCCATGGGACTCGAACATCCACAGGGATGAGGAGTACCAGGAGTGCTTGCGATTCTGGTGCTCCCATGCGCTCGTTTGGGATCCGGCAGTAATGTCGGATCATTTCGAGAGCTCGTGGGAGGAGATACTGCGATGATCAAAGTCACAGCACTCTCCGGCCCGCACGCTGGCAAGAAGCGGGTTGTGCCGGAAGGTTTCGATCCTATGGGTCTGTTGACCGAATTTGCTTCCAAAGACCGGAAGTGGTCAGTGGACTTCTCTCAAGCGACTCAATCCGAGTTGTTTGAGTGGGGACGAGCCGATATGGTCGCCCGTATCCTTGCTGCCTTGCAACATGGTCGATCGGTACGGTTTCAAGACACGGAATACCGTGTTGAGAGACTGGAAGACCTGCCTCACGTTGCAGGTGAAGTGGAAGATGCTATCGCATACTCCGGCTTGATGGTCAAAGTCGAGTCGGATGATGAAAATGGTGTCATCATCGGTATCGGGGGCACTGAGCACCCGATGCAGTAAACTATCTGCCTATCCAGATTTATTTTAATCGGGGCGTGGTGGATAGGTAAACCATGTGTCCTGGGTGATTCCCCACCAACAAGACGGGGAGAAGTGCTAGGACCTGAAATCCCGGCAATAGGGATGGATGGTGCGCTCAAACTTACGGAGAATTGACATGACTACAGCAGTAAAAATCGAGCAACATAATGTGGCGAAACGGATTGAGGTGGCTCTTGCCGCTGATTTCATCCGCCACGAAAAGATTGCTCGGATCTTGGCCCTCGCGGTCGAGTCGGGCAAAAACGTCCTCTTATGGGGACCTGGGGGACACGGAAAGTCTGAGATGGTAGAGCTTGCGCTTAAGCAAGTCGCTGCCGAATCAGACATCTATGTCCAGTCCTTTGGCGAAGGTATGGATGAGGCAACCCTTTGGGGTGGTCTCGATTTCCGTGCCCTTGAGACTGAGAAGGTTCTCCGGTACTTTCCGGAGAACAGTTTCCTCGCAAAACCGTACGCGGTTTTTGAGGAGATCTTCGACGCTCCGGCGTCTGTTCTCCTCGCGCTCAAGGACACACTGACCGCAAAGCGCTTGCGCAAAGGCGGTCAGCAGTTCGGAATGGTCACGAAATCCATCGTGGCGATCACCAACAAGGACCCCGACGAAATATCGGACATGGGTCCAGCCGCTGCCGCTCTTGTTGAGCGGTTTCCGCTGCAGCTTATGGTGGACTGGGATTCTTACGAATCCCGTGACTACAATGAACTGTTCGGAAAGGTTGGCCCCCGTCTTCCGGGCGCTGATCTCAACGGCACCCAGCGGGTACTGGCTGAGATTATCGCTAAGGCTTCGGCCAATGGCGATGTTATCAGCCCGCGAACTGCGGTCCATGCCCTCGGCGTGGTCAAAACCGCAGCTGCTCTGCGTGGAGCTGGACAGGTTAACAAGGAGGACTTGATTGACCTCCAGTACCTGCCCGGCATGGAGGACTTGGCGGACAACATCCGTCAGGAACTCGACGCCGCGTACGAGCGGGCCGAAGCCGAGCGCCGGTTGGTAGCAGCTGAACACGAGCTGCGTGAGATGTTGGGTGAACTCCATGACGGAGCAACCCCAATCAAAGCACTACAAGTCGCTCGTCGACTGCAGGTTCTGCAGGACGACACGAGCAATCTGAAGGTGCCGGACGGTCTCACAGATCGACGGAAAAACCTGCGCAATTCAATTAGCGAGAAGGTGCAAGAAGCGCAGGAGCTTGCCCTTCAAAACACCCGCCTCTAGCGGGAAGGAGGAAAGAAATGAGTAATTTCACATTTCGGACAAATCCTCCCGCAACGTACATTCCTCCAAATGCGGAGGAAATGCGGGAGGTGGCTGCGCGGGTTGGCCTCGGTGGTTTCTCACGAGACCTCGTGGCTGATCTGTGCAACGTGGCAGCAGGTGGTTCCATTCAACCTCCGTCGGCGTATCGGGAAACCGTACGTCGGCAGGTAGAAGAAAAACTGCCCGCTGCTGACTCAAACGGCAGATGGTCGATCAAAGGTGGCTACACCAAAGATCAACAACAAGCCGTGAATGACCGTCTGGAAAAGGCGATGAGGTACCAACAAAACGTCTGCGACTTTCTGCAGACGGCGGACCTCGAACAGTTTCCAGGTGGTACACCACTCGAGCAGGCGATGAGTCTGCTCAAGCTGCTCTCAAAGACAGAGGGTGGACAAGGTGGCGGTGAGGGTGGCGAACCCTTACCCATCTTTCAGGACAACGACCGTCCTGAAGGAACTGCTGAAAAGCTCCACGAAACAATGGAGCTAGCAGAGTCGTTGGAGGAGAGCGAAGAAGAAATGCTCGATCCCGACGGCAACTGGCAGGACGCCGATACTGAACAGGACGGACAAGAATCCGGTACCTCTGGGCTCCAAGCCCTGAAGGTCGCCGAGGACTTGGTTGATGGGAGTGACAAGCGCGCAATGCTTGAAGTCTCCCGTCATCTTGACCAGTTTACGAAGCTGCAAGTGCGGCGACAAAAACTGGTCAGTCCAGACCCTGCCGGTGATGAGATCCGGAACCGACCAATCAAGCATCTTGGTGAGCTTAATCGCATATCCAAGACTGCTTGGGCTACTCGCCAGGAACAGCCGACGCACTTTCTGTATCAGGCTGTGACAGGACAACTCCCCGTTCGGGAGCGAGTGACCCGCCAGGAGAAGAAGCAGGCGATCTTCATCCTGGTTGATGGTTCCGGATCCATGTCGGGTCGCAAACACCACAAAGCTACTGGGGTGGTGATGAACCGCCTCAAGGCAGTGGTAGACGGCGACGCAGAGGTGTGGGTGTCTGTGTTTGATACGCAGATGTCTGAACCGTCGCATGCTACTAATGCGGAGGAAGCTCGGGGACTGATCAAACAGTTCCGTCAGGGTAACTTCCGTGGTGGTGGCACCGACATAGCTACGGCTGTAAAGGCCGCGCATGCTTTCATTGAAGAAAAGATGAAGGCGGGCGAAGCTCTCTGGAGACCTGAAGTAGTGGTACTGACCGACGAGGACAGCTCCACGCAAGGTCTTCGTAAGTCTGAGATTAAGGGCACTCGTGTCCACGGATTTGCGATAGAGCGCAAAAATCCATCACTGGTGGCTTTTGCCAAATCCACCGGTGGTGTGGGGATTGAAAACTTTTAGTTTGAAATCCTTGGGATTAACTCGATGCCCAGCATTTTGTGAAAGAAGAGACTTAGAAGGAGGCGTGCAATGCACATTCGTGATCCCACCTGAATGAAACCACGTCGAGGGCGCGTGTATAAAAAAGTGAACCCTCACATGTTCCCGTGCATGTGCTCACGAGGAGGTTAGTCGTCCTTAAGACTTCGTTCCAGCACTAGAGAGTCTGCGGATTGCTTTGGTGGTAGAGCTGGACAGGGGTGGTCTCCCAAAATGGACCAACATCGTGAGCTCGTTTACTGATTTGAAGCTTGCGAAACCCGGTCAAAGTACCGGTAAATCAGTCGTGAGGTTTGCTAAATCCTCACGTAAATGTGGTTTATCCGAGTGCCCCTCTAGAATTGGGGTTGATTGGTCGGCGCAGTGATCAATCAGGCAAGTCCACGGATAGGAATTCGTACTCCAAGACAAGTACGAAAGCTCTCTAGGTAAGGTTGCGCGACCTGGGAGAGTATCTTGAGTAATCAAGATGGCTTCGGCCGAACAGCTGAAATTAACCACAAAGTTTAGCTAGGTGTCGGGGTGGGCTTCGGCTCACCCCGGCTACCGAATCCGGTTAGGTTGTACGGTTAGCGTTCTTAAATCTTGGTTTGATTTGAGAACTCTATTAGGCCACTTACAATAGTAAGTGGCCTATAGAGTTACTACCCACAACACAGACGATGTGCGTGACATGCATTTCCAAGCAACACTACGAAGGCGGGCTATGGATACATCTCTCTCCGTGCATGACATGTATGTCCTCTGTGTTGTGAGTGTTTGTGAACTACATTTAATAAATAGAATTCCTAACTGCAATACTTTATTTCTGGTAGAATCATCTTATGAGTCATATCAATATATATTGCGACGAAAGTAATCACTTAGAATCATCAGGTAGCAATATTATGGTACTTGGTGCTGTTTACTGCCCAACAGACAAGCGGAAGTCTGTTTGTGAGCGTATTCAGGATATAAAAAGTAAACACGGGTTATCTGCTGAGTTTGAAATAAAATGGACAAAAGTGTCAGCTTCAAAAATTGAGTTCTATAAAGACCTAGTTGATTACTTTTATGACGATGATGACTTAGGTTTTCGAGCTGTTATAGCCGATAAAGACACCTTGGACCACGAGAGGCACGGTCAGACACATGATGAGTGGTATTACAAAATGTACTTTCAACTTTTGAGTGTAGTTCTAAATCCAGAAAATAAATACTACATTTATCTTGATATCAAAGATACCCAAGGAGCAAGAAAGGTGCAGAAACTGCAAGAAGTCTTATGCAGCAACTTTTATGATTTCAATCAACAAATTATAAAACGAGTACAGCAGATTCGGTCAGAAGAAAGTAACCTCGTACAACTAGCTGACCTGCTTATTGGAGCTATTCAAGCATCAAAACGAGAGGACGCTACAAACACAGGCAAACTTGAATTGATTGAACAGATTAAGCACCGTACTGGATACAGTCTAAAACGTAATACATTGCCAAAAGAATACAAAACTAATTTATTCTACTGGCTAGGGTCATAAAATCTATACCGTATGATTATCTGGCTACCAGAGATTGTAACTCTTGAAGAATTTGATGGAGATTACGAAAGATACACCAATCACCTGCATGAGATTTTTTTGAATGACTTCGTACGTACAAAATTGATTCTTGATGACAAGCCTATTTACTATGACGACCGAGTAATTGACGGTAGTGGAAAATGTGAATGTTTTATTCATATAACCACTTGTGAAGATGACACAACCAATGAGCGAAACTTTGACCCACGAAGATGTGAACGTTTATGTTGGGCAAAACCAACAATTGAGAATCGTGATGATGCAGTTGCAGTAAAAGTGTGGGAAGTAAGAAAAAAGGGAAAAAATAAACTCAATCTGTTGATTGAGGAAGAAAGATATCATGTCGTCTTAACTAAAACCAAAAAAGCGTATGCATTAACGACAGCTTACTATGTTGACCGAAACCATATGCTCAGAAAGCTTCTGAAAGAATATCGCAGAGAAACATCTTAAACCATTGTAAAACGCCCCTTGCGGGGCGGTCTACCGACTCCTTTTACACATGGTAAATGAGCTACCCATATTTTAACAAAAGAGAGTGAATTTGTGTGTACTTTATACTCCAAAGTGGGGAAAGTCAATATGTGGCAAATTTTTCCTAAAGGTAGGGGTACATATCTGTACGAAGGGGTGCGGGGTCGATTTGGGGGTACCCCCTTTCTTTTTATCTAAGCAGGTACTGCTAAAATATCTCTCAACTCAAGCCAACCTTTAAGTTCTTCAGCTAGCTGGTTCCAACTAACTCCATCGAGGGGCACAGACAAGGACTTCGTCCTCAGACAACGAGCGCGGCGTAGCCGCACGAGAAATAGAAGAAGCCAAAACACCCTGTCGCTGCGCGACCAAACCAAACGGCGAGGGCGTGGCGAAGTGGGCGGTTTTGTCCTTGCCGCAAGTCTAAAAGATAATTTTTGAAAAATTATGATCAAACCAAAATATTTTCTATACGCTCGTAAATCAACCGAGGATGACGATAAGCAGATTATGAGTATTGAAGCTCAGCTATTTGAGTTACGAGAATTTGCGCGTAAAGAAAATCTTGAAATCCTGTCGGAGTTTCAAGAGTCGAAAAGCGCAAAGACACCCGGCAGAACGGTGTTTGGTGAGATGATGGCGAAAATAGAGGAAATTGGGAACGTTGGCGTATTATCGTGGCATCCAGACCGCCTAGCCCGTAATAGCATTGATGGCGGCAGGGTTATCTACGCCGTTGACCAAAAAAACATTGTGTCTTTGCGCTTCCCGACATTTTGGTTTGAACCCACTCCTCAGGGACTCTTTATGTTGCAAGTGGCTTTTGGGCAGTCTAAATACTATTCGGATAATCTATCTGAAAACGTCAAAAGAGGCGTCCGCCAAAAACTGCGCCGCGGAGAGTGGTTGAACTTAGCTCCTCTTGGTTATGTTAATAATCCACGGACGCGAAATATCGAACCTGATGAAGTTAAGGCGAGAGCTATCAAGAAAGCCTTCGAGGAGTATAAAACAGGCAATCATACCTATGTATCGTTGGCGCAGTTTTTGGCGGACTTGGATGTGACCACACGGAGCGGAAAGCCACTTGCCAAAGTTTCCGTCAAAAAGTTGTTGACTAACCGTGCTTATCTTGGATTTGTGAAGTACGGTGACGAATGGTTTGATGGAAACTTTGCGCCACTGATTTCTCCGCAGTTGTTTGCCGACGTGCAGAAGGTTTTGCAATCGAGGGAGCGACCAAGGAAACGGAAAGTCAAACATGACTTTCCGTTCACGGGACTTTTTCGCTGTGGGGAGTGTGCCAGTATGATTAGCGCGCAATGGACAACTAACAGACATGGCACAAAGTATCGGTACTATCGCTGCTCGAAAAAGAGCGGTCGTTGTGGTCAGTCGTACTTGCAAGAGAAAGACCTCGTTTCGCAACTTAAGGCACGTCTGCAAACAATCTCGCTTCCTGATAGCTATACTGCGTGGATGTTGGAGCAGGTGCGGGTTTGGGAGCGCGAGGAAATTGGTGTATCACAAAGCGAGAGTCAAAATCTTTCTGCAAAATTGAAAGCCAGCGAAGCTCGCATGAACAAGTTGGTATCCACATACTTGGACGGCGATATTCCAAAAGAGATATATCTCAAACAAAAAGACGCACTCATGCGATCCTCACTCGCTTTGCAGGCAGAAAAGAAAGATTGTGACGGCGGAAGAAATAAGTGGGTCGAACCCCTACGGGAGTGGATTTTAGATACAAAACAAGCCACCTTTTTATCCTCCGCCGACAATTTCTCTGAAATTGCCCGCTACGTCAAAAAAGTTGGAACGAACCCGACGGTTCGTGACAAAGCCGCCCACTTCGCCTGCACCCCTCCTAGCCACTGCGTGGCTGTTCGTCGGATTTTTCTGGCTTCTTCTGCTTCCTCCGCGCCTGCGGCGCGGGTTGGTTCTGCTCTGACTTCTGACGAAGTCCGTTTCTGCGGAGAGAGAGGGATTCGAACCCTCGGTACGTTGCCGTACGGCGGTTTTCAAGACCGCTGCATTCGACCACTCTGCCATCTCTCCGAGTACTTGTCAAGTATTGGCTATATCTACATACCGCAACTTGGTATCCGCTATCCTATCATAGATATTATTTTTTCATATAGTGTTCACTGGCATGACAATTTGGGCACAATAGCTGTAGATTATCTATACTATTGTTTTGTCGGTTACGATCGATATGGTGCACTTGTAGTATTTGGAATATTTGATACTGACACCTCTCGCACTGCCGACCACGTAGTTTCATGAGTCTCTGTTTCAGTAATCGGGTAGTTTTTACGTTATCCTTTATTGGTCTTTTGCTGCCCTGTTTATATTTGATACCTTTCCGACTTTTATTTGCACAACTACGACTACAAGTAATTTTATTCGCTCCAGAAAGAATTGGTGTTTTGCAAATCAAACAAGGTATTTCTTGTCTACATGAAATACCAAAACAGGTCTGACTGCAGTAGGCTCTACCTTTGCTGAGTTTTAAAATCCCGGGTCGTCGATAGACCGCCCTTTTGCAAATAGTACACCCTACATTAGGATTTCTATTCATTTCATAAGCATACCACTAATCCAATAGACCGCATGCACATAAAACTAGTATAACGCGCTCATGGATAATTGGTCATGCTACAATTTTACTAATGGAACCAACACCGCGCGCTATTACCTGGGAAGCCCCAGAACACCACCACGTCGAGAAGGGGAACGACTGGTTTTTTGCTTTGGCAATTATTATCATTGCATTAGTAACTGTAGCGATACTGTTT
>Ga0306901_1000624_pt1 | contig 14124 bp, 17 predicted proteins | sample AntRauMFilla3767_FD_190431 | JGI IMG/M metagenome (GOLD analysis project Ga0306901, IMG submission 190431) | Saline lake microbial communities from Rauer Islands, Antarctica - Metagenome Filla 3 #767 (v2) (version 2) | ecosystem: Environmental > Aquatic > Non-marine Saline and Alkaline > Saline ... | reverse complement strand
TTTGGTGGTTTCTGTTCTGATGAGTTTTTCTCTAGCCCATTTTCTGAGTGTGGAGTCTGAGACATTATAATAGGTCTTTACTTTTTACGAAAACCATTTCATGCTTATTATAATTTTGTTTTACATGGAAGAGTGATTAATTGTTATTGATTTTCCGATTTCAAGAGACAGTGTATCTTCTTTTCAATTTTTGTGATACATGAAACAAATATAAAAATATAGAATGGTATCTTTATATGATAATCGAAGAGGATTTTTACTTCCACAAACAGCAAATACTCTTTCTCTTGGAAATCAAGAATATCCTTTGAAAGCTATTAATAGTGGTCAAGGAACTTTTACTGGTCGTGTTAGTGCAGCTGACTTAGAAATAGGTGGAACTAGATTTACCAAAGAAGACCTCACTTACACTCCTCCATCTTTTACAAAAGATAATAAACTGGAACATGTATATACTACTGATTTGACAGTTGAAAATGATATTAACTTGGGAGGTCACATTATTGGAAGTGGTGCTAAATTGGATCTAACATCTATCAAATCATCGATTGGTCCAGGTGCTCCAGATCTTCAAATAGGTTTCAGCAATAATCCATTTCCAAAGGCTCATATTCAAGATATTGAATCTGAAAATTGCAAAATAAATGATAAATGTACAGCTCGAGAATTTTATGGAGATGGACAAGGATTGTGTAATGTGACACCTTATTTGTTAGATGTTAAAACAGATATTCTAAATGATGGACAAAGTAATTATAATATTGGTAGCAAAACTAAACCTTTTGGAGATGTATATTGTCAATCTCTGGAAAGTAAAAATTTTATTAAAGGAAAACGTCTTCTCATTACCAATGCAAACTATCCCTTTAACATTGAAAAAAAAGTATTCATAGAATCTCCTCAAGTTGCCAGAGATGGAATTATTACAGAAGAACTAAAAGACAAATTAGGAGATAATATTGACATTCAAGCTAATACTACTATAACAGGGACTTCTTACACAGTTGATTTGAACTGCAAAGACGTGACAATACAATCGAGTGTGGCCTTTGAACCTAATGTCATTATGGGTACAATGGAAAAGCCTTTACAAGAATTTTATTGTTTTAATGGCCACTTTTTGAATTCTTATTCTAATTATGGAGATGTATCTATTGCTGGAAACCTTGAGGTAGGAACAAATACCACATTGAAAGGCTCATTGGTTTGTGAAGATATGATTTATGGAAATGGAAAGTTTATAGATGGAATTGACCATTTGGCTCCTCAGATATCTAATGTTGAACCCAAATATAATAATGAGTTATCTTTAGGTCAATCTAATAAGAGATGGAAAGAGATTTGGACATCTAATATGAATAGTAGCTTCATTGAAGCAGATACCATCAAAGTAAATTCAAATATCACTTTAGATGGTAGATCTTTAAAATATAATGACTGGGCAATTTTACAACCACAAGTGGCGGAATATGATAAAAATTCTTCTTTTAAATTTACTCTTAGTGAAAATACTACTACTTTTCTAACAGATATTGAGGGGGATAATGGACGATTTCGTTTCAAAAAGACGGGTGTTTATTCTTTCAACATGTTTGGAATCAATACCAACAATAGTATTCTAGATAATGATTTTATTTGGTCTATTGATCACTACCATTATGAACTTGGTCGCACTGTAACTCACAGAATGGTAGGTCTAAGAGGTTCAACCTTTTTCTTATATAAGAATGACATGATTCATGTCATGATTAACACAGGAGAACTTAAAGAAAAAAGATTAAGTATTCTTGATGCGGAACAAGGAGGACTAATTATTTCTTTGATTACAAGTACAGAAGCATAGCTCCTTCATTGGGTATTAATTTGAGTATATTCATTGTCTTTGTATACATTCTAAAACTTGCTGAACTGTGTTTAGGAAAGAAATCATAATAATCATCTTCCAATTCTACTACTATTTCAGCATCTCCAAGGGCATTAAAATTTATTGAACCCGAAGGTTGATATGCTTCTGGATTAATTGCAAACGAATACACCATTATACCAGGATTAGAAGGAATATTGCTATGGTGATAATATGAAGTAATTAAGTTGTAATATGAACCTGGAAGTTTAATAGTTCTTGACCCATTAACATTAAGATATAGTTCTTTAATTGGATTTTTATTAGTAGGTCCATATGTATATTTGTAAGGATCAATGCTGTTTTCAGGATTTTGATCACTTAAATTCTGAACCATGAACACAAGTTCTTTTACTGGACATTTGATGTTGATAGGTACTTTAAATGTTCTCTGACTAGTGATACATTCTGTGAAATTCACTTGTTCAATCATGTTTTCAGTGACCTTGGAATTCTTAAAAGCCTTTTCCCAAGATGCCAAATTGACATACTCTGACAGCATGTTAATATTTGGCTGAGAGATTGTACTTAAATCATCTAGAATAGGATTCTTGTTGTGCACAAGTTGTTCTATTGGCTTTAAATGCAAATCTAAGTAAGTTTCTTGAAATTTACTAAAACATAGTAAAGGTAATGCGTTCATATATGTTTTTGTAAAATGAAGGGTTAATGGGACATATATAGTGTTTTCTAGATCATTTCTTTGTGACATCATGTATCCTAAAGCATATCCCATTCCATTATTTTTGTTATGAGCGCTTTCTAATTGTCCTATTAGGTATAAGTATTCTCCAGTGACCGAAAAAACAGAAGTTCCTCCTATTCTAACATCAACACGGTCAATCATGGCATGACCCAAGTTGTGTACCCATTCCATATGTGAAGGAAGAGGAGGTAGTTTAATTTCCATGGTTAATTTAGAAAGCATGTCTCCATGTACTGGAATGTGCATGGACATATTATTTCCCCATTTCACAACATCTTTAAAATTCAAACGCTCCAATTGTGTAGCAAAATTGGTGTGTTGAGCAAAAGCAGGTTGAAAAAAACTGGTTTGTGGATTTAGAATATAGTGATTATCTTCTTCATCTCTGGCAAGAAGTTGGTTCAAAGCAACACTGGATGACATTTTTGTAAGAGTGTATATTTGTATGAGATGTCATAAATGAAATATTGTGAGAAACACAGCAATAAAAATTATTGTTATACCTACATACATTTTTCTATCTTCAACCAGAAATGACTGCCAAGTCAAATCTTTGTTCATAAAAGAAATATATAACATATTCCATGTTTGTGTGAATTGTGAGATTAGTTGCCCTAGTTTGATATTATTAAAAAGTTCAGATAAATTTTCTTGTTGAAATTTCTGAGTTGATATACGTGATGCATTTTTCAGAGCTCTTTTTTCGGTATTTATGAGTTCTTGATAAACTTCACCTTCTCTAAAAGCATGTCCTTCTTCAGATGTATTTAATATAGACAAAAGAGCTTGATAATCAGCAACTGGGTCCATTTGTTTGATTTGAACAAAACATTTTTTCAACCATGTTAAAACACTCCTCCAAAATGAACATCCAACTTGTGTCCAACATGCTCCAAAAAATAGGCAGTACTATCTCAGCCATGCAAATAAGACTTCAGGCACTTGAAGACAACAGTACAAATAAGTCCAAATCGCAGATTGATGAAGACCTAAGTCTTGTGTATAATGGACAAAAAGATAAAGAAGATGTCAAAGAACAAGTTGATGAAATTAATCAGAGGTTAGAGTATCTTGAAACCGAATTGCGTGAAATGAAAAATGTTCAAAAACAAAACCAGAAACAAATAGACCAACAAAAAAAACAAATCGACGAACACCACAAACAAATAGATAAACAACAGAAATACATAGACGAAAAGCAGAATAATGAACAACTACAAGTCCCCAAGACAAAAAAGAAAACGAGTACTTGATCAAAGATGCCGTAAATTCATATAAAACTGCTACTGCTCTTAAGATAAAAGGAATAATTCATCAATTTGAACTTAAATTTAAAAAGAAACAAACAATCTTTTTGGATCAATAAAAAGGCTATTTGTGATGAATGGAGGATATTTCCTACAAGATTGAAGAATGAAAGTCCTCTTGTATTTAACAATCGACACAAACTAAGATTTCTTAAAAATAAAAAGGTAGAAAATGATCTTCAAATTATGAATGATAGAGGATATGTTATTTACATATGAACGAAAAGATGAGGAATTTGAGACTCCAGAGTTTGAAAATATATCATTAGATCCTGGAGTAAGAACATATTAAATATAGATTGTTAAATCTTCAAAAGAAAGTCTCTGATGTTGTAGATAATTTGCATAATCAGTCAGCATGTATGTTGACAAATAAGTTTGAAAATATAATATTACCACCTCGAAGATGTTGGAAGAGGATAAGATGTATTCATCAACGAAAAGGATGATGGGAAGTTTGAGTTTTTATCGTTTTAAAAAGAAGCTTGAAGCTCAATGTCAAAGGAAATTACGTAATTTGTATATTCAAAGCGAAGCATGCACAACAAAAACATGTGGTAGCTGTGGTAAGAGGAATGATGTAGGTTATGCACATGTATATGAATGTGGATATTCATGGAGCGAGAAATATATTTATTCGTTATCAAACGAGTAGGTGTGGATGATCTGTCTATACCCCGGTGCCGGTTAGGAGCTACTATTGAGGTAGTGGCTGGATTTTTCCGATTTTACGAGTCTGAAGACATATCAGATGAAGAAGAAAGTTCTGATGAGGATGATGGTGTGTCAATAGATAAAAGCTTTATTAGTAAATCTGATGAAGATAATTTGGAAAAATGTTTAAGAGGAAAAATTTTACTAAATGAGAAAGACCAACAAAGGGCAGAAGAATTGATTAAAATTGGAATAGAAAGAGATATAAAATGTCACTCACATTTCACAAATTGGTAATTGATTCTAATTTAACTGGAACATATGCTGGATTACAAAATTATGACCAGAGTACAATGAATATTGATGACAGTGATCCATGGGTTATAAACTGGAGTACAAGTAATAAAGGATTTGCTTTAGATTGTTTTCAAAAAGGAGTTATTTTGAGTAATGGTGTTATAACATTGGAATCATCTTTTGACATACCTGGAGTGAGGTCATCCAGACTTCACGAATTTGAAACTTTTTGCCCTTTTGGATTTTATTTTTCGGATAATCTTTTTGTTGAAAGTCAGAAGATGGATTTTAAAAAAGGAATTTTAGAAACCAATTACAAATTCATCAGAGATGAAGAAGTTGTTAGATGTGTAGCTCGTATCTTTGTTTCACAAAATGATGCTCATGTAGTTCAACAAGAACTTTTGTTTGACAAACCAAATATTAAAGTTTATCGTAAGGTCTATAGTAAACCTAATATTTATGGCATTCAATACCATAATGGACTCGAATATCAAGAAGACAGTACATTACCAACCAGTATGCAGATGCTGAGTGGTGAAGCTACTTTGGCAGACAGTCATCGGACTGCAGTAGCTTTTGCTTCTTCTTATACATGTGATGACATGGAGTATCTTGGTATGAAAAGAACTGATTATGGTGCAACATGCTATGAAGTTATCAAAATAAATACAGCTGTTAAAGTAGCTACTGTATTGGGCAGTGAAAAAGATTTTGAGAAGCCATATGACAAATTACGTGTCATGCTTGCCAATAGAAAAGAAGATGGTTTTATAGAACAGGAAAATGCCTGGAAGGTGTTGTGGAATAGAGGCACTGTTGAAGTAGCAGGATCTATTACAAACGCTTTGCGTGCTGCATTGTATGAATTATGGGTACAAGTGAGACCAACAAATTATGTAGATTCTGACAAACTTTTATCTAGTCTAGAGGGAATGGCATATATTTTACCACTTTATGTGATTATGAGACCATCTGTAGCAAAGACAATGATAGAACATCTACCACATTCTCCTTTGTTAGCTTTTCATGCTTGGAATTGTTATAGAGCCTCTGGAGACAAGAACTGGTTACGTCTCCATGGATTTCCTGTCATAGAAAGAGCTGCTAATGATATATCTCGTATGTATATGCAAAATAACGAACCAAATGGATTGAGTGCATTTGATCTGTATGTGAATAAGGCAGTTATAAAATACGCCATGCAAGCTGCTTATGTTTTACATCTTCAAGTTTTTTATGACTGGCGTAGTGCGGATAATCTAACTCCTCTGACAAAGTTTTCTCAAAAAAGCTCGTTTGTTCTGGAATTTAGCGATAAATTAAATCCATTAATTTTAATGCCTTATTATTCAGAAATATTTTTACAACAAATAAATATTGATCAGGAAACTGTTATAAATAGCAATTTAAATGCTATAAATATCTCAAATATAGAGGTAGACAAAGCGATATTGGGAAGTCTATATGGTATATTAGGTCAAAAAAATAAATATTTGGGAGTCATTCAAGATTTAGAAGATCGTAAACTCACAGGAATCTGGAAACAATTTGATAATAAACTAACAGCAGCTAAGTATCTATGGCTTTATATTGAAGGAGGTGCCCAATTACAAGTGGTTGGACATATAGAAGAAAGTGGATTTGCATCTCAAGGAATGGGTCTCAATTATGTTCCTGAAAATATTTTGCCTTGGAGGACATTAAAAGTAATGACAGAAAAAAGAGGTCTTTTTATTACAAGTAAATAGAGTATTATTTTTATTCTATCCAATGAGGTGCAATTCCAGATAGCATATTGTTTGAAGCATTTCCAGTTGTATCTGAAATAATATTAGATTTTTTGGCAAGTACTGACAACATATAAGTCTCTGTATTATTTTCATTTTCATCATTACTCTCAATAGAACGTGCATTCTTAACTATTTCAAAAACATTAGAACGTATTGGGTAATTACGATATTCTTCACTATTCTGAGGCACTTCTTTTTGATTTCGAATATCTGTATGAGCATAAAGAGTGAGGAGTATGGCATCTGAGCGGGTTACTGTACGCATAATTCTTCCAGCAAACTGATACTGAGTGATAGTTTCATAGTTGGGAAGTATCAGAGCTGTTCGGGGAAAGTTTCCATGCTGATCATCAAAATCATTTCCTGTGCTAATAGTTCTAAGATTCCCTATAGCAACTCTACAGTTTGTATCTGGTTTCTGAAATTTCTCAATAAGTTGTACACGATCAGTCATCTTAACTTTTCCGTCAATTAAAACAATTTCACCATGTTTTTGATCTTCATCAAGAAGACGTTTGACTTCATTTAAAGTATGAGTGTAATTTGCTCCTATTAACACTTTCATTGTTGAATGACTGTTTAAAATTTGTCTAACAAGACGCACAATCAAATCTATTTTGGCAAATTCAATAACTTGTAAATGCTTGGTAATACATTTAATACTATCATTCTGTGTAACCTCACGATTATCCCTTTTTTTTACAACCTCCAGAATATTATTGGTAGAGTTCATGATGTCTTCTACATTTCTATTGGGAATTTTGAAAAATGCATTTACCAAAGAAATTTTAATAGGACGATCCATTTGTTTGCAGCTTGAACTAATACCAGGCATAATAATTTTTACAAACAAAGAATAGCAATAGTTTTTTAAGGAATCATGTAATACTTTTTTTCCACTTTGACTAATTATATTTTTGACTTTAAGATTTTTACAGAAACGTTCAACAGCTTTTTCATCATGTCCTTGGTTTCCTTTTTGTTTGTGTACTAATCTTGCAATATTTAACTTCATATACTCATCATAGACAATTGGAGAGTTAATTGGCAAGAACAAAGGACTTATTAACTGATTCTCAAAGATATACTCTTTTTTAATGATTTCAGTGAGTTCTTTGTTTAATTTTAAACACATGTTTTCAACTCGTTCCATATCCTCTACATATTTAATGATAGGTTCATTAGGCTGAATGCATAAATCTACTAAATGATTTTTTTGTACAATACCAATGGTTTTCATTAATCTAAAAATATGTTCAGTTTTGTCAACAGGACTGCCTGACATAAGAAGAGCTTTGGAAGAACCATTTTGGTGTACAATATAAGATATTAATGCTTCTACTGCACGTGTATTACTAGAATCATTTTTAATAAGTTGTATTTCATCTACTACAAGAAGCATTTTAGAACATTTATTCCACATTTCGGTAGGTTTATAGGTGACTGAATGAACCGGTTCAGCAATGAATTGTTCATCTTGTGTTTTAGTCATTATGTAATCAATTCGGTCTGTTCTTTCTAACATTAAATGAGGAAGACAAGAAATTGTTTCATGAGATTGAGGAATGTCATTTTCATTTTGAACTTTAATTGGTTTTTTACCCTTGTCTCCAGTCAAACGAACTGTACCTCTTAGTTCTTCATAACTAATTACAATAATTTTGCATTTATTTTTAGCTGAAACATATTTCCATTTTTCTCTTAAATTAGCTGGACAAACCACAACCATATTCAACTTAAAATGGCGAGATAACATATTGGCATGAAAGGTTTTTCCAGCCCCCATTTTTGAAAGATCCAATAACACATTATTTCCATTTTCAGCGATATATTTTAATCTTTCAACATGAGCTTCTTGCTCAATATTAATAGGAGAAATAGTCATTGCAGTATTATATTATCTATAAAAACATTACTCATTACAAATAATCAATTTTTATATAGAATGGATCTAATCTATTTTTTGGAAAAAGATACAAAAAAACCATTATTAGTATCTTGTAAAGACGTAAATTTTCAAGCCTATTTATTTGATGTGATGGAAAGTAGAGGAAATCCTTGTAGGCATTTCTCATGTCACAGTGAAAAAGATACAGAAGGTTCAGATGTTATTATATTTGCTATGGAAACTGAATCACATGCCCAAAGATGGAACGGAGAAAAAATAACTCAAGAAGATTTACTTAGGCTGAGGTCGGAATAGTCATAAGGAAATCCATTATAGCATTTGAATCTTGATCGCCATTAAGTTGTTTGAAATAAACTCCATTTAGGAATACCAATACAGTTGGGAATGAAGTTACCATTTGCATAATATTTTCGGATGCATCTCCAACCTCTACTTTATCAACCACAATATTGCTTTTGGGACGAAGTTCTACAAACATGGGTACAACATCTTTAAATTTAGGTGTAAATTTGGTGCAATAAGAACACCCATTACTGTATACATAAACAATTTGTACAGATGGAGCTTCTTCATTTTCTACAGGAGTATATTCATTTGCCTCTGTGAACGGTTCACCTTTATCTGTTTTTTTTCCTTTACATTTCCTTACCAACATTATCACACAGAGTATGATGAACACTAGTGCCAGAATTATGCTCATTATCATTAGAATTGACATCTTTTCTCTTTTCTGTATGTCTCCTAAATTCTTTTTTGGTGATAGTGTAACCAATGTCAATAAGATTTTTGATAGTTTCGTCACTGGGAGATTTTATACACATTCGTTCCATATCCACAAAAAACTCTGTGTCTTCCGCACTAAATGAAACTACGTTGGGGAACATGGAAATCTTGTTCTCTAATTCATTAATTTTGCTAAATAGAAAATTAATCATGCTGTATAATAGTGTCAACAAACTAGGGGAATTATTGATTTCTACTTTACTAAGTTCTATAACAAATCCTAATACTTCTTGAGGGTTTATTTTTCGTTCAATTAGGTAAGACACAGGAAAATGATCCAGAATTGATCCATCTACATAAATATCATTGTTTATGGTAATGGGGGTAAATATAATGGGAATGGCAAAGCTTGCTCGGATAGCATCAATAACATCCATGTGAGGAGTAGTATCTGGGGCGAAAAAGTCAGTACACTTTTTTGTGGCATTAAATGCGCTTATGCAAAGATTCTTTCCTAGCCATTCTTTCAATTGTGCAAAAGTGACAGATGTCCTATCAAATTGTTTTTCCAATAACCCCCTCATAACACGTGTTAAAATTTCTCCATTATCCAATCCAAGGTTTTCCAAAATATCTAAAACTTGATCGACATCCATTTTAAAACAACCATATTGTTGATTAATGTCATTCATTAAATTAAGTATCTCTTTAGATCCATTTCCCATACAGCAAAAAAATGAGATAATAGCCCCTACGGAACTACCTACAAATGTGTCAATTTGTTCCATACTACCAGGCCATTTTTCTTCAATATAGCGTAGACCACCCACGTAAAAGTATGCTTTAGTTGATCCTCCACTAAATACCATATACTTCACTCCTTCCATTTAGTAATGTAATTAAAGGTAAAAATGGAATTTGATGCTGAATTTCAATACAAGATTATGATGTGGATATCAGAATTATTAACAGTAACAAATGATTTAAAATGGCTAACTAATACAGCAGAGTATAATAATATTTATGGTAAAACTCTTGTGTCTTTGTTAAGTATAATATCTCTAAGTGTATGTATTCACACTGTAATGAACAACATGGATGTCATTGCAAAGGGTCTTGAGGAAAAAAAGAACATTCTTGAGATTATGCAGGGAATAATGGTGGATTATGTGAACAGTAATTCAAATTTACAGAATAAACATTTAAATGTTTTGCGAAAAATGCTTAAGACTGGTATTCTTGCAGTTCTTGGAGCATTTGTTTTTTTCATAATGAGGAGAATGAAAACGGAGAGTGAGAAGTGGTGGCAGAAACAGGTTAGACGATACTACATGGATTGGATGTCTCGTCCTATTGAAGGAACATTTGACCGAATTTACACATATGGTTTATTCAAAAATCTTAATCGATATTTTATTAAAAAGAAACATAGTAACAAAGGATTTTTTGATAGTGTAAACGCGACTTGTTTTAAATCTCTAATTACTACAACGACAGTTTTATTCCGTGCATTTTTGAACATCGACAGTGATAAAAATGAAAAAACAATTGATCCTAATAACAGTACTTTGTGTGGTAGTCTTTTTTCTATGGTACAGCCGTTTGTATCTTGGGACCCCGCACCCAATTATAACAATAATTCAGGGGAGTGTAGAAAACATCTCGGATACATGTTTCTTAGAGAAATGTCCGGTTGTATTCAACGAGCCATTAATGAACCCAAATGATGTTGTGAAAATCATGTTGGATGGTCTTTGTATTAAATCTAGTGCCAAACATTCAGAGCAAGTAAACGAAGGAATTGTTAAAACAAGGTTCAAAATATTATACCACAAAAATGAAAACAGTCCTTCATCTATTTTACGTATTGCCCACCCTTACAATGCAGATGCCCCCGTTATTGACATTAAATTGAAACCTTACCAAGTAGTTGTTTTATCTTATAAATTTAAATTCTCTAGTTCAACTGACTTCAGTTCTATTGATGTCCATGATATTATTTCATTATTTTGTGGATGGATTTTTTGATAAAAAATTAAAAACGATATAAAACAAGAAAACTTTTTTTTGGAAAAACAAGAGAGAATATCAATTTGGATTTAAGGAAAAATGACAGCAACTTATGAAGGTCAATGCAAGTTTTTTGATTCAGTCAAAGGATTTGGATTTATTCGAGTTATTTCAGATGAAAGGAAAAATCAAGAAGTCTATGTTCATGTGAGCAACCTGAATCCCGCAAACCCATCTCGTACCAAGGTGCTCAAAGCTGGTGAATACTGTAGTTTTACCTTGGAGCAATCAGATGCAAGTCGTCTGAAAGCATGTGATGTCAAAGGAATTGACAGTGGACCACTCCTTTGTGAATCCAACCCAAACTCTCGATCTTTGTACAGCACTACACCACAACCCACTGTAAAGAAAGAGAGTGACGAAAATACTTGGACATCTGTGGTTAAGGGTAAAAACAAGAAGGTAGATGAGACCGAGAAAAAAACAGATGAAGGAAAAGAGAAAGAACAGGTGGTGAAAGAAAATAACCAGTTCTGGGGTGTTGTAAAATGGTTTAACAATAAGCTAGCCTATGGATTCGTGACTTTGAAAGGAGGTCCTAAAGAGGATTTAGTGAATACTAATATGTTTGTTCATTACACATCTGTTGAACCAGAATACAGTACCTACAGAACTTTAGTAAGTGGAGAGTATGTCAGTTTTAATATTAAGGAACATGATAAGGGATGCCAGGCGATAAATGTCAAGGGTTATAAAGATGGTTCTATTATTTGTGATCACAATGTGATGAACATGAACTCAAAAGTGGACAAGCCAGTGTCAAAAAATGATACAGTGTCAATCTCTACGGAAAATTTCCTAAAAATTCTTTCAAAAATCAAATAAAATATATTAAATAATAATGAAAATATCTAGTATTGCAATTCAAGGTCTACGTGAATACATGGAAGATACCGTTTTGATTAAAGAATGTGGAAATCAAAGACTTCTCTGTGTATTTGATGGACATGGAGGAAGTGAAGTTGCAAACATGTGTAAAGACTTATTTGCTTCTATTTTTAGTCATAATACATTAATTAGAAATATACGAGCTGCTTTCAAAAATACTTATAAAACTTTAGATTTACAAACTTTTAAAACACCAACTTGTGGAGCAGTAGCAGCAAGTGTGTTAATCGACAAAGATACTATTTGGGTAGCCAATTGTGGAGATACAGAAGTAATGGGTATTACTCTTGATTTTAGAAGTTGTCAGATGCTTTCTAAAAGACATAAAGTCATAGATGAAGTTAATAGATTAACTGGTATTTGTGATATTACAAAATCTCATCCTCAAGATACCTTTAGAATTAATCATACTTTAAATGTAGCAAGAGCTATTGGAGACCATGATCAAAAAGCAGTCATATGCACTCCCGATGTCAGTCATTATAAAATCAACAAATATAAATACATTATTTTAGCATCTGATGGTCTTTGGGATGTATTGAATGCGAATGATGTAAAAAATATTGTGGAAGAATATTCTAAAAAAGGTTACGATTTAAAAAGTATATGTGATATATTGGTAGAAGAATCTTTATTAAAAAGATCAAGTGATAATATAAGTGTAGTAATTTGTGAACTATAATTTCTTATTCAAATATTTCTTGTAGTTGAAAAACGGTTTTTTTATTTTCTACATTCTTAAACATATCTAAAGATTTATATTCTTTTGGAATTTTACTCTTGTCTTGTCGATAAAATTCATGCAACATGTCAACAAGCAAAGACACTTCTTTACTCTGAATATTATCAAATAGAAATTTAATATACTCTAATTGTGTTATATAATTATTTTTAATCCAAAAAACATGAGCTTGATTTTTCTTTAAAAGCTTTTGCTTATGGACCGTAAAGTCCCAAGATGACTGTGGAAGCATGCATGTGTCAATTGCTTTTCTTAACCATGTCCTATCAAGTGTTGATGTTCTAATCGCTTCTTGTATTTCATTAGATTTGTATGTATGTTGTATAATATGATTGTATTGTTCTAAATATCCAGGTTCTGCACAAGCTTTATTTATAATATACTCCAAAATGTCTTTTTGTTTAGATCCGTCTGAAATATTGACATGTCTAATCATCTTATCTGTAATTTTTTTAACATTATTAGAACTTACTTTATTGACACATGCAATCAAAAAACGTTTGTCATTAAATTCAGAATTTTCTATTTTTTTGAACACCTTTCCATCTTCTTTTGGAGATTTCCAAACATCTGAATATTTTCCTGCAACTCTTGGTTTTTCATGTTTTTTAAATAATTTAGCATTAGTATCATGGTCAAAACAACCATATTTTTCTTTTAATTTTAAAATGTTTTGAGATATACGACTAACATTACTCAATTGACAAGCTGGTTTATTTTTAATATATATGTTCAAATCAATAACCTCAATCTCTTCAAACTCATTCATACTAATAATGCACTCAATATAGACTATAGTCTTAACACTTTGTTAATTATTTATATTAATAATAATTTTAAGTCAAAATCAATTAATTCACTTTTTACTTTATCAATAAAACTAAAAATAACATTCTAAGTTTCTTAGAAGAGAAACAAAAGATAAAAATAATTTCCAGGAATACAAGAAATTTAAATTTTTTATTAAAAAGTATTTAGTGACTCTTGAAATCGGAAAATCAATAACAATTAATTACTCCTTTATGTAAAACAAAATTATAATAAGCATGAAATGGTTTTCGTAAAAAGTAAAGACCTATTATAATGTCTCAGACTCCACACTCAGAAAATGGGCTAGAGAAAAACTCATCAG
>Ga0306901_1000619_pt1 | contig 14210 bp, 18 predicted proteins | sample AntRauMFilla3767_FD_190431 | JGI IMG/M metagenome (GOLD analysis project Ga0306901, IMG submission 190431) | Saline lake microbial communities from Rauer Islands, Antarctica - Metagenome Filla 3 #767 (v2) (version 2) | ecosystem: Environmental > Aquatic > Non-marine Saline and Alkaline > Saline ... | reverse complement strand
CAGTTACAGCTTTTTTAAAGAGATTCGTTCTGTTTTTAAACAAAAAGCTCCTAATTTTTTGTTTAAAAACAATCAATTAGGAGCTTCCTATTATAGCTGATTAGAAAATGCGGTCAATCCGCAACTCACGCAGCGTGCGAAACAAATTGACCCTACATTATAGCTGATTAGAAAATGCGGTCAATCCGCAACACCTAGAAAATGCGGTCAATTTTCAATAAGAAGTTAATGGAATTATGCCATATTATAATTCAGGATATTCGATGCTGCTATTCTGTGACAGATGGCATCCTAACGGTCTGGGGTAGAATAGCTGCCTCAGGCTTTTTATAATCATTTCATTGAGGGAAGGGATAGGGTTCGGATATACTGTTCTCTACCTGTTTATAGCTGAATCACATTCTAAAACAAATATAGCTCACTAACTTTATATTAGTGATTTTAATATATTATTATATAAGGGCTAAAAGACGTTGACATTTTAAGAATTTGTCGTATTTTTGTAATTATAAATGTCGTATTTTTGCGAGAAGGTTATGAAGTTAAAAACATTAGATGATAAAATGAGATATCGTATTAAAAGAAACAGAAACAGCGTGTTTTTGTTGCAGGATTTCTTTGACTTATCTGATCGGGATCAGGTCGGTCGCTCTTTACGCGGTTTGATGGAGGAGGGGCTGATCGTTAAAATCGGCTATGGCCTTTATGCGCGGGCCAGAAAATCCTCTTTGACGGGTAAGGTTATACCGGAAAAGGGCTTGCGTGAGCTGGCGGAAGAGGCGTTGGAGCGCCTTGGCGTGCCTTATTTTGCATCGCGTGGGGAAAGGGCCTACAATGCCGGTCAAACAACGCAGGTGCCAACCGGCCGGGTGATTGCGGTAAAAGACCGTATCAGCCGCAAAATTGGCTATGATGGCAAATATATAAAGTTTGAATATGCGCCCTGAAAAAGATCATATTGACGAAATAGCCACTGAAATGGCCGTGGACCCGGCCTTTGTTGAAAAAGACTGGTTTGCTGTCCAGTTAATAGAACTGATTACCGAACTACAAAGCGATATCGTAAAGCCGGTCTTTTCCGGCGGGACATGCCTGTCAAAAGCCTATGAGGTGATCAAACGGTTTTCAGAGGATGTTGATTTTCGGGGAATATCCGAAGGCGAAACGCGGACTGACCGGAAAGATTTTCGCGAGGCCGTCTTGCAGAAAATACGAAGCTCTGAAGATTTCGAAATTAGCGACGTTGTTTCTCAGGATAAGAGCCGCTATTTCAAGGTCGATATCCAGTATCCTCAATATTACGGCAATGCTTTGGGCCTCCGGCCGCATTTGTTGTTGGAATTCAAACTGGGTATGCAGGCCAAGCGGCCTGTTCAGCAAAAGCGGATATCATCCTTTATTGGCCGTTATACGGGGCAGTCCGGTCAGGTCGATATTAATTGTGTTGATCCGTTGGAGATTGCTGCTGATAAATTCAGCGCTCTGTTATGGCGCATATGCAGCCGTGACCGACAAAGCGATTCTGACGATCCGGCCATGATCCGTCATTTGCATGATCTGGCCTATCTCTATGAAGGGCATATTCAGCAGGATAGTGGTGATTTTTATCAGATCATCGGGGATATTTATGAGGCCGACATGCGCCGGGGAGATTTACCTGTATCTTCTGTCTCTGCGACAGCAGGCATTGTTTTGGATGAATTGAGGAATGATCAGCTTTATCGGGCTGAGTATGAAAGCTTTGTTGATAGTATGTCTTACGCAGCGGATGATGAGAATATCCGGTTTGAAGCGGCTCTGGTGGCTTTTGAAAGTATAATGAGTGGCATTCCGGATTGATAAAATCGGGAAATGCCGCTAAATAACAAGTCATGCATTTTGGGTATAACTCCTGAAAATTTAAGGATTATACGAATTTATACTAAAAGCAATCTTCTGCAACCACTCCAGTTTCGTCTCCAGAATATGCCCGCGCCCGTATTTCGGGCCCCTCGACTTATGCCCCATCAGGTTATCAATCACTTCCTCAGGCGCTTGTATGTCGCGGAGGCGGTCTTTGAAGGTGTGGCGGAGGGAGTAGAGGGATTGGCCGCTATCGGGGTTGAGGTCATTTTCGCGGAGGTATTTGTTGATGGCGGTGGAGACGCTATCGGCATTGGCGTAGCGGGAGAGGCCTTCGGGGTACATTTTGGCCGCATGCAGGGCTGCGCCGACAAGAGGGATCTGGCGTTCTGATTGTTGGGTTTTTAGGCCGCCGCGTTCGTTGCTGCGGATATGGATATAGGGGATCGGCGCATTCAAATGTATGTCTTCTGGCATCAGGCCGGTGATTTCGACCACTCTTGCGCCGGTATCAGCCATGAAATAGACGAGGGCGCGGGCTTCATCATTGAGGCCGTCTAGCGCATCACTATTGAGCAAAACGCGCTCTATATATTCAGCTTCATAAGAACGGCGGCTGTTTGCGCCGCTTTTCAGTTTGATCTTGGCAAACAGTGTATCGATATCAACGGCGGGCGTAATATCAAGGGCAATAAAGACCCGATCAAGGATATCTTTGACATGGCGAAAGTTCTTGTTCGCGCCATCCGGCTTTAAGCCGTCCTGGGTAACGCGGCGCAGCCACCATTCCTGAAATTTCAGCACGTCCTTGCGTGTGATCTCGGTTATCTCCTTATCACCAATTGCTTCGGTAAAATTCTCCAATGCGCGGCGGCGAGGATTTTCCCATTTGCGGATCTGATGCTCGGTTTTGCCGATCAGCCGGTCCGCGCTTTTGGGGCGGAAAATATCCCAGATCTGGCTGAGTTTGATTTGCGGGTGCTCTGCTGTACCGGTCAGGGCATTACGGACTTCTTTATTCTCCGGCAGGTGGCCTTCGGCATCCCGTAGGGCCAGCATGCGATCAACCAGTTCGGCGGCTGAAGCATTCTCGGCAATATCTGAAATGTCCCGATAGGCAAAACCATGAACGCGGGCGGTTTGAACAATCTTTCGGTAGCGGTCGGTGCCTTCAGGTGACGGGCTGGGTGAGGTGATCAATTCGCGCCAGAATTTCTCAATCGCTTCGTTCTGGATGATGGCCCGCTTTTGTGCGGTCGCCCGATCTTTGGTCTTAAGGGAAATCTTAATATGTCGGCGTTTATCATAGGGAGAGACGTCTTTTGGCACGCGTCTGAAATAATAATAATAGCCATTATAGCGGGTGATGTAATTTGACATATCGCTTGCTCTTTATAAATCTTCGTATTCTTTGAGTATACTAGAATGTATACTGATTTGTATACTAAAATTGAACAAAGCAAAAACCGCTACGCTGGCTTTATCGGTAAAAAGTCATTTAAAACAATTCGTTAATGGGTGTTTGAAAGTGGTTTTCTGAGGTAAGGTGGCGTTCCCGACAGGATTCGAACCTGTGACCTCTTGCTTCGGAGGCAAGCGCTCTATCCAGCTGAGCTACGGGAACAGTTTAAGGATTTACAGTATCTACATACGGAAAAAACGGGCTAAGATCAATAGCTTTCCCGATGTTTTGCAAATTTTTTACATTCCGGCCTTGGAATCCTGTCTTTTTTCAAATTCGCGTATGGCCTCAATCAGCTGGTTGAGCAAGGGCAGGATATCAGCGTCAAAAGCAACCAGTTCATCGCCATCTACAGCGCGCGTTCGTAAGGCATCTACTGTATAGCGGGAGGCTTCGTTAAGGTGGCGGACGGTTTTAAATTCACCTGTCAGCTCTTCGTTGGCGCGGACCAGACGCTGCATCAGGATTTTAAACAATGCCCGCGCCGGTTTTTCCATTGTTTCAATATAGGCATTGATCTGATCAAGGGTCAGGCTGATGATGGTACAATCCGTCAGTGCCCGCACATTAGCGGTTCGAATATTACGTTCGCCAAAGAAAGCGAATTCACCGACAATTTCACCCGCCCCGATTGTCGAGATACGTTGTTCGTTACGATCAGATTTTGTCCGGTAGACTTCCAGCGTACCGCTCTCAAGATAATAGGCTTTATAGGCTTCATCACCCTCGCGGATCAGAAGATGTTTGGCGGGAATATAGGTGCGTGATAAAATCTTGCTCATTATATAAAGCTCCTAGGCTGCTTTTTTTCGGGTAAAGCTTAAGAAAATATCCTCAAGATCGCTTTCCCGTGTGGCGATATCCCGAAGACCAAGGCCGCTGTCAGCTATACGGCCAAGGATTTCCTGAATGGAAGTCTCACGACTGTGATAGGTCAGTTTAATTTGATTTTCACTCATGATCTTGGCTGAAAACGGTTGTAGGGCTTCGGGCACCGTGGTGACTGGTGTGTCAAAGGTCAATACGACATCTTTGAGGTCGAGTTCTTGCAATAGAGTGGATTTGAAGTCATTGGCGACAATTTCACCATGATTGATGATTGCAATCCGGTCGCAGAGCTCTTCAGCCTCTTCCAGATAATGCGTGGTCAGCACAATGGTAACACCCCGTGCGTTCAGGGCGCGGACCGTTTCCCACAAACCGCGGCGTAATTCAATATCAACCCCGGCTGTTGGCTCATCCAGTACAAGGACCGGAGGGTTATGAACCATGGCTTTGGCAACCATCAACCGCCGGCGCATACCGCCTGATAGCGTCCGTGAATACGTATTGGCCTTATCAGACAGGCCGACAAGTTCAAGCAGTTCAGTTGTGCGGCGTTCGGCCTTTGGCACACCGTAAAGCCCTGCCTGCACATTAAGAATTTCTTTAGGGGTAAAAAAAGCATCAAGGCTGATTTCCTGAGGCACAATACCAATACCCGCGCGGGCATTGCGCGGATCTTCGTCAATATCAACGCCCCATATGCTCGCTTTGCCACCGGTTTTCATGACCATTCCGGCCAGAATGTTGATAAAAGTAGATTTACCGGCCCCATTCGGTCCCAGAAGACCAAAAACCGAGCCACGTGGTATGGCAAGATCAATAGCTTTCAAAGCGTGTTTTTCCGCCCCCGAGCCTTGCGGCGCATAGGTTTTATCCAGTTGTGTTGCTTGTATTGCAAAATCGGGTAATGAAGTCATAATATCCTGCCTTTTTTATATACTCTAGGCAGGATGAGACTTTTAGGCAATTTTTTTCTCGACTCTGCTTGACAAATTGGTGATTCTTGCTTAATTATGTCCGCTGAATAAGAATAGTAGCAGGAGCAGTAAAGTGAAACGTACATTTCAACCAAGCAATCTCGTTCGCGCCCGCCGTCATGGATTCCGGTCCCGTATGGCAACAGTGGGTGGTCGTAAGGTTCTGAATGCCCGCCGTGCCAAAGGCCGCCAAAAGCTGAGCGCTTAATCGCGACGCTGTGCCTTTGCAAATGCGCTCCGGACGTTTAAAAAACCGGCCACAGTTTTTACAGATTACTCAACAAGGCCACAAAGCCGTTACCAGAAGCTTTGTGGTTTTTTGTCGTTTTGATTTTGTAAAAGAACAGCATCCGGGTTTTCATCAGTTTGATAAATTATGCGGCTTTACCGTAACCAAAAAGCTGGGCAATGCTGTGATCCGAAATCGTATAAAGCGTAGGCTCCGCGCGGTTATGCGTGATGTTTTACCCGAATCCGAAGCGCTGTCAGGGGCAGGCATTGTTATTGTTGGCCGTTATGGGGCGCTGGAAACACCGTATGAGGAGCTTTGTGCAGAGGCGCGTAAATGCTTTAATTATCTTCGAAAGCAGAAATGAAATATTTAAAGGCTTTATTCACCTGGCCGATACGCGTGTATCAATATTTGATTTCGCCTTTATGGGGGCGGCGGTGTTGTTTTGTGCCCAGCTGTTCTGAATATATGCTACAGGCGATTCAAAAGCATGGTGTTGTTAAAGGCCTGTTTCTGGGGATTAAACGTATTTTGCGTTGTCACCCCTGGGCGGAATGTGCTGTTGATCCGGTACCTGAAAGTGTAAACTTGTATTCGTCCCCATCTTCCGATACAAAAGATCAGACTCATAAACAGCAAAAAAGATAAAACAGATGCAACGCAATCCTATTGATCCGAATGACAGTGGCCAGCAAAAACGGTTGATTGTCGCGATTGTCCTTTCTCTTCTGATTCTGTTCGGGTTTCATTTCCTTTTTGAAAGACCAAGACTCGAGGCGCAACAAGCGCGTGAGCACGCCCGTCAGGAAGCCGCCTTTGATGAAACAGCCAGAGCCGGTAATGCGGATCAGGTAGAAGAATCAAGCTCGATTTCACGGGAAGAGGCGCTGTCGCAAACACGGCGGATCAATATTAGTAACGATAAGATTTCAGGTAGCCTGCCGTTGCGCGGGAACCGTCTGGATGATATCCAGTTGCTTAATTATTATAAAACGGTTGATAGCAAAGAGAATGTCGAGCTTTTTAAACCCTCGGGAACAGAGCGCCCTTATTATGCAGAGTTCGGCTGGATCGCTGAAGGCGGCGGATTTAACCTGCCCGGGAAAGATACGACATGGGATGTGGTCGGTTCAAATGAGAACCTTACGGCCGGTCAGCCAGTGCTGTTGCGTTGGGATAATGGCCAGGGGCTTGTTTTTGAGCGTAAATTTGAAGTTGATGAACATTACCTTTTTACGGTTACTGACCGCATTATCAATCAAAATAATCAGCCGGTAACGTTATATCCTTATCAGTTGCTGTCACGGAGCGGCCTGCCTGATGATTATATGAAAATATTCATTCTCCATCAGGGGCCGATTGGCTATACCGGAGAAGATTTAAAAGAATTTGATTATAGCGATCTTGAGGAAGGCGAGCGGTTTACTGCTGATGCCGGCTGGGTGGGCTTTACTGATAAATATTGGTTTGCCGGGCTGATACCGCCGCAGGGTAAGGAATATAAAGCCCGCTTTGTTCAGACAGGCGCCGGCAATGTCGAAAAAGCCCGTTTCCAAACCGATATCCGGGGCGAGGCCGTAACCGTCATGCCTGAAGGCAGCACGGAAAATACCTTTAATATCTATGTCGGTGCAAAAGAACTGAATGTTTTGAACGAATATTCCAAACGGCCGGAACTGCGAAATCTGGAGCTATCGCTTGATTTCGGGATTCTGTTCTTTATTACCAAGCCATTTTATCTGGCATTGAAAACCTTATCGACCCTGTTTGGCCATGTTGCCTGGGGGATCATTGTGTTGACGGTATTGATCCGTTTTGTTCTGTATCCGTTGAACAATAAATCTTTCCGTTCAATGGCTGCGATGAAAAAAGTAACGCCGAAGCTAAAAGAAATTCAGGCTAAGCATAAAGAAGATCCGAAGGTGATGCAGACTAAAATTATGGAGCTGTATCAAAAGGAAAAAGTTAATCCGTTCAGCGGCTGTTGGCCGGTTCTGTTACAGATTCCAATTTTCTTCGCGTTGTATAAAGTGATTATGCTTGATATCGACATGCGCCATGCGCCTTTCCCGGGCTGGATCGAAGATATGTCGGTGATGGATCCAACCAGTCTTTTCAATATGTTTGGCCTGCTTCCCTACAGCGTCCCTGAATTGTTGACCATCGGTGTCTGGCCATGTCTGATGGGGGTTACGATGTTCTTGCAGCGTCGTTTGAATCCACCGCCGACAGATCCGATGCAGGCTAAGCTGATGTTTTACATGCCGTTTATATTTACTGTGATTCTGGCGAAATTTGCGGCTGGTCTTGTGATTTACTGGACCTGGAGTAATACGCTCGGGATTATACAGCAATATATAATCATGCGGCGTATGGGGGTCGATGTCTCTCTGGTCAAAGGATATAAAGGTGATCCCGAGGCAGAAAAACCGGATGCGAAACCAGAAAACGCCGAAGGTAAAGATGCATTAGCGCCTAAAAAGAAAACCGAGGCGAATAAACCAAAGCCTAAAAAAGGCAAAAAGAAAGATTAATCCCGATGTCTGAAACCGGAACCTATACGCAGGCACAAATCGAAGACGGGCGACGTCTGTTCGCTGGCAACTGTGATTTTGTGGCCGGGGTGACATCGCTGGATAATCTTATTCCGATGTCTTTGCCGGAAATTGCCTTTGCCGGTCGATCTAATGTCGGGAAATCCAGCCTGATCAATGCATTGACCGGACGTAAAATGCTGGCCCGTACATCGCATACGCCTGGCCGGACCCAGCAGTTGAACTTTTTTGATCTGGGCGGGCGGATTTTTATTGTCGATCTTCCGGGCTATGGGTATGCCCGCGCTGCAAAAACCAAGATCAAATCCTGGAATGATCTGATCCGTGCATATCTACGCGGCCGCCAGACCTTGCAACGGGTCTGTATTCTGGTTGATAGCCGCCATGGTTTTAAGCCGGATGATTTTGATCTGATGAAGATGCTTGATGAATCGGCGGTGACCTATTTGGTCGTTTTGACCAAAACCGATAAGGTCAAAGCCGAAGAATTGCAGATTCGCAAGGCCGAGACGGAAGCGGCATTAAAAACCAGACCTGCGGCATTTCCCTTTATTTTCTCAACCAGTTCCGCCAAGGGGCAAGGTATCCCCGAGCTTCGCGCCGAACTCATGCGCTTTGCCGATTAGGCGGGAACGCATATCTCTTGACATTATGCCCAAAGATATGTACGTTATGACAACAATTTTTGAGGGCTATTGTGTACGAATTACTAAAAGACATCTATCCGCGTAGTGAGGATCGCATTATACAGGAACTGACCCGTCTGGAGGAGGACAGTCAGCGCCGTATCGAGCTTATGGCCCGTCGTGATGAAATCTATGATGAACTTCAAAAATTGCTCGGCGAAAAAAACAGTGACGGTCAGAAAATCGCCGTGATCGAAGAAAAACTCGAAGCTTTGCGTCATATGGCGCAAATGGTTCGTTAGTACCACTCCTTATTTCTTAAGCCTTAAGTGCATATAAAATTGCAGAAAACGTTATTTCTGGCTTAACCTTGGCGCCTGATAGTGCTATACCACTATCAGGAAAGTAATAATAAAACGGCAGCATGCGATGAAAATCAAAATTTTAATGGTTATGGCGCTTTTGATAAGCGTTGCTTTTGTTACGGTTTCTTATGCGCAGGGACCATCAACGCCTACGGTTGAAAGCAGTGCGGCAGAGCAGTCTGAACCTCTATCTGCTGATAAAGCAGAACAGGAAGAATCAGGCACCGTTATTGGTGCTGCCAAAAACTGGCAAATCAAACCTATACAAAGTGCGACGCCGGTACGAAGCGAGATGAATAGTTTTCACCACATGCTGATGTGGATCGTGACGGGGATCTGTATTTTGGTGCTGGCGCTGTTGTTGATTGTAGTGTTCAAGTTTAACAGTAAGAAAAATCCGGTACCCTCACAGTTTACGCATAATACCAAGCTTGAAATTGTCTGGACGCTTGTGCCGGTCATTATTTTGGTTTTCATCGTTGTGCCGTCTATGCGCTTACTTTATTTAACCGATCGGGTTGTCGATGCGGAAATGACGATTGTGGCCACTGGTTACCAATGGTACTGGGGCTATGAATATCCTGATCAGGGCGGCTTTTCTTTTAATAGCTATATGATTCCGGATGATGAAATACAGCCCGGACAGAAACGTTTGCTGGAAACAGATAACCGCGTCATTGTTCCGGTTGATACAACAGTCCGCCTTCAGGTTACATCAAATGATGTGTTGCATTCTTTTGCCGTACCAGCCTTGGGTGTGAAGATTGATGCGGTTCCTTATCAATTGAATGAGACCTGGTTCCGGATTGATAAAGAAGGTGTTTATTACGGCCAGTGTTCTGAATTGTGTGGCAGGGATCATGGATTTATGCCGATTACTATTGAAGCCGTATCAAGAGAAAAATTTGAAGCATGGACCGAAAGCGCTCGTGAAGAGTTTTCCGATGCTTCAGACCATAAAGAAACTCAATTGGCCTATTTGGGAGAAGAATAATGGCAGATCATAAGCCGGGCTTTTTTACACGCTGGTTTTGCTCAACCAACCACAAAGATATTGGAACGCTATACCTGTTTTTTGCCTTTTTTGCAGGCTTAATCGGGGCGGCTCTGTCCGTTGCTATGCGTATGGAACTGCAGGCACCAGGTATGCAGTATTTTTCTGATGGTCAAATGTGGAACGTATTTATAACCGCCCATGGCCTGATTATGGTCTTTTTCGTTGTTATGCCGGCCTTGATTGGTGGTTTTGGGAATTGGTTTTTGCCGATTATGATCGGTGCGCCGGATATGGCTTTCCCCCGCTTGAATAATGTTAGTTTCTGGCTGCTTGTACCGGCCTTTCTTTTGTTGCTGGCTTCGGTTTTCGTAGGGCAGGGCGCAGGAACGGGCTGGACCGTCTATCCGCCTTTGTCCGGTAGCGGCGCAGAAGGGCATCCTAATGCTTCGGTCGACATGGCGATTTTTGCGCTTCACCTTGCTGGCGCATCTTCTATTCTGGGCGCGGCAAACTTCATTACGACGATCTTTAACATGCGGGCGCCAGGTATGACGTTGCATAAAATGCCATTGTTTGCCTGGGGTATGCTGGTAACGGCCTTCTTACTGGTACTGGCTGTGCCGGTTCTGGGTGGCGCGATTACCATGCTGTTGACTGACCGTAATTTCGGCACGTCATTCTTCCGTCCCGAGGGCGGCGGTGATCCAGTGCTCTACCAGCATTTGTTCTGGTTCTTTGGTCACCCTGAAGTTTACATTATGATTTTGCCGGCATTCGGGATTATCTCGCATATTGTATCAACCTTCTCGAAAAAACCGATTTTTGGGTATCTGGGCATGGCTTATGCCATGGTTGCCATTGGTGTAGTCGGCTTTGTCGTCTGGGCGCATCACATGTATACGGTTGGTATGGATGTTAATGCCCGGGCTTATTTCACCACAGCGACATTGATTATTGCGGTACCGACGGGGATTAAGATTTTCTCGTGGATTGCGACAATGTGGGGCGGGTCAATTGACTTTAAAACACCGATGCTATGGGCAATGGGCTTTATTTTCCTGTTTACCGTAGGTGGTGTGACTGGTGTTGTTCTGGCCAATGCCGGTATGGATATCGCGTTGCATGATACGTATTATGTTGTTGCGCATTTCCATTATGTTCTGTCATTGGGGGCTGTCTTTGCGATCTTTGCCGGCTGGTATTACTGGATAGGCAAGATGTCTGGCCGCCAGTATCCGGAATGGGCTGGTAAACTGCATTTCTGGTTGACCTTTATTGGTGTAAATCTGACCTTCTTCCCGCAACATTTCCTTGGTCTTGCCGGTATGCCGCGCCGGATTCCGGACTATGCTGATGCCTATCAAGGCTGGAATATGGTGTCTTCTATAGGTTCATATATCAGCGTTGGATCGGTTGTCCTGTTCCTGTTTATTGCGATCTATACATTATTCGCAGGCCGCCGTGTCGAAGGCAATTACTGGGGCGAGGGCGCAACAACACTGGAATGGTATTTGTCATCACCACCACCATTCCACCAGTTTGAAACGCAACCGGTAATTAAATAATGGCTTTTGATTCTGCTCTGACATATGATTTTGCCGGTATTAGGACAGAATCCGACCTTTCTGCGGCAACGGTGCGTGATTTTATCGCGCTGCTAAAGCCGCGGGTGATGACTTTGGTTGTCTTTACTGCCATTGCCGGAATGGTCGTTGCACCCGGAAACCTGCATCCTTTTCTAGCCTTGGTGGCAGTCTTTTGTATTGCTATAGGCTCTGGTGCTGCCGGTGCCATTAACATGTGGTATGAACGGGATATCGATGCGATCATGAGCCGGACGAAAACCCGGCCTTTACCGGCAGGACGTATCCAGCCGGATGATGCGCTGGCCTTTGGCGTTATTCTGACGCTGCTTTCGGTTATGTTGATGGGCTTGGCGTTAAACTGGCTGGCAGCGGGACTATTGGCGTTTGCGTCTTTCTTTTATATTTTTGTTTATACGATCTGGCTGAAACGGCGGACACCGCAGAATATCGTAATTGGTGGTGCTGCCGGAGCTTTCCCCCCTATGATTGGTTGGGCTGCGGTTACGGGCAGTATGGATGTCTTTCCTATTGTCCTGTTTGCGATTGTTTTCTTTTGGACACCGCCGCATTTCTGGGCACTCGCTCTTTATAAGAATACAGATTATAAGAAAGCAAAAATCCCGATGCTGCCGGTTATTGCAGGGCTGCGCCGGACTAAAATTGAAATGCTGCTTTATACGCTTGTTTTGGCGCCAGTCTGCTTTCTGCCTTATGCCATGGGCGATATGGGGATTATATACCTGACGGGTGCCGTGGTGCTTAATCTTGGCTTTATCTTTTGTGCTTTGCGTGTTCTTTATCGTGAAGACATGCGTCCGGCAAAATCTATGTTCGGTTATTCGATTTTTTATCTTTTTGCCCTATTCTCGCTAGTAATGATTGATGGAGCGATCTATGCCGTTAACTGACCTACATAAAAAAAGACGTGTTAAAAACTTTGCTGTTTTGGCGGCATTGGTGGTTTTCATGGTTATTCTTTTTGCGATTACAATTATCCGCCTCAGCCCTGATGGAGCAGCAGGATAACGCATATGGACAAGGATAAGCTTAAGAAAATCGAAGCCCGCAATAAAAAGACCGTGCTGATCGTCTTTGGTGTTATTGTCGGTATGACCCTGATGTCTTATGCCTCTGTTCCGCTTTATAGTCTATTTTGTCAGGTGACCGGTTTTGCCGGTACAACCGGAACGGGCGTGGCCGAGGCGCGAAAGACGCTGGACCGTCAGATGACAATCCGTTTCCGGACAACAACATCAGATGATATGCCGTGGGATTTCAAACCCGAGACCGACAAAATGGTTCTGAATGTCGGTGAGGATGGTTTTATAAATTTCATTGCTCATAATCCAACGTCAGAACCCGTTGCCGGAACTGCCATTTATAACGTTACGCCACTGAAGGTGGGAAGATATTTCAAGAAAATCCAGTGTTTTTGTTTTGAAGACCAGATTTTGACACCGGGGCAGTCGGTTAATATGCCGGTATTGTTTTATATTGATCCAAAAATTGCTGAAGATGCTAATCTTAGGGATGTCAAAACGATCACGTTATCGTATACTTTCTTTCGAAAAGATTCCGAAGCATTGGAAAATGCCATAGAGGCGCCTGATGATATTAGTGGCTAAACGTAAAATAAAAGGTAGAACATGACACTTCAAGAAGCCGAGACATACGATCTGGAGAACGGACCCAAGCATCCATACCATTTGGTTAACCCCAGCCCTTGGCCGCTGCTGTCAGCTGTTGCGGGCGGCCTACTTGCCGTCGGTGCTGTTCTTTATATGCATGATGTTGAAATCATGGGCGTTGCCGTTGGCCTGAAAGGCGTTGTTATTGGCCTTTTATTTGTTCTGGCCTGCATGTTCTTCTGGTGGAAAGATGTTATTTATGAAGCCGTCGTAGAAAAAGCGCACAGCAAGGTTGCTAAAATAGGCCTGCGTTACGGGATGCTTTTGTTTATTGCCTCGGAAGTCATGTTCTTTTTTGCGTTTTTCTGGGCCTTCTTTGATTCGTCACTTTATCCTTCTTCTGTCCTTGGCGGTGTTTGGCCGCCTGAAAGCATTGAAGCTATCCCGGCCTTTAGCCTGCCATTTTTAATGACCATGATTTTGTTACTGTCAGGCTGTACGGTTACTTGGGCGCATCATGAAATTCTGGAAGGTAATCAAAAAGGATTTATTCAGGGTGTGGGCTTGACGGTTCTGCTGGGGATCATCTTTACGGGGTTTCAGGTATATGAATATTTCCATGCCAGCTTTGGTTTTACCGAAAATGTTTATTCGTCGACATTCTACATGGCGACAGGTTTCCATGGTTTCCACGTTTTGGTCGGAACGATCTTTTTGGCTGTCTGCTATTTCAGAGGTCGTAAAGGACATTTCACCAAAGACGATCATTTCGGTTTCGAAGCGGCTGCCTGGTACTGGCACTTCGTTGATGTCGTCTGGTTGTTCCTGTTTGCGTCTGTCTATTGGTGGGGCAATGCATAACTTGCAAGGCCGTAACCATGCGTGAGATTTTTCAGGGTTTTCTGTTTGCGCTAAAATGCAAATGCCCGGTTTGTGAAGCTGGTGATTTGTTTGAAAGCCGCTGGAGCTTTGTTCCCAAAGAGCGCTGCGATCACTGCGGCACACGTTTGCGCGATCAGGATGTTGGCGACGGCGCCATTGTACTGTTGATTTTTGTTCTGGGCTTTACATTGGTGCCTGCGGCATTGATCTGGGAAATTATCAGCGCGCCGCCT
>Ga0306901_1000614_pt1 | contig 14246 bp, 13 predicted proteins | sample AntRauMFilla3767_FD_190431 | JGI IMG/M metagenome (GOLD analysis project Ga0306901, IMG submission 190431) | Saline lake microbial communities from Rauer Islands, Antarctica - Metagenome Filla 3 #767 (v2) (version 2) | ecosystem: Environmental > Aquatic > Non-marine Saline and Alkaline > Saline ... | reverse complement strand
ACACCACCTCCATCCTCCTCAATACTGGCGACGGCACCTTCGCCAGCAAAGTCGACTACACCACCGGCAGCCAACCATACTCCGTCACCACCGCCGACTTCAATAACGACGGCTACGTGGACCTGGTCACAGCGAACGCCAACGCCGACACCACCTCCATCTTCCTCAATGCTGGCGACGGCACCTTCGCCGCCAAAGTCGACTACACCACCGGCAACCGCCCAGAATCCGTCACCACCGCCGACTTCAACAACGACGGGTACATGGACCTGGCCACAGCGAACCTCTTCGCCGACACCACCTCCATCCTCCTCAATCAAGGAGACGGCACCTTCGCCAGCAAAGTCGACTACACCACCGGCAACCGCCCAGAATCCGTCACCACCGCCGACTTCAACAACGACGGTTACGTGGACCTGGCCACAGCGAACGGTGCCTTCAACGCCAACACCACCTCTATCCTGCTCAACAACTCCAATACATCCCTCACCGCCACCACTTCTGGCGCCGCCGCCGGCGAAGTTATCCTTTCATACGTCACCCCACCAGACAGCGACCTAGACAGCGTGTTGTTCTTAGCTTCGACTAGTCCAATCACCACCGCACCAGTGGACGGCACTACCTATACTGGTGGAGAGGATGTCGGCGGAGCGAGTGTGGCCTGTGTGGACGCGAGTGTGGCGACCAGCACCGCCGACAGTTGTACCGCCACTGGTCTGACGAGCGGTAGCGAGTACTATTTCGCCGCCTTTACTAAAGACACCCGCGGCAACTATTCCTACGCTGTGACACCAACCGGCAGCCCGACATCTCTCTTGGAACTCACCCTCGCAGACAGCACCGCCGGCCAAGTTTCCAACACCTTCAGCTTCCAAAACCAAACCAACACCGAACTCTTCGCTTTCCAATTAAGCACCACAACCATCAGTCTGACGGTGACCGACCTCGCTATCGCTCTGACTGGTATCGATACCTTCACCACCAGCAACCTGCAAAACCTCGAGCTGTACCTCGACGTCGATAACGACGCCGAGTACGACAGCGGACTCGACACCTTGGTCAGTACCGGAGCTGTCTCTGTTAATGGAGACTCCGGCACTATTACCTTCAGCACTGACTTCACCGTCACCGGAGCCGTCAACTACCTCATCATCGGCGACACCAACGCCATCGCCAACGGTGCCTTCGTCACCTTCAAGCTCTACCCAGAGGATATCCTCGTCACCGGTGGTGAGGCCATCGGCACTGTGGAATCTATCCAACACTCCCGCAGCAATCAGGGTGGTGGCGGCGGCAGCTCCGCGGCCATCGCCGACTTCGTCGTACCGGGCGACGGCGACGTCACCGGCGGCACCGCCGGCGGCGGGGGAGCTATCGACACCAACGTCGGCGGTGGCCTCATCGGCACCAGTCCAAACTTCAAGCGACCGTCAGTCAATGACGGTGCGTGGACCACGGCCGCCAATGCCTACGATAATACCGACGGTACCTACGCGACGGACAACACGGGAGCGACCAACAGCTTCACCAACTACGGCTTTAGCGTGCCAGCTGGGAACACTATCGGAGGTATGGCGGTCAAACTTGAAGTCTCGGGTACTACGGCGGCGGGCACCATCGATGTCCAACTGTCGTGGGATGGGGGCAGTACCTGGACGACCGCCAAGACCACCCCGACCTTGACCACTACCGATGCGGTGGTGACGCTGGGGAATTCCAGTGACTTGTGGGGCAGAAGTTGGACACCAAGTGAATTCTCAAACGCCAACTTTGCGGTGCGATTGACTGGTAATCCGACAGCCAATACCGTGCAGGTAGACGAAATGCAGGTGCGGGTGTATCACGTCACCCCGATTACCACCGGCGGTGGTGGAGGTGGAGGAGGCACGACTCTGCCGTTTTAAAAAAAGGGGATGAATGCAGGTGAATAGGGCCGAGAACCAGTCGCGGACAACAAGAAAAGCTATGCACAGGTCTTGGAATAATAGAATAAAAAAAGCAGCAGAATTGTTATAATTTAAGCATTAAAAGACACACACATTATTTATGAATCAATTTTCAGTAGCCCAGTATAGTAAGTCTGCCTTCGTGGCGGTGGTTTCATCGGCCGTAATCGTGACCTTGCTGTTTGGCGCCTTTTTCTTGGCGGAGCCAAGCATTAGTCATGGGCAAGCAGCCGGACCAGGGCCGTTTGACTTTACCGTCAAGCAAGAAATAATCGGGGAAGCTTCGTTTCTCGTGGCTCCCAATGACGTCACCACCAGCGGTACCATCAACGGTCTGACGGGAGGGAACGCCAGCGGGACAACTGATTTTTCGATTATCTCTAACAACTCAACGGGGTATATTGTACGCCTCTCTTTTGAGGACAATGGGGGAGCTACGACTATGATTGGCGATACAACGGCCTCTGAGTCAATCATCGACTATATCGCATCATCCACAGAGCCAGGGTATGGGTACGTTGATAGAGCGTCTGCTCAGTTTGCCTATACGGTCTCTTCCAACAACGTCGGAGATTCAGATGACTCTTTCATCAATGATGGTTCAGCGTGTAATACGGGAAGCTCTGGTAATGGAACGACCAAGGCAACTAAGTGTTGGATGGAACCAACCGTCCCTGCGTTTGATATTGTGAACCGTCCCTCTGCTGCACCGACCGGAGCAACCTCAACCATTGAGTTTGATATCACTGTCCCATCGGGTGCAACACCAGTACCAAGTGCAGATACGTACACCGCAACAGCTACTTTGACGCTCCTTACCCAGTAGGGTAGGATAAGGTCAAATATGGTTGTTATGAACAATTACGCCCTCCTAATATTGTGTCTAATAGTACTCGTTGCCACACCTCTCTCCGGAGAGGTGTTTGCGCAGCCACAGTCGGATACTGCTTCTTCTAGTGCAGTGTCCACCACTACCAGTGAAGCTACTGAGTCTGACGCTGGTGGAACCTGGTACCGCTCAGAACGCATCTTTGGAAACATTGCGGTTGGAGACTTTGTGGTCGGTCCGGGTCGCACGGAGATTGAGATAAATCCGGGAGAGACCGTGGTGCAAGAGATATCGGTCACCAATAGAATCACCGAAGACAGAGAATTTATCCTTGAGGTGGAGGATGTGAGTGGTACATCTGATGCGAGTAGTGCGGTCAATCTCACCACTGGCGAACGTGGACCCTACAGTATTCGTGATTACATTTCTTTTCCTGAAGATTCGTTGGTGTTAGAGCTGGGGGAACGGGCACGAATACCCGTCACTATTACGGTGCCGCCCGACGCGGAGCCAGGCGGGTATTATGGGAGTGTTTTAGTCTCTACCGTGCGAGTGCCTGATGGTGACGAGAGTAACGAGACCGCCCGGTCGCCCATCATTGCCCGCGTTGGTTCGTTGTTTTTCTTGACGGTACGCGGTGAAACGATACGAGAAGGGGAAGTGACGGATGTTTCAACCATCGACGACAAACTCTGGTACGAAAGCGGACCGATTGATATTGGTATCTTATATGAAAACACAGGTTCAGTGCATCTCAATCCCTACGGTGAAATCTCCATCAACAATATGTTTGGTGAGCAGGTGGGATTTGTGGAGCTGGAGCCTTGGTTTGTATTACCAAAGTCCTTACGACTGCGAGAAATCACCTGGGACCGAGAGTTTTTGCTCGGTCGCTACACCGCCACCGTGTTAGTAAATAGAGGCTATGACGACATCGTTGATGAGAAGGTCGTCACTTTTTGGGTGTTGCCATGGAAGATTGTCGGGGGAATATTCCTGATTTTGTTTATTGTGATATTTACCATCAGAGCCTTCCTGCGCACGTTTGAATTTAAACGTAAAAGCGGTTAGCTGCTATGAATCAACTTCATTTTGTTTCAGTTCTTCAGTCCTTTGTCCTTACAACACTCATACTCTCGGTGGTGAGTGTAGGGTTTGCACAGGTGCGGTCGAGTACTAATTATCAAATAGAGAGCGATAGTGTCAATGTGGGCGGGGGGTATTCCTCATCTACGAACTATCAACAGGAGAGTACGGTAGGGGAAGTGGCAACCGGTCAATCTACCAGTACTTCGTACTCACTGCGTGCTGGGTATCAGCAAATGCAAGAGATTTTTTTGAGTCTGGCAGGGGTGGCTGACCTGACCATGGACACCGCCCTGGGAGGACTGACCGGCGGTACGTCAAACGCGTCGGGTACTTATACGGTGGTGACAGACAACCCGGCAGGATATCAGTTGACCATCGAAGCACAAAACGCACCAGCGATGCAAAAAGGTCCTGATAGTATCGCAGACTATGATGACGGGGGAGCGGCTGATGTTGCGTTTACGGTCGGAGCTACTGATGCGTTGTTTGGGTATACGGTTGACGGTGTTAATACCAGTCAATACTTTTTAGGCGGAGGAGCGGGTACGTGCGGAATTGGTTCGGGAGACGGCAGTTTTAATTGCTGGACGGGATTGGATACGACGCCGCACACGATAGCGCAGAGCTCGTCTGCCAATCAGCCAGATGGCGCCACGACCACGGTGCACTTTAGAATGGGGATTGGAGGGAACGCCTTTGTAGTAGCTGGGGAGTACGTGGCCACCACCACCATAACTGCGCTACCATTATAATCATATGAAATATCTACTGTGCATCGGGCTTTTGTTGAGTTCAGTCACCAGTGTCTATGCCCAAACCAGCAGTTCGTCCTTTAACATTCGGTTTTTGTATGGTTCAGACATGACTCCACCGACGACCCCGGTACTCAACAGTGCGACTCCCATCTCAACCACCCAAATAGACCTAGACTGGTCTGCCTCTACTGACAACTATACGCTCCAAGGCTACGTGGTGACTCGGGGGACCTCTACAGTGGCGACTACTACCCTGACGTCTTTTTCTGATACGAGTGTGGTCGCGAGCACAACCTATACCTACTCAGTCAGGGCATTTGATAATTCATTCAATTACTCAAGCAGCTCAAATAGTATTGCCACAACGACTCCCGATGTGGTGGTTGCGCCGGTGGCTGCCGACCCAGACAATGCCACGGAAGGTACGGTGGCACGAATTGTCACTCGAGATGTGAGTATTTCTCCGGGTATTTCTACCACGAGCTTAGCGGTGGAAACAGCGCGGCCCGTGCGATTGACGGTGCGGTGGGGGCGCTCTACAGACTATGAGCTGGGGTTCTTGGTGAGTGAACTATATGCCAAGCGTCACGTGACTGCGGTGACTGACCTAGAGCCGGGGACTACCTACGAATACGAGATTATTGCGGAGACTCCGTTTGGTTTGAAGTCGGTAATTTCAGCTGGACAATTCACTACGTTGAATCCGGCTGTTTCGACCGCTCCGCCAAACGTCGTGCGCTTTCTCGCTACTGCACAACAAGACGATGTGCAATTGTCGTGGCAACTATCCGCTGACGAGAATATTTCTTTCGTGCGGGTAGTGAGAAGTCATCTAGGGTTTCCTGCGCATCCTCAAGACGGGGCGATCGTGTATCAAGGAACAAAGCGCGCGTTTACTGATTCAGACATTTTGTCTGAATACTCTCCGGTCTACTACACTGCCTTTACCTATAGCACAGAAGGCAAGATATCCTCAGGCGCCGTAGCGGTGGCGTTTGCCCAGTCAGACACACCTCCCGGGGGAGGAGACGGTGACTCAGGTACCCTCGGACCAGCCGGATCGACTGTGCCAGTGAAAGTGACTGAAGCCACCTCGACAGTCGAGCAAGAGCGCTACACTCCTGATATGCGTGTACCCGAGTTGTCCGAACTGTTTATTGTGCAGTCAGGAATAGAGTACTCATTTCTCAATCCAGATATTGTACTGAGACCGACAGATTCTTTTATCGTGCAAATACCAGTTGCGTCGGTGGCAGGGAACTTAAAGTCAATTATCGGCACCGTACTTGACCCGACCAACAACACATTAAGCTATGCATTTTTACTACGCATCAACGAAGATAAAACGTACTACCAAGCGGTCATACCGGCACTTTCGGTGGTGGGAGATTCAGTGCTCGAAGTCGTGATTTATGATTACGAAGCGTTGACGGTAGCGACGTACAAAGCACCAATCAAGTTTGCTCAACCAGCCGATGCTCCCGAGGCAGTATTGTTTCCCGATGTCTTTTTCCAGGGTCCGAATCTTATTTTACTTGGTAGCACACTGCTGGGAGCAGTCTTACTTACACTTCTGCTGGTGCTGCGTCACCGACGTGAGGATAAAGGTGATGAAGATAGTGCCGATTACTAGTATAGTAGGGAGAGTTATTTAGTTTTAGATATTTATTTTATGGTACGTGTAGCAATTAATGGTTTTGGAAGAATTGGACGAACGTTTATGCGCTCTGCGTTTGGACATCCAGATTTTGAAGTGGTAGCAGTAAACGACCTGGGTAGTCTAGAAAATCTTGCGTACCTATTAAAATACGACTCAGTCTACGGGCGGGCCCCGTTTGATGTGGAAGAGAAAGACGGCAAATTAATCGTCGGAGGAAAAGAAGTAGCGTTTATCCAAGAACGCGATCCCGAAAAACTCCCATGGAGGCACCTGGACATTGATGTCGTGGTCGAGGCGACGGGATTCTTTGCTTCCTACGAAGGGTCTAAGAAACACCTCACCGGGGGTGCAAAAAAAGTAGTGATTTCTGCTCCCGTAAAAGATGATGCAGCAGCAGCTGATGTAAAAGGCACAACGGTTTTGATGGGAGTAAACGATAATGAAATCGCCACCTGTGACGTTACTTCAAACGCCTCTTGTACCACCAACGCTACGAGCCCGCTAATAGCGATTCTCAAAGAATCTATTGGTATCGACAAAGCGATTCTCAATACAGTGCACGCCATGACCTCGACGCAAGCACTTGTCGATAGTCCAGCCAAAGATTTTCGGAAAGGTCGAGCGGCCAGTTTGAACATTATTCCGTCTACCACTGGAGCAGCAATCGCTACTACCTTGGCTCATCCAGAGCTCAAAGGAAACTTTGATGGGATGGCGATGCGTGTACCCGTACCAGTTGGTTCGATTGTTGACGTGACCTTTATCGCATCCAGGGACACTACGGTAGAAGAAGTAAATCAGGCCTTACAAACCGCCGCCGGCGAAGAGCGCTGGAAAAACATTTTTGCCGCCACTGACGAGCCGATTGTATCTTCAGATATTATTGGTTCCCGAGTAGGTTCAATCGCCGACTTGTCATTTACTCGTGTAGTCGGGGGGAACTTAGTAAAAGTACTCGCTTGGTACGACAACGAAACCAGCTATACACAAACTCTAGTGGAGCACGTAGCCGCCGCCGCCCGCCATTTAAGTAAAAGCTAATCATGATTGTTCACTTAGCGACAGACCATGCTGGTTTTGAACACAAGCAGGCTGTCGCTTTGTGGTTGCTCCATGAAGGCTTCACCGTCATTGACCATGGCGCCTATGAGTATGATGAGTCGGATGACTTTCCAGACTTTATTGCCTTGGCGGCAGCAGCCGTAAGTAAAAACCCACAGTCAGAGTGCGCCGTTATCTTTGGCGGTTCTGGGCAGGGTGAAGCTATGGTAGCCAATCGCTTCCCCCACATCAGAGCCACTGTGCTGTATGCAGAAAATGATGAAATTGTGACTTTGAGTCGAGAGCACAATAACGCCAACGTACTTTCTATCGGAGCCAGATTTCTATCACTGGACAGCACCAAAAGACTGGTGTGGGAATGGCTCCAGCTACACACTCCGCTGGAGAATCGCCACCAGCGCCGGATTCAAAAACTCGATGACATTACTAATCAACTACACACATGAGCCACACGCCAATCGTCCCAGCCATTATTCCGCACACCGCTGACCAAGTGAAACAGCACGCCGCCCAGTTTTCTTTTTCGAAAGAATTTCACCTGGACGTGGTTGATGGAACATTTCTTTCTAATGTTACGTGGCCGTACGAGCCAGTGGGAGAACCTATGAGTGTAAAGCCATACCTCGACTCGTACACTCTGGAGGTGGATTTGATGGTGGAGCAGCCGATAGCTGCCGCCACCCAGTGGATTGCGGCCGGAGCTGACATGTTGGTCTTTCACGTCGAGACGCTCAGCAAAGAAGCGCTGGAGCACTTTGCGACTGAGACAAATGTGTCGGTCGGAATCAGCTTCAACGGCCAGACCACCATGGAGACATTTGAAACGTACGTACCTTTTGCTGACTACGTGCAATTGATGGGGATTTATGAGATAGGCAAGCAAGGTCAGTCGTTAGATGAAGCGGTGTTTGAAAAAATTTCTTATATCAAAGAACACTATCCGCAGCTCTCAATTACGATAGATGGAAGCGTCAATAAAGATACTATTGAACGTCTCAAGGCAGCGGGAGCCGATAGATTTATTGTCGGTTCGGCTATTACACTGCAAGAGAACCCGCACGCCGCGTATCTAGCTTTGCACACACTTATTAACGGGTAAGGCTTCGCATGAAGCTATAATGGTTGCTATACTGATGACAATTATGCAGTACCTTACGTCACAAGAAATAACTGAATTAGAATTCAAAGCCAACGAAATCCGTCAGAGTATTATTGAGATGCTCACCGAAGCAGGCAGTGGACATACGGCGGGTCCACTGGGAATGGCCGATGTGTTTACTCTCTTGTACTTTGGTATTTTAAAGCACGACCCCAAGAATCCTGATTGGGAAGAGCGAGACAGACTTATTCTTTCCAACGGGCATATCTGTCCAGTGCTCTATGCGACGATGGCTCACGCTGGATATTTTCCCGTAGAAGAACTCTTAACTTTGCGAAAGTTTGGTTCACGACTCCAAGGGCACCCGCACCGACAATCACTGCCGGGACTAGAGACGAGCTCTGGTCCCCTCGGCTCAGGCCTCTCTCAAGCAGTCGGGATGGCGCTGGCCGAACGAATGAATAACCCATACTCGGCTAAGTTTATGTACTGCCTCACTGGTGACGGAGAATTGCAAGAAGGACAAATCTGGGAAGCCGCGTTCTTGGCCGGAAAAGAACAGCTGAATAATTTGATAGTAATTGTCGACCGCAACGGGATTCAGATTGATGGCTATACCAAAGACGTGATGCCAATGGAACCTCTCGCCGAAAAGTTCGAAGCGTTTAATTTTGATGTACAAGAAGTAGACGGCCACAATATACGAGCACTGAATGATGCTATCGGGAAAGCTCAGGCAGTGTATGGACAACCGTCGGTTATCATTACCCATACCATTGCCTCGAAAGGAGTTGATGTCTTTGAGCGAGATTTCAGGTGGCACGGCAATCCTCCAGGGAAAGGTCCCGAGGATAGAGTGACAAAAGATAAGCAAGCCGAAGTAGCGCTGGAAAAACTCCGTACGTTAGCCGGGACGATTAATACTCACGACGCATAATATGTTTGCTTCTCACCTACAACCCAACCTCTCACCGCAGTCGGTAGAAAAATCACCAACCCGTAATGGGTATGGAGATGGTCTCTTAGAAGCAGGGAAGCGCGACGAAAATGTCGTAGCACTTTGTTGTGACCTGACCGGCTCCACCCGAACCGACAAATTTGCCGCTGAGTTTCCTAATCGGTTTGTACAAGTAGGGGTAGCCGAGCAAAACCTGGCTTCGGTCGGCTCAGGGATGGCGGCAATGGGCAAGATACCGTTTATTGCCTCTTACGCCATGTTTTCACCCGGACGAAACTGGGAACAAATCCGCACTACTATTGCCTACAATGACGCCAACGTAAAAATAGCCGGAGCGCACGCCGGAGTATCAGTAGGTCCAGACGGAGCCACTCACCAAGCCATAGAAGACATGGCAATCATGCGAGCACTGCCCAATATGATTGTGATTGCGCCAGCCGATGAACATGAAGCGCGCAAAGCCACGCTGGCTGCGGCCAAGCATGTAGGGCCGGTCTACTTTCGACTCGGGCGCAGTGCGACACCGGTGGTGACTACTCCTGACACACCGTTTGAGATTGGCAAGGCGGTCCAGATGTTTTCGCGGGACGAGTCACTGGAAAGAAAAGTGGGCATTGTCTCAACTGGTTCACTGCTATTTAACTCCCTGATGGCCGCTGAAGAATTGCAAAAAAATGGCGTCGGTGCATCTGTCTTGCATATGGCAACTATCAAACCACTTGATGAAGAGGCCTTGCTCGCTTTCGCGCAAGAGCACGACGTGCTGGTAACGGTTGAAGAGCATCAGGTGGCGGGCGGTTTGGGTGGAGCAGTAGCAGAATACTTAAGCGGAGTGCATCCCACCAAGATATCTCGAGTAGGAGTACAAGATGAGTTTGGCCAGTCAGGTGAGCCTGATGAGTTGGTGGAGCATTATGGAATGGGAATTGATTCGATTGTCAAAGCTGCTCGGGAAGGGTTGGAGTAGCCTGCTTGGGCGCTGAGATTTAAATAGTAAAAACACCAGACTGAGTCTGGTGTTTTTTTTGGTTGAGTTTGTTTTGGTCTTTGCGGTTTGCTTCCTCCGTCTAGGAATTGGCGGCGGGCTATTTCCTAGGAATTCAGCGAGCCGTTAGACTTCCTTCGTCCAGGAATCTGCCCTAGGACAGGGGCAGATTCGGACATAAATTCGCAATACACCTTTCAGGTGTTTGCTCATTCAATTTTACTGGCCACGTAATCTCCGGGGCGGCTTTCTAGGTGCTTTTGGAGCTCTGCCATTGGGAGCAGTCCGGCTTGGGCACCAATGTGCTGAACGACGCTCATGGAGTTGATTGGGCCCCAGCTGAGTGCTTCGGCGGGGTCTTTTCCTTGAATAATCGCTGCGGTAAAGGTGCTGGAGAATGAGTCTCCCGCTCCAGTACGGTCTACTGGTGGCGCTGGATCGGGGAACATTGGCATGCGCCATGCTTGGTCGTCAGCGTCCACTACGAATGCGCCGTTTGGTCCGTCAGTGATGACAGGCAGCGTCGGTCCTAATTCACGGACAGCTCGGATAAGTGTCGGGATGTGCTGTTCGGTTGATTTAAGAATCTCCTGAGCCTCTTCTTTGTTACAGAAAAAGATTTCAGTGTTTTCGTAAATATCGCGAATCTCTTCATGTCCGACTTTAATCTGGAAGGTTCCTGGTTGGAACGCGAGCTTCGTTTCGTTGTTTTTTAAGTAGTCCGCAATTTCGTGGTGAAATGGAATACCGTGTTCACCCACTGAAGAGAAGTAGAAAAACTTCGGTGCGACCGGAAAGTCCGGCAGAGAATAGGGGTAATGTTCGTGATTGATAAGAATTGTTCGTTCTGGTCCGTACCGTAGTACATAGTGATAGTTGGTCCCTTTGTCTTCGTGGATTTTCACAAAGTCAGTATGAATACCTTCGGTGCGCAGTGCTTCTAAACACTCTTTTCCGAATTTGTCATGTCCGAGGTTGGTTACCAAAGCAGTCTCTAGTCCGAGTCTGTGGGCTGATACGGCTGCGTTGGGAGAGTTTCCCACCGCTGGCACGACTACTACATTGTCATAGGGAAGCTTACTTCCAAACGGCATTTGTAGGGTTTTTCGACCAGTGTCCTGGTCGATAGATACATCAGCTTGGTCTTTGTTTAATTGAATAAAAGCGTCTATAAGGATGTCGCCAATGGCGACGAAATCGTATTGTTGTGACATACGTCTTTGAGTATACCACTGCCTGTCGAGGCTTCTTTTTGCAGGAGTGAGTAGCTCAGGCTATGGTCAATACGAAAAATTGTGCTAGTCTATTCACATTATGACTATTACATTAGCAGTCACAGCTCGTGACCAATCAACAAAGGTGGAAGTGATGCGAAAAAACGGGGAGGTTCCTGCCGTAGTGTACGGTACCAAACAAGAACCAATTTCTATTTCACTCTCAGGTAAAGAATTTGAAAAAGTGCGTAAAGAAGCCGGTGAATCAACTATTGTGGAATTGTCCGGCCTGGAAAAACCAGTTGAAGTGCTTATTCAGAGTGTTGATTTTCATCCCGTAAAACAGCAGGTCACGCACGTAGACTTCTATGCTTTTGAAGCTGGCAAAGAGATGACTACACACGTAGCGCTTGAGTTTACCGGTGAAGCTCCCGTAGAAGAATCCAAAGCCGGTTCTGTGACAAAAGTATTACACGAAATCGAAGTGACTTGTTTACCGAGCAATCTCCCGTCACACATTGATGTGGATATCTCAGGGTTGGTAGATGTGGAAGATAAAATTCACATTTCAGATTTGAAAGCTCCGACCGGTGTGGTCTTTGAAGGAGATCCCGAAGACCCTGTAGCGGTGGTCAGTGCAGCTAAAGAAACGACTGATGACGAAGACGAGGAAGCAACAGAAATTGATATGGATGCGATTGAAGTAGAGGAGAAAGGAAAGGGTGAAAAGACAGACGAAGATTCACCAGAGAAGTAACACCTGTCGAGTCTACAAAAGCATATATTCTGTTATAATAACCGGCATGATACGAAAGTTGATGGTCGGTTTTTTGATGGTTGTGTTACTGGTTTCGCCCGTTACTGCGGGCGCGCAAACTGAATCTGATGCAGAAAGAAAAGCCAGATTAGAGGCTGAGCTGCAAGTGGTTGACCGACAAATTCTCATTCAAGAACGATTGACTGAAGATAAGAAAATGGAACGACAATCTCTGGAACGAGATATGTCGATTATCGAAGGTGAGATTACGCAAGCGCAGTTGGGTATTCGCGCCAGAGCGGTGGCCATTGAACAGCTCTCTGACCAGGTGGGGGATAAAGAAGTCGTGCTGGAGATTTTGACCGAGAAGCTGGCCAAGCAACAAGACTCCTTGGCAGACCTAGTTCGCAAGTCTGCGCTCTTGGAAGAATATTCACTGGTAGAGGTGATGTTGAGCAAACAAAGCTTCTCAGATTTTTTTACTGATGTGGCAACGTTTCAGACATTGAAAGAATCACTTAATGAATCACTCGGGGTCTTGCATGGTATTCGTCGTGATACGCGCGAACAAAAAATCGACCTCGAAAACAAACAGGAGACTGAAGCTGAAATGAAGCGCATCCAAGAATTGGAAAAGCAGGAAATTGAAAAAAAGGAAGCTGAGAAAGAGCAAATTCTCACGGTGACCAAAGGTGAAGAAAATCGGTATCAAGCGTTACTCGATTCGCAGCGAAAAACTGCTTCGCAGTTACGTAACGCACTCTTCACCTTGTTGGGTGGCGGGGGAGGAATCGCGTTTCCCGAAGCGGTCCGTTTGGCCCAGTATGCTTCTAGGGTGACTGGTGTAGATGCGGCGATGATTTTAGCGATTCTTGAACAAGAGACAAACTTGGGTTCAAACCTAGGCAGCTGTCTGTTTACTGACAACCAGAGCTCGCGGCCAGTGATGCACCCGACCCGTGATGAGCCGGTATTTTTGGCGATTGCTGAGATTCTCAAATTTGATCCCTACACCAGAACAGTATCTTGTCCAATTATTCAAAATGGTACTCGAGTCGGTTGGGGAGGGGCGATGGGACCTTCACAGTTTATCCCTTCTACGTGGGCGATGTATGGCGGTATCGTTTCTACCGGAAATGGCTTCACGTACTCAAAATCTTCTGATGCGATTCGTCGCATCAACGGCGGCTCTGGACCGTCAAGCCCGTTTGTAAACCAGGATGCCTTTATTGCGACGGCGCTCTTGATGCGAGACAATGGCGCGAATGGTACCTACTCTGGAGACCGACTGGCCGCACTGCGCTACTACTCTGGCTGGGGAGGAGCTTCAAATCCGGCCAATGCGTTTTACGGTGACCAAGTAATGAATCGTAAATCTCGGCTGGCCCAAGAAATCCAAATCTTGAGTAACTAACCAAAGGGAATAAAACAATCAACATTTCACCCATCCAGTAAAAGATTGCCAAAAACGTAACATCTGCTATAGTTCCAGCACTTATTTATTAGGTGCGGTAAGACGTGCCGAAAACAAACATATTTATGAAAAAAGACATTCACCCAGAAAATTACCGATTAGTAATTTTTCACGATAACTCAAGTAACGAGCGAATCCTGACTGGCTCAACCATTGAGACAACCGAAACAGATACCTGGACCGACGGAAAAGAATATCCAGTAAAAAAAGTAGACGTAACCAGCGCATCACACCCGTTTTACACCGGACAAGAAAAAGTCATGGACACAGCTGGTAGAGTAGATCGATTCAAGCAACGAATGGCAAAAGCAAAGAAAAAGTAAACAAAGCCCCGCAAGGGGCTATTGTTTACTTTGTTCCGGATTTGGCCCTGCCCAGGGCAAATCCCTGGAACGGGCAGAGCAAGTGCTCACGTAAG
>Ga0306901_1000613_pt1 | contig 14260 bp, 21 predicted proteins | sample AntRauMFilla3767_FD_190431 | JGI IMG/M metagenome (GOLD analysis project Ga0306901, IMG submission 190431) | Saline lake microbial communities from Rauer Islands, Antarctica - Metagenome Filla 3 #767 (v2) (version 2) | ecosystem: Environmental > Aquatic > Non-marine Saline and Alkaline > Saline ... | reverse complement strand
GGGGAGGATCGACAAGTTAGTTTACGTTGATGATCAAGATAAATAACTGTATGTCATCAAACAGTGAATTAATACTCAGTCAAACCTCACATTCGGGCGATAGCTCGACAGAAACCGTTGTCGGCGGAAAGTTTAAAGGCGACGGTTTTTATGGTCGCAGCGACGGTATTCATACTGTTCAGTATGCAGTAACAGCGTTTGCTGGCACTGTAACTATCCAAGCAACACTTGCCACAGAACCAGTCGACTCAGACTGGTTCTCAGTTTACGAACAATCCTATCCCCTAGACGGAGAAAACCGAACTACCAAAAGTAATATTACAAACTTTACCGGAAACTACGTGTGGATTAGGGCCAAGATTGTTTATAGCGACGGTGTTGTAAACAGAATTTTGCTTAATCATTAAGGTAGCGCATGGAACATTTTGTAAGTATTATAACGAGTGAATACGAACTAGAAGATCATTTAGTAGAAAGTGTTCTAAACTCAGCTAAGGTAGGTCTATTAGAAGACGAAACCCAGTACGTACTATTTGAAACAGATAGCAACGAGCAGGTATTGCGTGTTCAGTTGCATCGTCAGTTATCAGAACAAGAGTCAGACGAGTTTGCTGAAACGCTAGCTGACAGATTGTTTGAAATGGGCTACGACAACTTTGATATCGAAGTGTCAACTGAGGAAACCGAGGAGCTACCTTTTGACGTTGTAGAAGACCTTTTCGTGTTTATGAAAAACGACCCGATGTTTTATCGCAGAGTTTACTTTCCTATGATGTCAAAGATTGCTGATGCGATGTCAAACAACAAAAACGTTGACTTCGAAAAAGCTCTGCGTCCTGTAATTGAAAAAGCTGTAGAAGTATACGCTAAGAAATTTGATTTACCTCCCTCAACTAAGAAAATGTTTACTGACGAAAGTCGTTCTAATTTAATAAATCGCATAAGGGACGAAGAAACTCAAAACATTGAGCAGGGAGACTACTAATGCTACTGAGAGAATTATTCGAAGCTCCGCAAGAAACCGCAGTATTTGCCTTTGGCCGTTTAAATCCACCGACTATTGGGCACCAGAAACTAGTAGAAAAGATTAAAAGTCTAGGCGGTGACCCGTTTCTTTTTCTAAGCCAAACTCAAAAGCCAAAAACTGATCCTCTCGACTTCCCCACTAAACTAAAGTTTGCACAAAAGTTCTTCCCTGGAGTTACTGTAGGTGATCAGAGTGTTCGCACTATTATTCAAGCAATGCAAAAGCTGGAGCAAATGGGCTACAAGCATATCATCTATGTAGCAGGATCCGATCGTGTAGAAAGTTTCACAGAACTTCTACAGAAGTACAATGGCAAAGAGTATAACTTCGAGTCGATCAAAGTAGCAAATGCAGGAGCACGAGACCCAGACAAAGACGGCGCTGAAGGCATGAGCGCCAGTAAGATGCGCGAAGCAGCGGCAACAGGCAACTTTGAAGCGTTTGTACAAGGTGTTCCAGACAAGCGACTAGCAGAAAAGCTCTATACAGCAGTTCGTAACGGCATGGGCGTTAAAGACAAAGAACCACAGCCACAAAAGAGCGTTAACGAAGCAGAATACGACGGTCGAACTGTAGAGCTTGACAGTCCTATAAGAGTAAGCGGCGAAGACCATGCATTCAAAGTGTATGTTAAAAACGACAAAGGTAACGTAGTAAAAGTTACATTTGGCGACCCTGACATGCCTATACAGCGCGACGACAAAGAGTCTAGAGAAAACTTTAAGTCTAGACATAATTGCAGTTCAAAGAAAGACAAAACAACAGCAGGATATTGGTCATGCCAAGCATGGGATCCAAGTTCTAAGTGGGTATAATCTATGGACGATCTCGAATACATCAAGAAGTTAGCAGGCGTAAACGAGTACAAAGGACCGCAAGAGTATACTCCTGAAAACATCAGTTACGCTGCCGCAGAGACAAAGCAAAAAGAGAAAGAAATGGGAATCAAGCCAGGCGACCCAGAGTGGTTCGAACTTTGGTTCTCGTTGCCTTATATGACCGGTAGTGGTTTTAGAGGGCGTAAATAATGAAGATGCACGAAATCACAGAAGCAGTGGGCAGAGTTGTAAAAGGTGTAAATACCACACCGGATGTCGACACTGACGAAATTAAAACACAGGCTGCAAAGTTTGGCAACAAAGTAGACAAAGACGGTAAGCCTGTACAGTCAATGAGGACAAATGGCAAATGAAAATGCACGAAATTTTAGAATCAGCATCAGCAGGAGCAACTTCAGCAGGCGCTGTCGCATCAATTGCAAATCCTCCTACTAAGAAAAAGAAGAAACGCTCGTCTGCATATAACCCAGACGGTACAATGAAAAATGCACTAGACACAGACACAAATGTAGTAGGTGGCAAAACAGTAAAACGATAAATACTTCTAACAGGAGTTCGATAAAGACATGTCAACTAATAAAAAGAAAACAAACGAAGGCTTAACAGATATGGCCGCATCTGCTGAAGCTGATCACGAGCTACAAATGGCTCGTTCGCAATTGTATAAGATCGCTAGCTACGCTATCAAACTGCACGAGATGATGAAACAGGTCACTGATCCAAACGGCATCGAAGCATGGCAAGCTGCAAAAATTACCAAAGCAAGCGACTACATGGGCGCGGTTTATCATGACCTTGAATACAAAATTAATGTAGAACAAGGCGGCGAATTAGGCGCAGAAGCAGGTGAAATTGCTGTAGGCGAAGGTGAACAGAAAAAGTACGGCAAGATGAAAGAAACTTCAGATCCGTATGTGCGCAAGTTGCGTAACCAGCTCACTGAAAAAGCAAAATCAAAATCGCAACAGCGAGCAGCAGGCATTGCTCTAAAACACAAACGCGAAGGTACAAACCCTAAAGAAGGCTCGGCCGCAGCAGAAATGATGAGCATGAGCAAGTCAGACCTCGAAGACTATGCAGGCACAAAGCACAAAGGTAAACCAGATCACGTTGACGAAGCCAGCAGTGACTACGATTCTTATGGAACGTTCACTGGCGGACAAGATCGTCCAGGTGGCAAGCCTAGTGCTAGAGATCGCGGCATTGACGACAACGGCGACCAGGCATTTATTGATAAGCAAAAAGCTAAGAAGCAAGCTAGAGAAGACGGTGCTTGGTACATATTCATTGACGGAAAAGTTTGGAAGAAAGGCGGAAAGCCTGTCGAGTTTAACGGAAGAAAACACGCTAACAGTGTGGGACTAAAACTTCGAGACAAGTTAGACGGAAAGCAGATTACTGTTTCACCAAACCCAGACGCAGCACCGAAAAAACAGTAATAAGGTAGAAAGGTATGCAGCATAAGAATATGCGCGATTACATGCAGCTAGTTGAAACGCTAATTACTCAACCAAAGGTATTAAGTGTTGAAATGTCACCTTATGACTTTGGCACTTTAATGAAAGAGTATCGTGCAACTGATCCCACCTATAACAAGATAGGTGACAACGCAATGGTGGCATTTTACAGCGACGAAGAACGTGAAGACTTCAAAAAGTTCTTAAAAGCAAACGGCGTAGGCTTCACAGAAACAGACGACGACCCAGGTAAAGTATAACATGGATTATCATCAATTACAGAAAAAGCTATTCGAAATCGAACCAACTGATCCTGTAGCAGAACGAGCAGCACTAGAAGCTGCCGCATCAGGCAGTGCTCCACCGCCACAAAGAAAAGAAAGAGTACACATCGGCGAAAGTGCTCCTAGTCCTAAAAGAGAAGCACCGTCAGACGAAGCTGCTCAGCTGGCTGCACTTGCGGGCATAGAACCGTCTAACAAGCAGCCTGTAACCGGTGAAGCAGCAGAATTAGCTGCACTTGCGGGCATTACCGAAGGATATAAGAAAGGTAAAAGTGGGCAACTAAAAGGAACTGACAAAGTTTCTAAATCTTCGCCTTCTAAAAGCGGAGAACAGAAAAACGTAACACGCGGCAAACTAGTTGGCAGTACTGAAAACGACGACGAAAGTATCGAAGAAGGTCCTAGAACGGACCAGATGAAAAAAGACTGGGCTGCGGGGAAAAAGGATTACAACAACGTCAAGGCTGTTACCGGCGCGCTCGGCAATAACAAAAAGAAGGACGACAAAGGTAAAGACAGCTCTAAGACTAAGAGTAACTCTTCTAACAGTCAGTTGTCGCCCGAGTTATCTAAGTTACTTGCAAAGTACGAGACAGCGTTAATTAAGATATCAAACGACAAAGAACTCGGAAAAGAGTTCAAGCGTTTTATGCAGAGAGCCGAAAACAAGAAAGAGTCGATAGGCGAAAGCGCAAACACTTTGCCGCCACATCTTGAGAAATCGTTATCAAGACACGTAACCGCACTCAGCAGAATTGAACGCACTCCGGAACTTAAAGAAAAGTTCGACAGGCTTATGGGCCTTGCTAATCCTACTAGTCAATACGAACAGTTCGACGAAAGCCTAAAGGGCTACAAACAGCCTGTAAACGAAGGTGCTAAAGAGTCAATCAAGTCAGAACTTCTAAGGAAGCTGAACAGCCGTAGATAAGGATACAGGATGCAGTTAGTTAAGATCGAACAAGAATTTGAAACGAACCCTTACCTAACTTCACCGATCCAAGAAGAACTACTCTATACTCTACCGTTCAAAGACTTCGACAAAGACGGCTACGAAGTCCCATCCCCGTTAGAACACTACCATTATATCGAAAACTGGGTTCCTCTAAACAGAGAAATACAATTCCATATCGCACCAGTAAAACCGTGGTACGAAGATCTAGAAAACTCAGAGTTTGGCCTAGTGTTGGATCATTGTATGCTATTAAGTCGATGGGCGTTTGCTGGCGAAGCTAGGGCAAACATACAAAAGGCTGCTCAGGAACGACCGATCCTCAACAAGCTGCTAAGCATACGTCCTAAATGGGGTATTGACTTTTCATTAGACTTTGTTGATCATGACATCTGTATGGAAGTGATACACATCGAGCAGGACTTCACAGACGTTAACGAAGCTATTGCAGCAAAAACCAAACTAGAACACATCATCGACTCTACTGACTGGGAACAAGGTGTCAAGGACCTACTTGCGTGTAAGCACAAGTGGAAAGATCTGTCAAGCGACGACCAATCAGATTACAAAGCACAGTTCTTCGGATGGCACAGAGCATTTGACAACCGAAAAGTATTTTCCAGTTAACAGTTGACACTATTTCAAAAAAACTATATACTAAACAACAACTTAAAGCACAATAAGGAGAAGCTATGAGTGATCGCACCTACGGGCCAGAAGAAAAAGCAAAGTTAGAAAAGCTAGTACAAGAAGGCGTTACCGTACTACAGGAGATTGAAGATCTCAGAGAAGGCCTAAAGGATACAGTAAAGGCAACAGCAGAAGAACTCGACGTTAAACCTGCTCTAATCAACAAGGCGATTAAAATTGCTAAGAACCGCGATTGGGAGAAGCACTACGACGAGTTTGATGACCTCGAAACTATTGTCACTACAGTCGGTGTAGACAAGTAAGTGACCTTTTGGTCTAAGATAAAAGACTTCTGGGTTCAGAGCTATCGCACTGACCGGAGATCGTTTTACTACGAAATGATCTCCACGATTTGTATCTTTATTAGCATGACATGGATAAGTGTCACTGCTGACCACCCTCCAATGGAATTGATATATCCTATTAGTTTTGTTGGAGCAGTTACCAGCATACTTGCATGGAAGCGCAGGCAGATAATATGGCCGCTGATATACACAACGTACATTGCCTGCTTGCATGTTTTCGGCTTCGGCAGAGCAATGGGATGGTACTGAATGGATAAGAACCCAGAGAAAAAACCTTACCAGTGGTTGGCATGGATAAGCACAGGATGTTTATTGATTGCAGCCACTTTAGCTGCTTTTAATGTATACCCTTGGTATATATTTGCGTTCATAGGCAGCAATACACTATGGGTGACCATAGGGTTGCTGTGGAGAGAGAAGAGTCTTGTGGTATTGAACGCAGGACTAACAGTTATATACATATTAGGACTTTTATTGTAATGCCAGTCATACCAGAACATAAAGACATACTTGGTCGAGGCTTAACAGAAGAATGCACAGTAATTGTGCCCGACGGTAACCGATCACTAAAGATAGGAGTAGTTAAAAAGCTGCATCCTAAGATGGTTACTGTACAAGTCATTCAACCTGGATCCTTTCGAGGTTACAGTGAGAAAATGATCTACCCGGGAGACTTGTTGGTTACTGACGACTCTCGTATCACAATGTACATGCTTAAACATTCACCACAATAAGTAACTATAGAATCGTTCACTTTACGAACATGTAGACGGCAACGTTGGCCACTAATAACGCAAGGAGAAAAAATGAACCCACCAGAAATCGAAGACTGGTTCGACGCCGATCATCAGGTCGAACAGTGCGAAAGTTGTCCTCACCCAAACGGATGCATTAGACAATGCATTATCGAAGAACACCAAAACGAAAACGTCGCAAAAATTAGAAACGAGGAGGTCAACTAATATGTCATATGTCGACGCGATATTTGATCGCGACGCAGACACCATCAAAGTCGTTGAACGAGTTGAAGGTGCCCGCAAATTCCAAGAATTTCCAGTCAAGTACACTTTCTATCACGAAGACCCACGAGGCAAACACAAAAGTATCTTTGGTGATCCGTTACAAAGAATCGTTTGTAAGAACACAAAAGAGTTTCGTAAAGAAGTAGCAATCAACAAAGGCAAGAAAATGTTTGAGTCGGATGTAAATCCTATCTTTCAGTGCCTTTCAGAAAACTTCCTCAATCAAGATGCTCCTAAGCTAAACATTGCATTCTTTGACATCGAGACAGACTTTGACCCAGATAGAGGCTTCGCAGATCCATCAGATCCGTTTATGGGCATCACAAGTATCTCTATATACTTGCAGTGGCTAGAAACGATGATCTGTTTAGCTGTGCCGCCAAAGACTTTAACAATGGACGAAGCACAAGAGCTGATCAAAGATATCCCAGGTGTCGTTCTGTTTGAAAAAGAAGCAGACATGTTAGACACGTTCCTGGACGTTATCGAAGACAGCGACATACTAAGCGGTTGGAACAGCGAGGGCTACGACATACCTTACACTGTAAACCGTGTGGCAAGAGTCCTTAGCAAGAACGACACACGCCGTTTCTGCTTATGGGATCAGTTACCTAAGCGTAGAGAGTTTGAGCGTTTTGGCAAGACTGCTGAAACATTTGATCTGGTAGGTCGTGTGCACCTAGACAGCCTACAGCTATATCGTAAGTTTACATACGAAGAACGCCACAGTTACAGACTTGACGCTATTGGCGAAATCGAAGTTAACGAACGCAAGACTCAGTACGAAGGTACATTGGATCAGTTGTACAATAATGACTTCAAGTTGTTTATTGAATACAACATTCAGGACACCGCGCTACTAGATAAACTAGACAAGAAGCTGAAGTTCATTGACTTGAGTAACGAACTTGCACATTCTAATACCGTACTTCTGCAGACTACTATGGGTGCTGTTGCACTGACAGAGCAAGCAATTATCAACGAAGCTCACCACAGAGGCCTACAGGTACCTAACCGTTCAAAGTATGACGAGAACGCAACTCAAGCAGCAGGCGCGTATGTCGCGTTTCCTAAGAAAGGCCTGCACAAGTGGATAGGTTCAATGGACTTAAATTCACTATATCCTAGTGTTATCCGCTCACTTAACATGGGTCCAGAGACTATCATTGGTCAACTGCGTCCAGACGCAACCGATGCTATGATCCACGAAGAAATGACTCTTAAAAAGAAATCGTTTGCAGGTGCATGGGAAGGACACTTCGGTTCACTAGAGTACGAAGCAGTAATAGCCAAGCGTAAAGACTTTGCTATTAATGTGGATTGGGAGGACGGCCGATCAGATGTACTCAGTGGCGCTGAGATATACCAGCTTATCTTCGACAGCCAGATGCCATGGACACTGAGTGCAAACGGCACAATCTTTACAACAGAGTTTGAAGGCGTTATTCCAGGTATCTTGAAGCGTTGGTATGCAGAGCGTAAAGAGCTGCAAGCAATGAAGAAGAAAGCTGAAGAAGCAGGCAACGCAACAGAAAAGGCGTTTTGGGATAAGCGACAGTTGGTTAAGAAGATTAACTTGAACTCACTGTATGGTGCTATTTTGAACCCAGGCTGTCGTTTCTTTGACAAGCGCATTGGCCAGTCAACTACACTTACTGGCAGACAAATTGTTAAACACATGTCAGCTGAAGTAAACAAAGTAATCACAGGTGAGTATGATCACACAGGTAAGGCTGTAATCTACGGCGACACTGATTCCTGTGAAGGAACTTCGTTAATAGAAACGTCACTAGGTACATTGACTATCGAAGAGCTGTTTGATATGTGCGAAAATAAAACTAATAACAGAGATAAGGAATATGCAATAGACGAAAATATTATGGTGATGTCATACGATATAGCCAAAAACGAGCCGTACATGGGACATATTAATTATGTTTATAGACACAAAGTAGAGAAAGACATGTACGAAATCGAAGACAGTAACGGCAACATTGTTACTGTTACAGAAGATCATTCTGTAATGGTAGAACGAGAAGGAAAGTTGTTAGAAGTCAAGCCAGTTGATATTAATATCGACGACATTATTCTATCACTATGTATAATGAAAAAAGAATTTACTAATATTTTAAACGCAACTTCAATAGAGCAAGTGAAAGAATATACAGATGCCTTCCTAAAATTAGTAGGAAGCAAAAAAGTATCTGTTACTCGAGGAAAAGTTTCCAAGGTAACTAAAATAAAAAAAGCAAATGATTATGTATATGACATAGGAATGAAAAATAGCAAACACCCTTGGTTTTTTGCTAATAATATATTAATACACAATTCAGTCTATTTCTCGGCATATCCTATCCTTGCAGAAGATATTGCAAACGGTAACATTCCGTGGGACAAGGACTCAGTAACTTCTTTGTACGACCAAATTGCAGATCAGGTCGACACTACGTTCTCGGCGTTTGCTGCAAGAGCATTCCACTGTCCTAAGAGCAGAGCAACGGTTATTAAGGCAGGACGAGAAATTGTAGCAAGTTCAGGCCTGTACATCACTAAGAAGAGATATGCTGCACTTGTATACGACGACGAAGGTGAGCGCAAGGATACTAACGGTTCACCAGGCAAGGTAAAAGCAATGGGCCTGGACTTGCGTAGAAGTGACACTCCAGTGTACATGCAGGACTTTCTCAAAGAGATTCTGTTGATGGTACTGCAAGAAGCGCCTAAAGAAGATGTTCTAGAACGCATCACTAAATTCCGCAAGGAGTTTGAAGGCATGCCGGGCTGGGAGAAAGGTTCGCCAAAACGTGCAAACAAGGTAGGCTACTATCGCAAGCTAGAAGAAAAACAAGGCAAAGCTAACATGCCCGGGCACGTAAGAGCAGCACTTAACTGGAACACTCTCAAGCGCATGAACGGTGACAAGTATTCGCAGGAAATTGTAGACGGCATGAAGTGTATTGTCTGTAAGCTCAAGCAAAATCCGCTGGGTTATACCAGTGTTGCGTATCCAACAGATGAGCTACGCTTGCCAGAGTGGTTTAAAGAACTACCGTTTGACGGTCCAGCAATGGCTGACACTATCATTGATAACAAGCTGAAGAATCTTATTGGTGTGCTAGACTTTGATCTAGAAGATACTAAGCAACACACTACATTCAGTTCTCTGTTTGATTTTGGTGACTAAACCTAAATACATGAAGAAAAGCGTTGACAAACAGCAACTTATACAGTATAATAAACTGTAAATCATTTTTCTAAAAGGAGAAAAAAATGAAGGATATCCTGCAAGACGTAGTAGCACACACTCACGCACTAGGCTTCCTCACCCTAGTTAAAGTAACAAATGAAGACGAGACTATTATCGAGTCAATGGCCGAGGACCGTTCTGTTATTGTTTCAGCAACAACTCATCAGCCGGTTGGCGAGTTCGACGGTGTGTTTGGCATGCCAAATCTCGACAAGCTGAGTCTGCACTTGAAAAACCCAGAGTACAAAGACAATGCAAAAATTGAAGTAGTCAAAGCAGAACGTAACGGCGAGACTATTCCTACGCATATACACTTTGAAAACGCAGGCGGTGACTTCCAAAACGACTATCGCTTTATGAACAAAGCTATTATCGAAGAAAAACTCAAGACTGTAAAGTTTAAGGGTGCAAATTGGAACGTAAACCTCGAACCGACTCAGGCTGCTATTGGCAGGATGAAATTGCAGAGTGCAGCGCACACAGAAGAACCAATCTTTAATGTAAAAACTGAAGGCGGCGACTTAGTGTTTAGTTTCGGTGATGCAGGCAGCCACGCTGGTAGCTTTGTCTTTCAGCCAGGTGTTGAAGGCACACTCAAGCACACTTGGAGTTGGCCAGTAGCACAAGTGCAGGCAATTCTCAATCTGTCAGGCGACATCACTATGAGCATTTCAGATCAAGGCGCAATGCAGATCACAGTAGACAGCGGTCTAGCAAAGTACAACTACATTTTGCCAGCACAGTCTAAGTAAGGAGCAATCCATGAGCGAAGAAGTAGATCTACAGCACTTGGCAAAGATGATAGACGCTGCTCTATCATCTGACAATCCGAGTACTCGCAAAGCACTTCGTAACTTTTTACTAGTTGCTAGTATTACCGAAGCAGAATCAGACAGCTATATCAAAGGGCCGTTTACGTCTTTGTTTGATACATTAGAGAGCCTAGAAAAACAAATGGCTTCTCTCAGACAGGAAGTCGAAATGACCCGTGGTACAAAACAGAAAGAGTATTACTGGGGACAAACGACTGGAATTACACCAGACTGGTATGGAAGTTCTCGTGCTTACGGTCAAGAAAAAACAGATATATTAGAACTTTACAGGAGTTTGCACACTAATAAAGACGGAACAGGATCAATATGAATCGCGATTTAACATCAACTCAAAAAGACTATGCACACTTCTTGCCGGCTCTCTCAGGGTTCTATGCAACTTATGTAGGTAAGCAGAGGTACGGCGAGTATGTTGACACTGCGAGGATCCCCAGCAACTTTACAAACGGTGTAGAAAGCCTTAACTACCTAAACAAGAATCAAGGTCAGTTCCAGTACAAATGGACATTGTACTCTGCAGGACACGCAGAGCTTGACATCAACAAACACTCTCCCAAAGAGGATATGATTCGCAACCGTGACAGAGACAACACCTGGATGCTAGGTGACTCAGGCGGATTCCAAATTGGTAAAGGTGTATGGGAAGGTGACTGGAAAGATCCTAACTGTCCTAAGGCGCAGAAGAAGCGCGACGGTGTACTGCGTTGGATGGATGCATACATGGATTATGGCATGATTCTTGATATCCCAGCATGGGTGTCACGTTCTCCTGCCGGTGCTGCCGCTACTGGCATCAATAACTACGCCGATGCCGTAACTGCAACTCGTATTAACAACGACTACTGGCTCAAGCATCGCACAGGAGCATGTAAGTTTCTGAACGTATTGCAGGGTGAGAACCACGCAGACGCAGAAGATTGGTACGAACAGATGAAAGATTACTGTGATCCAACTATCTATCCAGACAATCACTTCAACGGGTGGTCAATGGGTGGACAGAATATGTGTGACGTCCATTTAGTTCTAAAGCGTTTGGTAACACTACGCTTTGATGGCTTGTTAGAAAAGGGTATACACGATGTAATGCACTTTCTAGGCACCTCAAAACTAGAGTGGGCAACACTGCTAACAGACGTTCAACGAGCTGTTCGCAAGTATCATAACCCAAACTTTATGGTAACGTTTGACTGTGCATCACCTTTCCTTGCTACTGCAAATGGACAGATTTATATACAGACAGAAACGCCAGATCGAAAAAAATGGGTTTATCGTATGCAGCCTAGTATCGACGACAAGAAGTATGCAACAGACGGTCGTCTATTCCGTGACGCTGTACTACAGGACGGTGTCTTTAAGAACTTTGATAATTCTCCTATTACAGAAGAACTAGGCGTATCAGATATTTGTATCTATAAGCCAGGTGATCTAAATAAGATAGGCAAAGAAGGCAGAACAAGTTGGGATAGCTTTAGCTATGCAATACAGATGGGTCATAACGTGTGGAGTCACATTAATGCCGTTCAGGAAGCTAACAGACAATATGATCTAGGACAAGTTCCTAAGATGTTGGTAGAAGAACGTTTTGATCAAAAGTACTTCCGCGATGCTGTCGACGAGATCTTTGCAATTAACGATCGTGACAAAGCACTTGCCCTTATCGAAGAACACAGTCGTTTTTGGATGACTATTCCGGGTACACGAGGTGCGGTTGGCAAAAAGACTGTTAATGCTAGCACATACTTCGATAGCTTGTTTGAAGTTGATTCACCAGAAACAGACGAAGTTGAGGACGACGATTTCGACGAAGAAGCTGAACACAACTTAGAGGTATTAGAAGATGAGCAACTACAGCAATAATTACGAAAAGATAATGAATCGTATTGATGTACTTGAATCAAGGAACAAAGAGCTTGACAAGGACATCAACCAGCTGTATAGTAACTATGCGACAGACGACGAGATCAATACTCTCAAGTCACAGCGATTACAGGTTCAATACGAACTTTCGAACTTAAAACAGTGGGCTGAAGAAAATTATGAAGCGTGAATACGACACAGGTGAAGCTAAAGATGTCAAGTACTTTGTAGGCACAGAGGTTGAAAAGACCCCTGCCTACGGTATGCGTACACTATTTGTTACAGGTGTACAAGATACTGTTGAGATTGCAAACTTTGCAGAAAGCGAAGCCTGTGATCATGTCTTCTTCGGTGCTAACCATAGTTTCAAGATTAAAAAGCACGAAGACTGGCAACGCTGGGAGCTGATGATCCTAAATCTACTAGAAAACGGCTACCTGTGCAGTCTTGATATCGACATCAAGTATGCCGAAGACTTTCTCGAAGGTGAACTAGTCGAACACAATAACTTCATTCCGCAAATCCGTGTGCCATTGCCTTATATCAGGCAGTGGAATTACAACACAATGCTCAAGCTAGACGACAAAGATTTCGACGCAAGCAACCCAGGTGTCTGGTGCCACAGTCTGCATGATCTCTTAGATCGTGAAAAATTTACTGATTGGCGTGCATACGGACTTGACAAAATCTTAAAATGATCATATACTTACACAATAGAGATAAAGGAAAGTATTATGCTTAAAGTTTATGTAGTAGGTACAGCAAACAGCGGTAAAACTACAATGAGTGCGCTGATTGCTAAGACGCTTAAAGAACATGGTTTCGATACCGAGGTTGTACCATATCTTCCAGGCGAACTACGCAACGACTACGATCCGTTCGAGAACTTCGATCAGCGTGTTGAAAGTATCAACCGTATGAACGGAACAATTAAGATTGAAGAAATGCAAGCTGTACGAAACGGAGACTTCAATGTCATCAAATAGAAAGACGTTTATTCGCGTTCGTACAGAATTCGAAGGATATCATTACTATCCTGGGGCAAGCGAGATTGACGAGCGTATCAAGTTTCTTGAATCAATGCATCGTCATATGTTCAAAGTTGAAGTTAAGATTGGTGTAACACACGACGACAGAGAACTTGAATTCTTTCTTGTTAAGTGGGCGCTAAACGAATACATCAACGACGTTTCAATGGATCACAAGAGCTGTGAAATGATGGCCCAACAACTAATTAACGACTTCCTTGTACCCAGCTACGGCGGGGATCGCTATTACGAAGTAACCGTTTCAGAAGACGGCGAATCAGATGGTATTGTTGAATACATACCAGAGTAACTAATCCATGCTTTGCAGTAGCATTTAGCCGTTTAGTTACTGTAAGGCCCAACACAAACGGCCGACTAAAATTCTAAAGGAATTAAAACTATGAGCAATCACTTCCCGCCAGTAGATCAGATCTTTGATGACCTGGACAAGTTCCGCGACTTTTGTCGCTACGAAGGCAAGCCTTATAACGAGGCTGATCTATACAACGGTAAGGCGCCAGTTTGGCAGGCTTATCAGAAATACCTAGGTTATCTTCGTGCAAAAGCGCGTCGGAAAGGTAAACCGGACAACAGGAGAAGGTAATGACAATCTATCTAGTGGACTTAGAGAGTGTCGAAACAAGATACACCCGGCAGTGGAAAGAACATCTTCCCCTGCAACTGCGAAAAGCTACAGCGGAAAATGTTGTTGTTATCTC
>Ga0306901_1000609_pt1 | contig 14324 bp, 20 predicted proteins | sample AntRauMFilla3767_FD_190431 | JGI IMG/M metagenome (GOLD analysis project Ga0306901, IMG submission 190431) | Saline lake microbial communities from Rauer Islands, Antarctica - Metagenome Filla 3 #767 (v2) (version 2) | ecosystem: Environmental > Aquatic > Non-marine Saline and Alkaline > Saline ... | reverse complement strand
CGCTCCCGATGTAGCCACAGCCGCCCGTGACCAGCACGTCGGTCGTCATTCGTCGTCGACGAGCACGCCCGGCAGGAAGCGGTCCTCGTGGGCCTCGATGGTGTCGGCGTAGCTGGTCAGGGTCTCGAAGATGTCTTCGACCCCCTCCTCGAAGGTCTGGTCCTGTGCGCCGATGAGGTCCATGTACTGGGCCTTCTCGATCTCCATCTTGTGGGTCTCGTCCTCGTCGCGCGGGTTCTCGAAGTGCTCGACGGCGACGTCTAAGTCGAACTCGCTGCCCACGTCGGCGATGGTCTCGGCGATCTCGACGATGCTGATGGCGCGGGTGACCTGGTTGTAGACGGTCAGGCCCTCCGGCCGGTCGTCGGCGTCACCGAGCGCGAGCTGGGCCAGCCCCTCGACGGCGTCCTCCAGCGAGACGAAGGGCTTGCGCTGCTCGCCCTTGCCGTAGACGGTGACGGGGTAGCCGGCGACGGCCTGCGCACAGAAGCGGTGCGTGACCGTCCCGAAGTAGTAGTCGAAGTCGAAACGGGTCTTGAGCCGGTCGTCCTCGCGCGTCTCCTCGGTCTCGGTCCCGTAGGTGATGGCCGTGCGCACGTCCGAGACGGGGATGTCGAACTGCTTGTGGGCCAGGCGCATGTTCGCCGCGTCGTGGGACTTGGTGAGGTGGTACCAGGAGCCGGCCATCGCCGGGAACGGCACGTCGTCGGCCTCGCCCTGGTTCTCCATCGTCGCGCCGCCCTCGGGGATGGGGAACTCCGGCGCGCCGTAGACGCCCGTCGTCGTCGTCTCGATGAAGTGCGTGTCCGTGAGGTCGTTCTCCTCGAGGCCCCACAGGAGGTTCCGCGTGGACTGGAGGTTGTTGTGCTGGGTGAAGTTCGCGCGCTCGCCGTTGATCTGTGAGTACGGCGCGGCGGGCTGGGCGGCCGCGTGGACGACGGCTCGTGGCTCGTGGACCTGCAGCAGCTCGTCGACGAAGGCCCGCTCGACGAGGTCGCCCTCGACGAAGGACATATTCGTGATTCCCAGCGTCTCCCGGGCGGCGTCGAGGCGCTCGTCGATAGAGGCCACGGGGACGGCGCTGGTCGACCCGATGTCCTCGACCCACTCGCGCCGGCCGAAGTTGTCGACCAGAACCACTCGTTCGTCCGTTCGCGACGCGATGCGCAGCGCTGTGGGCCAGCCGATGTAGCCGTCTGCCCCGGTTACCAGTATCGTCATTAGTTACTCGGCTCGTGAGTAACTCGCGAGCGATATATATTTTCTGTACTTCGGCTAGCAGGAGGTGGGGGTGCTTGCGTGATTGTCGACTCTGTCACCGGGACTGCTAACAGCCAGAAAGCCCCCGGGCGCTCGGGTCGCGCGCCTCGCTGCGCGCTTCGTCACTCCGTGCGGTCGTTCCTACAGTGCTAGCGTCGTCGTGCTTCCCCGAGCGCCCGGCCCCTTTCGTCCCGCCCGTTGCCGGTTGGTCAACCGCCTGGGTGGGACTGAAAGGGGCGGCCGTCTGAACGAAGGCGGACGAAGCAAGCACTGGAGAGAACGGAGTGAGCGAAGGGCGCAGCGAGTCCTCCGAGTTCAGACGGCCGGGGCTTTCTGGCTATCGTAGGGCGCTTCCATCCCACAGCCTTCGACTTCTCCGACGGTCGGTTCCGGAAGGGTTAAAAATCGGCCTCGCCATCGTTTATTTGCTATCGCACGGGCCGGTGGGGTAGCCTGGTATCCTTCGGCCTTCGGGTGGCCGTAACCGCGATTCGAATTCGCGCCGGCCCATAGCGTACAAACCCTTTTTCCCGGGTTTCCTAACCATTAGCGGCCGGTTTAGGGGGCGGTCCCTGTGAGCCGGACCGCCGCAACCGGCCAGGAGCCTGACACCGACACTGGCGTTCGGAACCGTTCGCAGTACGCCGACACGCTCCACCGGCTCGACCCCGACGCCGACGAGCCCCGGCCCGCCTGTCCCGAGGCCGATTATCGACCTGACGCCGAGTTCACCGACGTTCCCCTGGCTGCCTACCGGCCGCACTACAAGCTCTGTGGGAACCCGGAGTGCTTCGGAGGTGACTGGCGGTGAGCCCGCAGTCGTCGCTTTTCGACTACGAGCCCGACCTGTCGGTACTCACCGAGGCGGAACGGGAAGTGTACGAGGCTGTGGGCATGGGCCAGTATGGGCCCCGAGAGTACGCCCGCGAGACCGACCGAGCCCCGGGGACGGTTGGGAATCTGCTTCGGCGAGCCCGCGAGAAACTGGAGGTGAGCGGCGCGTGAGCGGTACTGACCACCCTGGGCCATACAACCAGCTCGACGATAGAGACCTACCAGACCATTACATCAAATGCCCGGAGTGTGGTGGCTGGAGACACGGCAGCCGAGATACGTGCCACTGCCAAATCTACGACGAGGAAGCCACTGCCGAGACGCAGAATCAAGAAGAGAGCGATGACGAGCGAGCAGAGGAAACGAGGCAGACGAGACTCGTAACAGACGGCGGAAACGACTGCGCTGTAGACACGGACACTGACCGCTCAGGAGGTGACCCCGGTGACTGAGTTCGTCCGGGCGTCGCGCCTCTACGACGTGGAGGCCGGCGAACCCCTCGCCTTCTACTGGGCGAAGCTCCAGCCAGTCGCGGAGAGTCAGGCCGAAATCGAGCGTGCCGTAGCCGCCATCGAGGACCGGAGATAGGGATGTCTCGGCAGATCAAGTGCGCCCCTCATGAGGGCGACGTGCGCTTTACTGTCGGGGTCCACCCCGACCCTGGCGTCCCTGACTACGGTCTGAAGCCCTACTACGCGATGGATTCGCTCATCAAAGAGTGGGGCGACCGCTGGGAGACCGACGGCAAGCCGACCGAGGAAATCGAGCTGGCCGGCGAGACGTGGGCTACCTGTTTCGACTACTCCAAGAGTGGCCTGGACCCGTGGGACAACCCCGAGTTCCAGATTCAGCAGGTTCGGGAGTTCCAGTTCTATTTCGTCTCGAAGGACTCCCCGACCTACCGCGGCGAGCGCGCCGACCAGGACCCGCGCATCAAGGGCGGTACCATCACCGTCCGACCGCGCTGGCCGAACCTGACGGCCGATGGGACGCCCGTTTCGGTTCCGCAGTACGGAGCGCCGTACATCGACGTGCAGGTTCAGGCTTCGAACATCCCCCACGAGCGGTATCTGTCGCTGGTGAAGCGCGTGATGGACGCCTACGGCATCGCTGCGCGGTACTTCGACCAGCCCCACCCCGACAGCCACATCAACGACCTCGCCTACTACGTGCGGCTGTACCGGACCGACAGTGGCCCGCTGTACGCCGCCGACGGACCGATAGCCCGCGCCCATACGCTCATCCAGGGCGACCGGACGGGCTACCGGAAGCACGAGGAGGACAACACGAAGATTCCCGGCTACATGGTGAAGTCCGTCGTCGAGGACGAGAAAGCCGGCGAACTCATCCGGGGTCACGAACTCGGGAAGGAGTTGAAGCACTACTATCCGCGCGAACCCGACAGCTACGAGCCCGACGAAGCGCCGTATCATCCGAAGTTCGAAGTCGCCTACCAGACTGCCCGGACCGAGAAAACTGTCCGGTGGGACGACCTCGAAGACACCCGGCGCGAGCTGGAGGAGACGATACTGAACTGTCTCGACTGGTGTGGGCTGGCCACCAGCGCCGAGAGTAGTGTGTTCGTCGACTTCGACCCGTACTGGGAAGTGCGGAACACGACGGAAGCGCGGAAGTTCGTCCAGTGTCCGCTGCCGAAGATCGAGGACGAGCAGGAACATCGAGTGATGCAACTCTGGGGCGACATGACCGCCGCTGACCGGGACGTGACGGAGTTGCTACTGACCGACGGCGGGAAAGTCTCGCCCCAGGAGGCCGCCGAGAAGACCGGCTACACGTACCGGACCGTGCGGACCGTCGTCGACCGGCTGGAGGGGCTGATTCGCCACACCTACGGCGAGTTAGAACTGGAGTCGAAGAAGATTCAGCAGGAACTCCTGAAGCGGGTCCGCGCTGCCGGTGACCGCTTCCAGCAGGAGATCGGGAGCGCCACGATGGAGTTGGCTGACGCCGCCGAAGAGCGGGCCCGGTCACGATGGGCGCGAGTGCGACGCGAGTACGCGGTGTCGGAGGTGGAGACCGACGACTGTCGGAAGCTCCTGAAGGTAGGCTACACGGCAGAAGACTTCGCCGAGGCGAAGGCTATCGTCCGCGAGCTGCGGACAGCCTACGCCGAGTGTGTGGAGGCGAACACCTTCGGCGTTCACGTCGTCGTAGAGACGGTCGAGACGGGCTGTGAGCGATTCCGTGACCTGCGTAACGTCTTCCAGAAGGGCTACCGACGCGACGACTACACGAGCCGAGAGGAGCAGGAACGGCGGAACGCTGGGTTCGACTTCGAGGCTTGGAAGGCCGCCGGCTACCCGCCCGCTGACGAGTGGAGCGGCGGGTAGCCGCGGACCCTGAATAGAGGCATCACTACCTCACACACCATTTTAGCGGCAATTCTGTGTCTTTTCCCCGAAAATCGCTTGTCGCGCGGCTGGGCTCGTTCCCGTTGGTCACGTCACCCAGCCGCGCGACCAGGGGGAACCCGGAAGACGAGCTTCCGGGTTCCCCTTAGTCGTGTGGCTAAGGCCACATCATCAAAATACACCGCACTGTCCTGTCTCCAGTGCATCCAGCAAGACAATTATTTATTCAAATGGCTAATATTGATTAACCGTACTGGGAATTGATGATAGCAGACATTTCACAGATAATATTTGAATGGATTCTACGCTGGGACCAGACACTTGGAATAATAATTTCTGCTGGCCTGTCTTTGGCGCTTGTTTGGCTATACAACCAGCAAAAAAATATCTTAGATGAACAGCGCACCTTGTCAGCGGCTGAGCAGAAATCTAAGCTACGCACAAGAGATTACGATTTGGTTTCTTGGGCCACTCAATTTGCTGCACTAGATATTGAGGATATTCCTGAACCGTACCATAATACTGCTATGCTCTATGCGGAAGTGGAGAACATCGGAAAAGGAGCAGCATTTGATATCGAATCGTCGCTATTCCGCGCATCTGCTGGACTTCTTCGAGGTTCCGGGCCTGTCCGGGCATTCGACCGGGCGCGTCGGCTTGGTCGGGGTCGTAGTGCTGTTCCTGCACGGCGAGATACCGGGAGACCAGCGGGTCCCGAACGATGCCGGCGTGGGGGGCCGCATCCGGGTCCCGTTCGTGATAGCCGTCCTGGTGCTCGCGGAAGCCGGCGACCGTGTAGACGTCGTTGTCGTCGCTCATGGCTGGCTCCCGTTCGTCTGGGGACTGGTCCGCTGTTGCCCATGCCCATCGCCCATATGCTGACGTTCGTCTTCGGCGAGGTCGCGTTCAGATACTTCGAGAATTTCGTCCTGGTCCTCCTCGATGTTCCCGCGCATCTCCTTCCAGGTGTCAGCGGTAGCGTTCTCGTCGAGCATCAATCCGCGTTCGCGGGCTTCGGCGCCAGTGTTGATGAGCTTCTCCTGTAGCGTGACGGCGTTGTCGGACCACTCGCCGCGCAGCTGGGCGAGCCTGGCTCCCTTGTCGAGCAACGAATCGTGCACCCGCTCCATGTGCGCCTTGGCGGTGATGAGTTCGGAGTCCTTCGCGGCCCCCATCCACGTCCCGCTGACTTCGAGGGCATCGATCTCCTCCAGCCACTCCATATTCCGAACTTCGTAGGCGTCGCCGTCGTTGACGAGATTGGGCGCGGCGTCGACGTTCTCGCGGGCCTTCCACGTCTCTGGGGGCACCTTGTACTTCTCGCGTTCGTCGGTGACGGCGTTGATGTGATAGACCGTCTCCCAGTTCCGCCGGTGCAGCCACCGGGCGATTTTCAGCCCGGTGAGGTAGCAGGGCATCCCCAGCAGTACCCAGCCGGCCAGGACCGCCGGAATCCAGTCAGGCAGGTCCGGGGCCTCGGGCCGGTAGTAGACGATGAGGCCGATAATGCCGAGTAGCAACCCCATGATGAGGATTTTGTACTCGGCGAGCAGGTAGACCATCCGGTCCTGCCAGCTGTTGAACGTGGGGTGGCTCACGTCGCCACCTCCGGGGCCTGACCGGAGCGGCGCATCACCGTGTAGGCGGCCAGTCCGAACCACGACAGGGCGACAGCAGCACCGGCGAACCACGCCTGTAGCGATGTCAGGACCTTCAGCGCGTCGACGCCGCTGGACTGCTGGCCGGGTCGTTGCAGCACCTCGGCGTACAGGTCGGTTTGCTCGGTCGAGATACCGACCGCGACGAAGCCGTTCGCGCGGGTGACCGGCATCTCGATGGTCGTTGTCTCGCCCCGGCCGAGGTTCACGTCCCGGGTCGGCACCGCGCCGCCCTTCAGGAACCGGCCGCTGTCGGAGAGGGTGACGGTCTGGACCGCGGACGAACGCAGCGTGATGACGGCGGTCGTGGAGTTGTTGACCGTCCGGGTCGTCGAGGAGACGATGACGGTCTGGTTGTCGATGCGCTCGGGTCCGGTTTGGGCCGTGGGCTGTGGGCTGGTGGTCTGGTTGGCGGACTGTGCGACGGCCGGAGTGCTGCCGACGAGCGCGAGGCTCACGACGAGCAGCACGGCGAAAAATGGTTTTCTCATGGGTCTATGGACGAGACTGGTTGGCGACGGACAGCAGGACGATAGCGATTAGAATGGTGGCCACGACGAATATCGGGACTTGCTGGCCGCCGGGCCACGAGATGCCGCCGCCGGCTTGATTCGTCTGGTTACCGGTGTCTTCAGGTGGCTCCTGATTTTGGAGCCGATTTCGCTCCTGTATCAGCTCCTCTATCACCTGCCGAAACTCGGTGACGTTCGTGCCAGAGTAATTTTTCCCTTCGGCATCCGTCGTGTTCACTGGGTTGCCGTTCCGCGTGTTCGTCGCAGACTGGATAGTAAACGGCTCTGCGATGGATATTAGGCTTGAAGTGTTGAGGGACTCGCCGGTATCCGTGGCTGCAGCGGATTCCACGGTCATGTAGACCGACCCGTTGAGAGTTGCCGGGTCGTAGGTAGTCCCGGTGTCCAGCGACATTGTGTCGTCGCCAGCAAGGAACAGAGTCCCCTCTATAGTCGCGTTTCGGGTGCTTTCTGTGTAATTCGCGCTACTGTTGGCACCACCGGGGGCGTAGCTCACACTCGTAACCTGTGTCTCGACGACGTGGGAGACGTTCGTGTCTCCAGTAAGACCGAGCGCAGACAGTTGCGAGTTTCTAAAGGCATGATAGCCGGTGCTGTTGAAATCCGTAGATGCCTGCGAGGCTATCGTAGTTGGGTCCCAGAGGTCCACAGGGTCGATTTTCCCCGCTTCGACAGCCGGGTATATCTCATCAACAGTTCCCTGACCGTTGGCGACGATCTGTCTCTCGGCCTCGATGTAGCTGGAGAGGCGACTGACCAGATTGGCACCATTGACGAGTGCTACCTGGGTGGATTTGTTGGCATTGGGATGGGTCGCGTACAGCGCGTCTTGGTCTACTGCTGAGTAGCTGAACGTCGTCTCGTTCCGTTCGATGAGATGGATTTGCCCGAGGCCGGGGTCTCCTGACCAGTACGCCGAAGCCATGAGGTTCATCATGGGGTAGTAGCGCGGCGTCCGGCCGGACCCGAAGGTCGGCGTCTGATAGGTCATGTAGGACCCGTTAGTCAGTTCGATGTGGACCGTTGCAGTCTGGTTGTAGGCCTCGATATTGCTCCCCTCAGTGGTGTAGCCGCCGCCGGTCTGTTCGCTGAGGTAGGACGCCTGAACGGCTTGTGCGGAGTACTGACGAAGGTCGTTCGCTATAATTAGCGAGGAGTGATTGCGGACAGCAGAGGTGAAGGCAGCCTTGGTTTCGGCCTTGGTCGCATTGGCCTTCATAGCCTCTATCATGGCTGTTTTCCCCTTCATCCACAGGAGGGCCCGGAGGTCCTGTTCGGTGTTGATTCGGGTCGTCGCGTAGCCGCTCCGATACTGAGCAGACGCTTGAGCAGCGGCATAAGCGTCCAGCCGGGTGCCGACTTCCTGACTATCGTCGTAGAGGCCACAGCTAATTTCGGGGTCCAGAACAGCCACAGCGGCGTACATCGCATCCTTGACGCCGCAATCTGTCGTTACGCCGGTGTCGGCGGCCGCGCTCCCGGCCATCGGGCCGGCCACCACGGTCAGGACCATCATGAGCGCGAGGGCGACGCGCCCGGCTGCACGCCGGGTCATCGGTTCCTCTCCCGCCGGCCGTCGGGATACACGTCGGTCCATCCCTCCTGGTCGGCGCGGTCGTCGTCGAGGCCGTCGTCGCGCTCGTTCGTGACGACGTGGTGCAGCGCCACCAGGACGGCAGCGCCGACGCCAGGGATGACGACGGGCACTGGGTCACCGGCGACGGCGCTGCTGATAGTCGTCCCGCACAGTCCGAGGACTAAGAGCCCTGCGTAGCCGAAAAAACGGTCCATCGTCAGACTCCCCCGATGTACGCCACCGCCGTCCCGAGCGCGCCGATCATGCCGGCGACGGCACCGACGCCGAACATGGCGAGCGAGCGCGGGTCAGTTAGTGAGCTGGCGCGGCGGCGGTCGTCCAGCTTGGGGTAGTGGTGCCGCATCGGTCACCCCATCCAGCTGAAGACGTAGTAGCCACCCATCTGCAGGCCGGTGACGGTGTAGCCGGCAATCCAGTGGGACTGAACGAGGTCGGTGAAGCCGAGGATGTTGAAACCGGTCAGCAGGACGATGACGAGCGTCCCACCGGCGATATAGGTCTCGTAGCTGGCCTTCCCCGTGAAGATATCGTTGAGGTCAGTGTTGACGGAGACATCCGGACCCTTCTTGCCGTCGTCGAGTCGGTTCGTCCCGTAGGCGACCAGCAGGACACCGAGTGAGACAACGAACGCTATGTCGATGACCGTCCCGCCAGAGGACCATACAGCGTCTGATAACGCGATATTGCCGGGTTGCAGCTTGCCCCCGGTGTACACTCCAGTCTTTGCCATGCTCGCGAGGGTGAATATCCCGCCAGCAACCGCGTCTACCGTATCGATTTTTCCGAACATAGTTGCTCAGGCCGCGCGTACGGCCATGCTCGCCGGTCTCGGGTAGTTCGGTAAAAGTGAGGTCGTCACTTCTCGACGATTACGCTCTCGGCTACCTCGATTTCGTAGGTGCCGGGAACCCGGAGCGTCTCGGCGATCTCCTGTTTCTGCCGAGCGGTGAGGTCGTCGCGGGCCAGCACGTCGCGGATTCGCTCGTCGATTCGCCAAGAGAACTCGGCGGATTTCATGAGCGCCGTCGTCTTGTTGCAGCTCCAGAACTCGGCGGCCTGCTCGATGGTGTCGGTCCGGTGTGCGTGCTTGTCGTCTTCTCGGATTCGCATACCGCCGCTCGTGAACACGAGGGCAAAAGCGTGGTATTCTCGTCTCACTGAAACCGGGTTCGCGTATAAAGACCGGCGCGGACCGAGCCCATCGCTCGACGACACCAGCGACTCACGCGCGGATTCCGACCGGAATATGCACACCGCTGGTTCGGGTTCGTGTGCATATCGGGACGAGACGAATCTTCGAGATGTGACCCCGTGGGGTCGCATCGAGGTGTGTCTCTGAATGAGCCCAGCAGGGAGGTCATCGACTCGGCATTCATCGGGATTGGGCGGCGAGAGATATTTGACGATTCATGTTCACGTTGGAGTATGCCGGACCGCAAGCGAGGGAAGGGTGGCGAGTGGACTGAGAAAATCAACGGTCGAAAGATTGTGACCGTGTTCAAGGAGGAGACCGAGCGAGTCACGAGCTCGCTCAGTACCACCGAGATTCACGATGGTCTTGAGCATTATTTTGATGTAGAGATTAGTCGCCAGACTGTCCGGCGTCGGTTGAACTCTCTCGAAGAGAACGGTATCGTCGAGGCCGAGCGCGACGGCTCACGAGTGATTTACTGGCGACTCACATCTGCACCATAGGCCTCTCTACCGCCGATAAAAAGTTGCGTAAGCGATTACGCGTCTGGGCCTTCCCAGGTGGACAGCGTTGCCGAGTTTTCTCCGGATTGGCTCTCGTAGACAACCCGGACAGTGCCACCGTCCATTTCTGCGGCATCATTGTTCCCGCCACTATCAACGAAGTCAGCTCCACTCGACCCGTCTATGGTATCCGAGGTGCCAGAGGACACATCACCACTGCTGGTAAAGAGAGTTCCAGAGTACGTCAACTCCTCAGGAGATGTAGCAGCCCCATCGGTTATACCCGACGTACTGGCACTCAGTCGACTGGCAGGAATCGTGTCACCGCCGTCATGCGTAATCGTCAGCGAATCCCCAGTACCTGATGTCTGTTCGTAGTCAAACGAGAAACTCGCTGTTGGTGTCTGCTGGGTAGTGTCACCGAGTCCGAGCACGAAGCTCGCGATGACGGCCGCAAGGATGACCGTGATTGCGACCATCAGAATGACCCCGATAACCGGCGACACCGCGTCGTCGTCGTGAAGGAATTTCTTTAGCTCCATCCAGTATGTCACTGGGTAGTATCTGATATAAACCCGACCGACCCTTTCTGTCAGTTGTCCTTTATCAAGGGGGTGTTGAAACTTCAACACGGTTCGGAACAGTGTCTCAGAAATAGGGCAGTTATTTCGACCGATAGCCTGTACTTCCCTTCTATGAGCCGTATTGAACCTGTCTCTGGAATCTCACATTTGAAAACGGATGGGCACAGGCTAACTGATGTTTTTTTTCTGGGAATAGGTCTGCCAGATTATGGATTGTACCGGAAGCAAATACACCGGGTTCGGTGGAGTCAAGCGCGACGGCTCGAACGTGATTTACTGGCGGTTCACGAGTTGGCCTACCTGAAATTCTGAGCGAAGTCGGTTAGTCCGTTACGGGACTTCGTACGTAGCCAGCGTCGAGCTGGTTTCTTCGTCAGCGTCTTCCCAGACAACTGTGATAGTCGATCCCGAACTAATACCACCGGTAAGCGTCACACTGGTGCCGGAGCTAACATCCCCTGCGAAGCCCGAACCACTACTGAAAGACGTACCACTGGAATCAGTAGTTTCAACGGACAGTCGGGCGCCGTCAAGGGTATCTCCGCCATCGTGGGTGATGGTTAGCGTGTCATCGCTTGAGCTTGATTCGTACTCGAAGTCGAAACTCGCTGTTGGCGTCTGCTGTTGGGAGTCCCCGAGCCCGAGGACGAAGCTCGCGATAACGGCCGCGAGGATAACCGTGATTGCGACCATCAGGATAACCCCGATGACCGGCGATACTGCGTCGTCTTCTTGTAGTAGTTTTTTGATTGGGTTCATGAATTATGCGTTAGGTGCTTCGTAGGTCGCAAGCGTCGAGGTCGTTTCGCCCGATCCGGAGGTCCAGATGACACTAACGGTGTCATCGTTGTCGATACCGACATTGACAGAGGTGCCAGCGTTGACAGTGCCGATGTCGGGGCCAGGACTGGAGGAATCCCACGTGATCGTCGGACCCTCGTCACCACCATCATTCAACGTGAGTCGAGCACCGTCAAGGGTATCTCCGCCATCATGTGTTATTGTGAGAACGCCGGTATTTGATGCACTGGCGCCACCAGTCAGTGCTCCGTCACCACTAGAATCCGGCGTGGTGAAGTCGTCATTCGCACCAGCCGTACCGTCAGACGAACCATCGTAGTCAAACTCGAAGCTCGCGGTTGGCGTCTGCTGTTGGCTGTCCCCGAGTCCGAGGACGAACGATGCGACAACGGCCGCGAGTATGACTGTGATTGCGACCATCAGAATAACCCCAATGACTGGCGACACGGCGTCGTCATCTTGGAGTAGCTTTTTGATATCCATGTGTGTCTCTCCAACATCCTACTGGATAGTATATGACATAAACCCGTCTGACCTTTCGTGTCACCAGAACCGCATCAAGGCCGTATTGAGGCTGTCAAGACGGCCTTGAACGGTGTGTTGGCAAGTGGAAGCGCCGTAGATGCAGCGCGGGTGGATAGCCCGAATTACCTTCCGTGGAGTCGTCTGACTCCGGTTTTAGGGCTCTCGCCGTTGAGAATAAAGGTTGTGTCCTGGTCACATTGTATTTTCGACCACTTTCAGTTTCACTTCCCCATTTTTCTCACTCCATTGCCAACCCGTCGGTAGCCAAGGGTACTGGTGCCCGATCTCTGTAGCACGTAACAATCCGTTGCGAACCGACTGAAATTCGACGCTCCTGATTTCACTCGTCGTCGAGCTGGAGGTCGTCCGCTTCGAGGTCGCCCGTGAGGTAGTCCCGTCCCTTCGGGGTTATCTGGTAGTAGCTTCCATCGTTGACCTCTACAACACCTGCGTCAGTCAGTTTCGAGAGTCGTCGCGAAACCCACGAGCGAGAGTATTCGAGATTTCGCGCAAGCACTGTCGGGGTTAGTTCGAGGCCGGATTCTTCGAGCAGGGATAGAATCCGGTCATCAGTTTGGTTCATCCACTCCACCCGAGGGCGCATACAACAGCGGTCGTAGGTCGGTGCATAACCGTTTGTGGTGGGCGACTGTGAAGTACACTATGCATACGCACACGTAACGATATCGTGAAGTAGATTTAAGTCAGGTTGTTACAATGTACGTACCAAGAGCGATGGACCGGCCTGTGTGGGAAGCAGGAAGGGATGAGAAGGAGTTGGGAGCCGACGACGAACCGCCGGCCGGTGTGTCGCTCTGACTAACGACATCATGAACACCGATGCACGCCGCCAAAAGACAGGTGGCACGACTGTGCGAACGCGTTCCGGTTTCACTTTCACCGGCCGAATCGCCCGACTCGGCGGGACGGCTCGGCGAACCGACTACTTTCACTTTCACTCCCCGCGTCTGGATTCACCCCTTTACAGGGCAGGCCGTCAGTTCGGCCCGCTAATGTCGGATGAGAAGGAGACTGTCGAGATAGAGAATCGGATGGACCGGTGGCGGTTCGTCTGCCCGCGCGGACACCGCTCGTGGGAGCCCACGAACCACCACTTCTGGTGTGCGAAGTGTGCCCGCCGGGACGGGGTGGACGGCGTGTTTCACGAGCTGCGCGACCGCCGCGACGGTGGGCTGCTGAAGCGCGACCAGGTGCGACTGCTGACGCCGGCCGGTCCCTACGACCGCGACCTCGACCAGGAGGGGTCGGCGTGACAGCCGGGGTGAGAGTGTCGTGACCGAGCGCCGCCGTCGACCCGACCCGGAAGACCTGTCTCCGAGCGGGGCCGTCGACCGGTATCTTCGACGACGACGCTCAGACGCGACGAAAGAGAGTATCGAGGGATGGAGCTACCGGCTGAAACTGTTCGTGGAGTGGTGTGACTCGGTTGGCATCGAGACCGTCGGCCAGCTGCGTCGCTACGACCTCGACGAGTTCTACGAGTTCCGGAGTGCCGATGTGAAAGCGGTCACGCTGGAGGGCGAAATGTGGACCCTCCGCGTTTTCGCGGAGTTCCTCGAAGACATCGGCGCCGTCGACGACGGCCTCGCCGAGTCGGTCCGTATCCCGGATATCGACCCGGCCGACCGTTCCAGTGATACGAAGCTGTCGGCCGACGCCGCCCGGTCGCTGCTGTCGCACTACCGCGAGTCCGACACCGACTACGGGACTCGACAGCACGCGCTGCTTGAGTTGCTGTGGTTCACCGGCGCTCGCCAGGGGAGCATCCGCGGTCTCGACGTTCGGGACGCCCATCTTGACGGGTCGCCCTACGTAATGTTCCGGCATCGGCCGGACACGGGCACCCCGCTGAAGAACAAGCTCGAAGGCGAGCGGCCGGTTGCGCTGCCCGAGCCGACCGGCGACGTACTCCGGACCTACCTCCAGAAGTACCGCTACGACAGTCGGGACGACCACGGCCGCCAGCCGCTCATCGCGAGCGCTCAGGGCCGGCCGACGAGCAACACGGTCCGTATCTGGACCTATCTCGCGACGCTGCCCTGTACGACCGGGTACTGCCCGCACGAGAAAGAGATTGAGGCGTGCCAGTGGACCGAGCGCTCCCACGCCAGTAAGTGCCCGTCGTCGCGAGCGCCGCACCACATCCGGACGGGAACGATTACCTGGCTGCTGAATATCGGCTGGCCGCCCCAGGACGTTGCCGAGCGGGTCAACGCGACCCGGAAGACCATCGAACAGCACTACGACAAAGCGACCCCCGAGCAGCGACGCGAACGCCTCCGCGAGCGCATGGAGGACCGCCGCCGCTCGCTCGTCGACAATCTCGATTTCCATAACGATGACTAACACAATTCAGAAACCGACCAGAGAGTGTACCGAGACCCCTACGAAACGGGATGATTCCAAATCGCGCCGGCCCATAGCGTACAAACCCTTTTTCCCGG
>Ga0306901_1000607_pt1 | contig 14346 bp, 13 predicted proteins | sample AntRauMFilla3767_FD_190431 | JGI IMG/M metagenome (GOLD analysis project Ga0306901, IMG submission 190431) | Saline lake microbial communities from Rauer Islands, Antarctica - Metagenome Filla 3 #767 (v2) (version 2) | ecosystem: Environmental > Aquatic > Non-marine Saline and Alkaline > Saline ... | reverse complement strand
GATTATATCCAGTGCCAGGTCCAGCACCAGCTGGCCGTTACCGGCAAACAGTCGGCAGACGTGTGCGTGCTGCTGTGTGGCCAGGAGCTGAAGATCTTCCGCGTTGAACGGAACGAGGAGCTCATTGAGGCACTGTATGTGCTGGAGCGCCAGTTCTGGGATTTCGTGGGAACGGATACGCCGCCACCCGTTGACGGTACCGATTCTGCCGAACGCGCCTTGCGCCACCTGTACCCGGTGGATAGAGGGGAGACCCTGGACTTCAGCCAAAGCAAGGATCTGTCGGATGCGTTTGACGAGCTGCTGGCCATCCGCTCGGAAATGGAAAGCCTCAAATTCACCGAATCCCATCTGAAACAGCGAATCGAGAGCCAGATGGGTGAAGCGTCAAAGGCAACCTTCCCGAGTGGCAGTGTGAGCTGGAAGCGGAGCAAGGATTCCGTCGGGCTCAACGTGAAGCAACTGCTGAAGGACCAGCCAGGGCTTCTGGAGCAGTACCCCCTCACCAAGCCGGGCAGTCGCCGCTTTCTCATTCAAGCATGAATACCCCATTGACCACGCGGGCGTGACGAGCGCCCCGTGGTCCTTTTTTAAGGAGAGTCATCATGATTAAAGGTTTAGCCATCACGCCTCCCGTGTTGGGGCGTATCAGCATTGGCCGGGTCGTTGAAAAGAACGGCATTCGGCTACCCCAGAAGGACGACCAGTTCACCATCACCTCCCAGATTCAGGAGAAAGACGCCGGGTGGATTTTGCATCCCATGGACGAAGAGCTCAGAAAAGATGCGCCGAATGGCAAACTGCGAACCATCCCAGTAAGCATGCTGTTCAACGAAGCGGATCTTAACCTGCGGGCTGAATACACCATGTTCGACCGTAAAAGCGGCCGTCCCATGTGTGTCGGAAACGGCGACACCTGTAAGCGCCTGACGCAATCAGGAGTGCAGTCGTTGCCATGCCCCGGGCCAACGTTGTGTGAGTTCGGTAAAGGCGGTCTGTGCAAGCCCTATGGCCGCCTGAACGTGAAGGTCGGTGACGATGACGATCTCGGTACTTTCATCTTCCGCACGACGGGCTACAACAGCATTCGGACACTTGCCGCCAGGCTGAGTTACTACCAGGCAGTCTCTGGTGGTCTGCTGGCGTACTTGCCGCTGGAATTGAAGCTGCGGGGTAAAAGTACGACGCAGAGTCATCGAACGCCAATCTACTACGTGGATTTGGTGATCAAGGAGGGACTGTCGCTGCAGGACGCAGTGGTCGAGGCAAGGGAAACGGCCAGGCAGGTCAAAGAGGAGGGCGTGGACCAGGCTGCGCTGGATGCGGCGGCTGCCAGGGGATTTGGCAATGCGCTGTTCGAGTACGACGAGGATGAAATAACGCAGGTCATCGAAGAGTTTTATCCGCCACCAGCAGACGAGGGATCGACGGGGAATGCTGCCGTCGTGTCGAAGTTGCGGGAAGATCTGGGCTCTGCTCGGTCAGCTTCTGGGTAGAGCTTGAGCGAGTGGCCGGGGTCGGCCGCTCGTCTCGATCTGCGGGACGCTTTAATTTTTTGTTGGAATTGCACCGTGTATCAATATTAGAAGTCCTAGGCGGCGAAGCACATGCTGCTGACTGTTGATTCGTTGGTAAAACTGATCAGCTCACCATATTTTGGCCAGTGTCAGAATGAATTTGTCCGTTATGACCACAAAGCGGACCTTTTCAGATAGGGGCTTACTCAATCCGCTATTCGGAAACAAAGCACGCTGAGGTCGCAAAGCGAACATTCAGATTTTGGAATAACGCTCGGCTTACGCGTCGGTTTGGAGCCGCGAAGCGGAGGGGAAAATGTCCGACAACAGCGGCTTTTTATGTTTCAAAAGTATATGTGCCATCGGGAATCTGGCTATAGATTTCTTTCATATGAATTACCGCGCTTTCTTTAACAGCGAGCACGAGCTGGCGAATTTCACTGAGGTTAGATTCATTAATTAGATTGCAAGTAGGCTTAACCAATTTTCCTGTAAACCTGCCGCCATTTGGTGCAGTACCTATATGTGTTTTAGAGACAATATAAGAGAGCTCTGTATGAGCAATTACCTTGTTTCGCCATATATTGGTGATGCTTCTGTGTAGATCTTTCGCATTGGGTCCAAGATTCCGGAGAACACCAGTGGGTACCTTGCTTGGTATCCCCTTCCCTTTGTCATTGCCTGACAAGAAATTTCTCGCGTAAGTGACAACGAAAGCTTTTTCCAAAGCAGACGCAATGACCTCATCGTTGTTGCTTTCAATCGCATCCAAGTATAGCAGGCATTTTGTGAAGTCCTGCGTAGAAGCTTGGGCTCTAAGATATTGTCCGTACAACCGGTTTACATCCATATGTGGTCCTTAGCACCAGGAACATAATACTTCAATCACCTGCTGCTTTAGCAGTCGGCTGCATTGACTTGTTCAGTTTCGCGACGACTCTTAAAAGCTCACCCTTGAAACTTTCAGCCTCCTTGCCGAAATGAGCCTCACGGTGGTGATTTGGACAGAGAGCAATCACATTGGAAACAGTATCGCTCCCATCTTCCGAAAGTGGTTGTATGTGATGGGTCTCTAAATATACGGATCCAGCTCGGGTCTCAAACCCTTTGGCGCCACACCACTCACATTCTCCTTTAGCTCTAGCTAACACATAGTTTCGGACTTGGGGACTCCTCTCAAATACATGCCCGGTGGCTTCCTTTCTTTCTGCTTCGCCCTCTGGGGGCTCCAAATGCGCGAACTGGTCAACGTACTGTGGTGACGGTTGACCACGGACGAGGAGGCAATCCCCGCTGTCATAATCATAAGACCGAAGGTGCCAACTTTCTGGGTCGAGAAGACGAGATTCCGCAGTAGACTTTGTACGATCTGTTTTTTGCTCGCGTTGGACCCCATCACAGATGACTACTCTCAATGGCCATCCCGTCCGATCTGCTTTCTGGAAGGAGAAGTCCATTTTTATCGCTCGCCTAGACTGCGCTGGACTGGTGACGTTGTTGGCGACCTTCCGCATATTCAATCGCTGAACAATATCACCATCAAGATAATCAAGGTTGTCATACCACAGATTAAGAACAATCAGCTTTTTGCTGGGGTTCTCGTCCTGGATTCATAGAATAACCGCAGCACTTTGGCGTAACCGGGTAGTGGAAGGAGGGTCGTTGCCGGTACCCTCATTCGCTTTACCTACCAAAGTGAAGAGATCATGGGATACCGACAACTGACCCAAGGGTCACGATACCAGATTTTAGCGTGGATGAATGTGGGACGAAGCCTGCGCCAGATAGCCCAAACACTGGGTTGCCACAGCTCAACGATCAGCCGTGAGTTGAAGCGCAACAGTCAGCCTGATGGCTACTGCCCGGAACAGGCTCAGAAGGCCAGTGACAAGAGAAGGCAAAAAGCAGACAAGGCCAGTAAGCGTGCTGTGAGCCTCGTGCAATGGGTCAGGAATTTGCTGGAAGATGAGTGGAGCCCGGAGCAGATTGCGGGCGTGATCAAGCGGATTGGCAGCCTCCAGGTGAGTCACCAGTGGATTTACCAGATGATCTACCGTGACAAGGCAGCAGGAGGCGATCTCTGGAAGTGCTGTCGATTGCCGGAGCGCCGCCGTTACCAGCGTCACCTGGCCAAGAGCGCGGGTCTAGGCAAGATCCCTGACCGGGTTGGCATAGAGCATCGCCCAGCTGAGGTTGAGCAGCGGCTGTGGATCGGAGACTGGGAGGGCGATACCGTTCTGAAAGGCCACAAGGAATCGGGGCTGGCCACGCTTGTGGATCGCCGTACCGGCTACTTGCAGGCGGCCCTATTGCCGGAAGTGAAGGCAAGCCTAACCGCTGATGCCATAATCCGGCTGTTGCGGCCTCTCAGAGGCGCTGTGAAGACCCTGACGCTGGATAATGGCTCAGAGTTAGAGTTTGCGGAGCACCGGCGCATTGGTAAAGCCGTCACAGCCAGCACGTATTTCTGTGACCCGTACCGTTCAAGTCAGCGCGGCACCAATGAGAATACCGTAAGCGCTCCACCAACCCCATCTTAACCGCCTGACCAGAATTCGCCAGAATCAAAGCCTCTCAATAAGGAGGCTGATGATGAACCACCAACTCACAACCACCCAGGCGTTCTGGCTGGGTCACTTGTATCACGCGTTTTCAGTGGGTCAGCCGCTGAGTCATTATGCCGATGAACAAGGGTTGTGCTTCGCGGATCTAATGACGTGGCGGAATCGGCTCATGGTGCAGAGCATTATCGTTCCAGACATGCACCGCCCCAATCGCTTTATCAGTGTGGAGGTGGCCACATGATGCGCCCGGAATTATCAATGTCGGTGTACCTTTGCCGGGAGCCGGTCGACATGCGCAAATCCATCGACGGACTGTCGCTCCTAGTTCAAGAAGCGATGGAACTGAACCCCTTCGACGAAGCGGTCTTTGTGTTCTGCAATCGCCTGCGCGACAAGGTGAAAATCATGGCTTGGGAGCGGAACGGTTTTGTGCTCTGGTACAAACGCTTGGAGCGGGAGCGATTCAAGTGGCCAGACACGGAGGGTGACGATGTTATAAACCTGTCGGGCCAGCAGCTGAACTGGCTTTTGGACGGTTACGACATTGCCCGAATGCAGCCCCATAAAACGCTATTTTTTGACTCTGTCGGGTGATTTTAAGATGCTGATTTGTAGGCGTTTTGGTATAATAACGCTATGCAAAACGCCGCGTCCGACCCACAGAAAATCATTGCCGAACTGGAGCAAAAGCTCCGTGCTCAAGCGGCGGATATTACTCGTTTGGAGAAACAAAGCCAGTCGTTAGAACGCAAGAATGATTCCCTGGAACGTAAAGCGCAGTCCTTGGAAGCGGCCAAGCGGGAGCTGTTCGAACAGCTTCGTCTGCTGATTGAAAATCGCTTTGGGCCCTCTACCGAGAAGTACAAAGTCTCCCAAGAAGACCTGTTCTTCGACGAAGCCGAAGCACTGGCAGAGAGCGAGCCAGCGTTAGACTGCGACGACGTTCCGGAAGACAAAGCGGACACACCCGCCAAGCCAGAATCTAGCAAGCCCCGCACCCGTGGTGGCCGTCTGGCCCTGCCAGCGGAGTTGCCACGAGTGGATATCGTCCACGACGTGACTGATGATCAGAAGCACTGCCATAACGACGGTGCCGAATTGGTCTGCATCGGCGAAGAAATCAGCGAACAACTGGACGTCATCCCCGCCAAGATCCAAGTGATCCGTCACATCCGGCGCAAGTACGCCTGCAAGACCTGCGAAGACGGTGTCGTTACCGCACTCATGCCGCCGCAACCCTTGCCCAAGAGCAACGCCAGTCCCAACCTCTTGGCTTACTCTGTCATTGCCAAATACGTGGACGCCTTGCCACTCTACCGGCAGGAACGGGCGTTCAAGCGGCTGGGAATCGACCTACCCAGAAACACTCTGGCCCGCTGGATGATCCAAACCAGTGAGTTGATCGAACCGCTCATTGAGCGATGCCGGCACCACCTGCAATCCAGTGCCGTCATCCACATGGATGAAACCACACTGCAAGTGAATACTGAGCCGGATCGTAAGGCCAGCAGTCCTTCCTACATGTGGGTACAAAGAGGCGGCCCGCCAGGTCAGCAAGTGGTGCTCTACGATTACGACGCCAGTCGTTCTGGCCAGATACCCGCACGGCTGCTGGAAAACTACCGGGGCATTCTGGTGACCGATGGTTATGAAGGGTATGCCCAAGTGGTTCGCACCAATCAGCTGACCCATGTAGGTTGCTGGGCGCACGCTCGTCGCAAATTCGTGGAGGCTCAGAAAGTGCAGCCCAAAGGCAAGGCCGGTCGCGCCGACCAGGCCTTGAGCCTGATCCGCAGCCTCTATGCCGTAGAACAAAAGGCCAAAGCGATGACGGCGAAGGAAAGGCTGGCCCTGCGAGAAACCCAAAGCCGTCCACTCATCGAAAAGCTGGGAACCTGGCTAACGAAATCCTTGAATCAGGTGCCGCCGAAAACGGCCATCGGCAAAGCGCTGCATTACTTGGCCAACCAATGGAAAAAGCTGACAGTGTTCCTGACGGACGGTCATATCCCGTTGGATAACAACCCGGCAGAAAACGCCATACGCCCGTTTGTTATTGGCCGAAAAAATTGGCTCTTTAGCCAGACACCGAAGGGCGCACATGCGAGTGCTAAACTCTACAGCCTGATCGAAACGGCTAGGGCCAATGGCATCGAACCCTATACTTATATGGTCGAAGTGCTCACAAAACTGCCAACATCGACGACCGATGATGAACTCGATCGGTTGCTGCCTTGGAATCAGGGCGAAACCATTCCGGTGTAGTTCGTGGAGCGCTTACAGAATACCAACGGCCTGATTCGGCAATATTTCCCGAAGGGAACGGACTTCAGGAAGGTAACAAAAGCCCAACTAAAGCGGGTGGTGGACAAGCTCAACAACCGGCCCAGAAAGCGGCTGGGTTATCACACTCCGGCAGAGATATTCTGGGGTGAATACTCAGGCGCTCTGGAAACAGGTGGTGCTGCACTTATTACTTGAATCCAGGGTAAGACCACTCATAACAGTATTTAGGATTGGATGCGGCTTTCTCCTCACCACCCTTAAAGTTGAACCAATCACTTACGTCAATACCAGCCTCGGCGACGAGGTCCATAACGCGCAAACGAACTTCTGGCTTAAGATCTTCAATTTTCATCTGGACCTCAATTTACAACAGAACGCCCGAGCGCTCCGGAGCATTATAGTGCGTCCTCGTGACGCGTTTTTTTCAGCCTATATCACTTTGTTCATATCGACGGAGTATCCTGCCTCACGAAGCTCTTTTGCTAGCTCTAGTTGCGAACTTGCATTATCCATAGACGTGTAAACCACTCCAGAAATATCATTGGGAGTTTCAACGCGCCCTTTAACCAAAGGGCAAACATTGGCGCGACCTAATTTCCCAATTAGAAATCCATGTTCAAAAACCACATTTTGCCTTGCGCGGCCATTTAGGTTTTCAGCATCGTTGCTTTTAGCGCCTATGTCGCAAGGAGTATAAATAACCACACCAAATCCAACATCTGAATATGCTTCTATCTTCTCAATAATAGTTTTGCTGGCACTGACTTGTTCATGAATTATTATTGGCTCAAACCCAATTTTCGTTACAAACCTAGCGACTTCAAGCTTCGCCTCATTATCATGGCCATGAACAATAAAAACCTTGCTACGATCTATATTTTGCTTTTTGGGGTCCGCTTCGCTGGGCGGAGTTAAGGCGCCAGCTACAGGTATTAGTTCCAGACGTTCGATGATAGATTCGATTCTGTGTATCTTGTCTTCGATATCTTCCTTTAGGTCTTTGATCTGCTCACCTAAATATGGGCCATCCAACGAAACAGCAAAGCTACCTACAAAAGCGCTATACTCCTCGGACAACTTATCTGTAGTAAACTGTCGCTTGAGAAGCTCTACATTGAAATCATCCCATTTGTAATATTGCCTTTGCGCCTCTTTGAACTCCTCGTGCGACCTCGGAGCAAGTTCAAGGATCTCCCTACCTTTTTCGATTCGCTCTGTAAGCTTTGCCTGAGCCTCATTGGGTGAAACCAGAAGCTCCAAAGCCTCCTTCGATTCGTTTTCAGACTTTCCCTTAGCCATGTATTACCCATTCTCCAAAAGTTTCAATATTTATGGCATAACGCCAGCGTAACGGGCCGGTTTGGAGCGCCAGGGGAAACAGGTGGAATTCCCCCAATAAATTGGACACGCTCCATCAGTTGATTCCTTCGAACTCTAGCGGAGTTCGGTAGCCTAGGCCACTATGCAGTCGCTGGGGTTCTACCCCGTTACTGTGGACACTTCTAAAAAGAGGTCCGATCGGCCTCCACCGGACGCCATAGTCGGATCCTGCTTATCCTGGCGCTGGAGCACCTATCCAGGCCACCCTAAATAGCCCTTTTGGGCATTGCAAAAAGGACCGCTTTCCAATGTAAGTGCTCGACCAAAACTTTCGACGTATGTCGCCATGATGAACATGACTAAGCTGAAACCGCTTTATCCAGAGGGAGGGGCAGCTCAAGGTGCCGGTGTTCAATTTTCACGCTCTGTTCAGACATGGCTGCCTCAGAAGGAGACGAATCGGGCCGCAGTTTCCAAGATTTAAAAGGTATGCGACAAACACCAGATCAACGACCTGCCTGACTAACGTGGGCAATCAGGTAAGTTGATGACATTGTCTGACGCGTCCATCCCCATTCGGCTAACGTCTGTTCGGAGAAACAAGTCCCTTCTGCCGCATCCGACGATAAAGAGTTGGACGGGAGACGCCCAACTCCCGGGCCACCGCAGACACATTCCACTGTTTTCTTTGCAGAGCCGCCGCCAATAGCGCGTCATCGGCATTAGCTCCGGCTGTGCAGAGTGGAGCTGTCTCTGGCTTATCACACCGGAGGCCGGCTGCGGGCGCAGGCCCGCCGTCAAGGCACTCTTCCGGAAGGTCGTTAGCGGTTACCTCAATGCCATCGGAGGTGGCCTCGGCAAATGTCAGGGCATTGGCGAGTTGTCGAATATTCCCCGGCCAGGGGCAGGCCAGCATTGCGCTCATGGCATCCGCCCTGATGCATATTTCCGGCAACATTCGGGCCTCTATCAAATGCCGCAGTACTGAATGGATCACGAACTGTTTGTCGGCCCGCTGGCGCAGGGGTGGCAGCCGCAGGATCGCCCCGTTCAGCCGGTAATACAGATCCGCCCTGAACTTACCCGCGTCCACCAGACTGGCAATATCCTGATGGGTGGCGGCAATAATGCGGCAATCCACCTTAATGGGCTTGTCAGCGCCCAAAGGGAAAATCTCCCCTTCTGCCAGTACCCGTAAAAGTCTTGTTTGAAGTTGCAGCGGCATGTCGCCAATTTCATCCAGGAAGAGAGTGCCGCCATGGGCCTGCTGTATCAAACCGGACATGCCTTTTGGCCGGGCTCCGGTAAACGCGCCGGCGGCATAACCGAACAGCTCGCTCTCAATCAGTGACTCGGGTATGGCGGCGCAGTTAACCGCAATGAAAGACTTGCCCGCGCGATGGCTTGAATCATGAATCGCTTTCGCCAGAATTTCTTTGCCGGTGCCGGTTTCACCCAGTATCAGCAAACCCACGTCCCGGTTGCGAAATCTTTTTGCAAGGGACAGGGTACGTCGCATCACCGGGTCATCATCCGCCAAGCGGTCTAGAGCCGGCACGGTTTTTTCCCTTTCATGTCCCGAATCGGGAAGAGAAACCGGCACACGCCGGGGTTCGATAAGTGACGCGAACAATGTCTCTCCACTACTGCGCACCTGAAAGGCTCTCACCTGGTCTCTATTGTCGTAGGAAATCGCCCAGATATCGGGCATCTCACAGTCAAAGACATCCGCCAGAAGAGGCCCCTTCCGATCATCTGCTACAGCTTTTGCCTGATCCAACAATCTCCTTGCGTTGGTATTGGCCGCAATGACAACACCTTCAGCATCAATCGCGAACAGGCACTGGGCATTAATTTGTACGAACTCCCGGGATGGATCACAGCGAAAAATCAGGCTGTCGCTGAATCGTCGCCCGAAGTAGGCGTCTTCGATCATCCGAGCATAAAGCTGGGTAAGATGCATGGCGAAATTCTGGCTATGGCGGGCATTCGGGGAGTCCAGCGCCGAGATATCGAGAACGCCCAGTAAATTGCCTTGGGGGTCGGTAATCGGCGTCGCCGTGCAAGTCAGGGAGATGTGGGTGGCGTCAAAATGATCCACGTGATGACAGGTCAAGGGCAGTTTTTCTGCGATACACGTGCCCACGGCGCAGGTACCCGCGTATTGCTCGCTCCAGTCCGCGCCCAGATAAAGCCCGGCCTGTCGCAAACGGCGGTCGTGGCGCTTGTCGCCGAGAAACTGGACGGTTATGCCCCTGTGGTCCGTCAGGAGCAGAACATAACCCATCCCCGCTATCTGGGAATGAAGTTGCTCCACGCCGGCCCGGGCCACATTCAGAAATTCGTCCACCGAGTCCTGATGTTCTCGCAGAATCTGATGGGTGACGATGCGTGCTTCCCGGGGCCGGCTCGGGTCCAGCCCGTAATCATTGAGGCAGCGTTTCCAAGACCGGCCAATCAGCGCCTGGCCAGGAAACGCCAAGTTCGAATCCGATTCCACATACTGAAGTATCGCCTCGATATGCCGACGTTGTGCAGACTGAAGACTCATGGCAGAGACCTCTATCTTTAAATTGACTGTCTCCGCATGGAGACTCAGCTCAGAGTATAGACCTCATGAGAGTTGGCGATATGGTCCATTCGTACAAATTTTGCACATTTACACCTGTATGACCCATAGGCCTTCGACCGTTACAGGTGTAACGAAAATCCTCCCTTCCTTACAGGGGCCAGATCTTCAAGCTTCCGCTTATAAATTTATAATTCGCAATAAAAACAGATATCTGAACAAATAATGATTTGATAGCCCGGGGTTGGCATGGTCCATGCAAACGCAGGAATACACGCCGGAAATACCAGGGCGTGTTCTTGCCCTTACAAACAAGACCAAAATTGACAAGGGAAAAATCATGACGAATCAAGCGTTAACCCCTACCCAGAAGATCCAGAACTGGCTGGCCGAACTGGAGTCTATCCTGCAATCGGATCAACCACAGAAGGCCGCGGAGCTATTCGAAGAAAACGGCTTTTGGCGCGACCTTGTCGCACTGACCTGGAATATAAAAACCGTCGAAGGGCGGCAGAGCATCCGCGATATGCTGGGCGCCACGGCAGCCGGCGCCCACCCCCATGATTGGAAGTTAGACGGTGAAGCCATCGAAGCCGATGGCGTCACCGAAGCCTGGCTGACCTTCAAAACCGATGCAGCACAGTGCGAGGGCCAGATCCGGCTAAGGAACGGCAAGTGCTGGACCCTGTTGACCGTAATGACCGAACTCAGGGACTACCCGGAACCACGCAACTCCCTGCGTCCGAAAGGCGCCAGACACGGCGCGGACAAAAACCGGGCGAGTTGGGCCGATGAACGCCGCGAAGAAATCGAATCCCTCGGATACACCGAACAGCCCTACTGCGTCATCGTCGGCGGCGGCCAGGGCGGCATAGGCCTTGGGGCGCGCCTGCGCCAGTTGAATGTGCCCACTATTATTCTGGAGAAGAACCCCAAGCCGGGCGATTCCTGGCGCAACCGTTATAAGTCGTTATGCCTGCACGATCCGGTCTGGTACGACCATCTGCCATATATCCCTTTCCCTGATAACTGGCCCATATTTTCACCCAAGGACAAACTCGGTGACTGGCTGGAAATGTATACCAAAGCAATGGAACTTAATTACTGGGGCTCAACCGAGTGCACAAGCGCAAGCTACAATAAGCAGACCGGAGAATGGACGGTGGAAGTCAATCGGGACGGCGAAAAACTGACCCTGAGACCTAAACAACTCGTGCTTGCCACCGGGATGTCCGGTGTGCCCAATATGCCGGACATCCCCGGCATGGAAACTTTCAAGGGCGAACAGCAACATTCAAGCCAGCATCCCGGCGGAGAAGCTTATAAAGGGAAACAAGTTGTGGTTCTGGGCGCCAACAATTCGGCACACGACATCTGCGGCGCGCTCTGGGAGAACGATGCTGACGTCACCATGGTTCAGCGGTCTTCAACGCACATCATCAAGTCGGATACCCTGATGGAACTGGTTCTGGGCGGGCTTTACTCGGAGGAAGCCGTACAAAGCGGCATCACCACCAATATCGCCGACATGACCTTTGCCTCCATTCCCTTCCGGATCATGCCGGATTTTCATATTCCCGTTTACGAGCAGGTCGCCGAACGTGACGCCGACTTTTACGAACGCCTGGAAAAAGCCGGGTTCATGCTGGACTTCGGTGAGGATGGATCCGGGCTCTTCATGAAGTATCTGAGGCGCGGCTCCGGCTACTACATCGATGTGGGCGCCTCGGAGCTGGTGGCCGACGGCGAGATCAAACTGAAGAGCGGTGTCACCATCGAAAGAGTCAACCCGGAGTCAGTCACTCTTTCGGACGGCACCGAATTGCCCGCTAATCTCATCGTCTACGCGACAGGTTATGGCTCAATGAACGGCTGGGCGGCGAAAATCATCTCCCAGGAAGTGGCGGACAAAGTCGGAAAGTGCTGGGGCATGGGCTCTGGCACCACAAAAGATCCCGGCCCCTGGGAAGGCGAGCTACGTAACATGTGGAAGCCAACCCAGCAACCGGGCCTCTGGTTTCACGGTGGCAACCTCCACCAATCCCGGCACTACTCCCGCTATCTCGCCCTGCAGTTGAAAGCCCGGATGGAGGGCATCGAGACGCCCATCTACGGTATGGAAGAGGTTCATCACCTGTCTTGATATTAAGGGCAGATATCCTTTAATAACACCGGCCATACTTGCATACGCAGTATTTAAGTATCCGGGTTTTCTATCTACATTGTATGGGTAAACGCGAAAAGCCGCGTTGCCAAGCAACAATCACAACAAAAGGCCAACACCATGATCTATGCAAACCCCGGTACCGAAGGCTCAGTTGTCTCCTTCAAATCCCGTTACGAGAACTACATCGGCGGCGAGTGGGTCGCCCCGGTTAAAGGCCAGTACTTTGACAACATCACCCCGATCACCGGTGAGGTATTCTGCCAGATCCCCCGGTCCCAGGCGGAAGATATTGATCTCGCCCTGGATGCCGCCCACAAAGCGGCGCCCGCCTGGGGCAAAATGTCTACCACCGAACGCTCCAATATACTGCTGAAAATCGCTGATCGCATGGAGCAGAATCTGGAAATGCTGGCGGTCGCGGATTGCTGGGATAACGGCAAGGCGGTGCGGGAAACCATCAACGCCGACGTGCCCCTGGCGATTGACCACTTTCGCTATTTTGCAGGGTGTATCCGCGCCCAGGAAGACACCTCCAGCGCTATCGACAGCAATACCGTGGCCTACCACTACCACGAGCCGCTGGGTGTCGTGGGCCAGATCATTCCCTGGAACTTCCCATTGCTGATGGCTACCTGGAAACTGGCACCCTGTCTGGCTGCCGGTAACTGTACGATTATGAAGCCAGCCGAGCAGACGCCAGCCAGCATCCTGATCCTGATGGAACTGATCGGCGACCTGCTGCCACCAGGCGTGCTTAATGTCGTTAACGGTTACGGCATCGAAGCGGGGCAGGCACTGGCTTCCAGCAAACGCATCGCCAAGATTGCCTTCACCGGCTCAACCCCTGTCGGTGCCCACGTTCTCAAGTGCGCGGCCGAGAACATCATTCCCTCCACCGTTGAGCTGGGTGGCAAGTCTCCCAACATCTACTTTTCTGATGTGATGAAGGCTGAGCCCGAGTTCGTCGACAAGTGCGTGGAAGGTCTGGTGCTGGCGTTCTTCAATCAGGGCGAAGTCTGCACCTGTCCGTCCCGCGCGCTGGTGCAGGAAGACATGTACGACGAGTTCATGGCCAAGGTTGTTGAACGCACCAAGGCCATCAAGCGCGGCAACCCGCTGGATACCGATGTTCAGGTAGGTGCCCAGGCCAGCAAGGAACAGTTCGACAAGATCATGTCCTATCTGGAAATCGGCAAGCAGGAAGGCGCGGAAGTGCTGATCGGTGGCGGCCGTCAGGAAATGGAAGGCGAGTACAACAACGGCTTCTACGTTCAGCCCACCCTGTTCAAGGGCCGCAATGACATGCGCGTGTTCCAGGAAGAAATCTTCGGCCCGGTGGTTGGTGTAACCACCTTCAAGGACGAGGAAGAAGCTCTGGCCATTGCCAACGATACCGAGTTCGGCCTGGGTGCAGGCCTCTGGACCCGCGACATCAACCGTGCCTTCCGTGTCGGTCGGGGTATCCAGGCGGGCCGGGTCTGGACCAATTGTTATCACCAGTATCCGGCGCACGCCGCCTTCGGTGGTTACAAGAAGTCCGGTGTTGGCCGTGAAAACCACAAAATGGCACTGGACCATTATCAGCAGACCAAGAACCTGTTGGTCAGCTACGATATCAATCCGCTTGGCTTTTTCTGAGTTATCAGAGCGGGTAACCGGGGCTCTTCCACAAGGCCCCGGGGTGGCGTTTTGAGTAAGGACGTCGGCTGTTACGATCGAGAGTTATCGGCAGCCTGGCGGATCTAATCAACCGTTGCGAACAAGGCCGTGAATACCGCTAGAAACGCTAAGTACCGAACTCTCCATTCTGAAGCAGGGTCAACTGATAGGCTGTATGCAACGATAGTGGGTAACGGTTGGCGCGATACTGCCATCATTACAACTTAGCCCCAGCCCCCCAGGAAAAATGACCACGTAGCAAAA
>Ga0306901_1000603_pt1 | contig 14461 bp, 15 predicted proteins | sample AntRauMFilla3767_FD_190431 | JGI IMG/M metagenome (GOLD analysis project Ga0306901, IMG submission 190431) | Saline lake microbial communities from Rauer Islands, Antarctica - Metagenome Filla 3 #767 (v2) (version 2) | ecosystem: Environmental > Aquatic > Non-marine Saline and Alkaline > Saline ... | reverse complement strand
GGTAACAGAAAAAACCAATACCCAGTGTGACGAGAACCTGACCGCCAAAGCCAATATCCTGCCAAAAGCTGGTGGTAAAGATACCAATACCGGCAAAAATCAGGATACCGCCGATATAGTAAAACAATCTGGGGATTGAACGTGCTGCCGGTTGACCGGTGTCTTCCAGATGCCGGATATCGGCAAGTGTAATGCCATGGCTTTGCATCAGTAGTTGAATTTGTGACAAGGCCTGTGTTTTATCAGACATAGCGGGGATCCTTAATTTCTATTCTTTTGTTTCGATTCTTATATTTCTATTCGGCGGTCACCCAGCCGAGAAACTCAACCGGATAAGTCCAACGTTGTTCTGCGGGCAGTTCAACATCATAGTTATGACTTTCATGGCGGATCACATAGCCTCTGTCATATCTTCTTGTTGAAAAGATATCGCCGACCAGACCGTGACTGCGATGTCGGCGCGGTGCAAAGACATGCCCGTCAGGCGAGGCTGGCGCGGTATCAAGTTCAATGTCTTTCAGACCTTCCAAAGCTACGGTTAGTTTGCCTTCTGATGTTTCATGGATATCCGGTGTGACATCTTCGACTTTGCCGCTTGCTGCATGATAGCGATACAGGCGGTGCTGTATCCGCCGCGGGGCATTTTCTTCGGATGTTTTGACCTCTGCCGTCAATTTATTGTTTATAACCTCATAGCTTATATAATTCGGCGCATTGTAGGAATATTTACCCAAGGTAAACAAAAAGTCATATTTAAGCTCGGAGTCCGGTGTGGTGGTCATGACCATAGACAGATAAAAAATACCCATTAACAGAACAGGTAACAAGATGCCCATAGACAGGAGTAGATTTTGCTTTATAAATTTCATCAGAACCTCATTTTCTTACCGGAGGGTTTATGATGCAGCAAGTCACAGAAAATAACAAGCTCGATACAAAGCTCATGCGTAAGCGCCTGCATTTTCGAAGCTGGCACCGCGGTACACGTGAAATGGATATGATTCTGGGCCGGTTTGCCGATCATTATCTTCCGTCTTACGAGCAGCCGCAATTGGAACGCTATGAGCGGTTGTTAAAAAATAGTGATCCTGACCTTTATAACTGGTTGTCAGGTAACGAGCCTTTACCGCCCGCCGAAGACAGCGATGTCATGCAGGATTTTCTGGGTTTTGAACTGGAAAGACCGGATTCAAGATAAATATAGCGATCTTAACGTATCATATGTCAGATCGAAGATATGCTGGGATGATAAGAACATAATCACAAACCAGACCCCATTGGCAATCCAGCCAAGCTTTTTCAAATGCTTGATTTCCGGAAAAGGCGGGTGGACTTTCTTTTGCCAGATCATTATCACCTGATTGGTTTTGTATAAAAGCACACCGAAAATATTGGCGAAAAAGACAAGCCCTAGAATAATAAAGGTGACACCACTCCACGAAAAGGCCTCGGCAACTGGATCGCGCCAGAACAGCCAGGTGCAGATAAGAAACCAGCCCACAACAGCATTACCCAGAGAATCCAGGATATTCCATTGCAGGAAAGAACGCTCGGTAAGGTAAGCGGGACTAGCGCTGAAATGCCGTTCCGGCCTGTCGCGCTTGCTTTTATCGGGTGGTGAGAAATTTGAAAAGGCCATAGGGCAGATTATTGCATTAAATGGGTATGCATGCAAACAGACAAAATAGTTTTTAGAAATCTACCAGATCATCACGGGTGCCCAGGGTCAGTTTGACGATATCGAATGAAAATCCGGCGCGGGCCATTGCGGCCATATCCTTATCATAGCGTTCAGGGTCAGGCGGCATACGGTACGGGCCTAACCGTCTTTTACGGGCGTATTTTTCGGCAGCGGCGCGTTCGGTTGCTGATGTATCCTCTGCATTTTCTTCATAAGCATGTTTTTCAAGGGCTGCGGATATTTCTTCGGCGCTTAAGCCTTTTTGCGAAAGCTTGGCATGGATCATGCGCTCTGAATTGCCACGCTGACGAAGCGCGCGGACTTTGGCAAAGCTGTAAATAGCATCATTGAGGAGCCCCGATGATTGATAACGGGTAATGAGCTCTTCGAGCATGGGGTAAAACTGGTCGGCTTCCTGCTCGTGATGGCGGGCGGAGCGGTCAATTTTGCGCTTCATCACCCGACGGAAATTTGCCGTAGAACTTGAATAACGGCCAAGATAATATAATCCGGCATTTTCAAGATAGGTCGGCGTAATCTTTTTGGGCGGGCGACGCTTTTTTTGTGGCGTTGATTTTTCTGTATTCTGACTCACATCATACTCCTATTAGTGTTAACATTCGCGCTGAAATGCGGTAGTGTCAACACAAGAGAAGGAAAATAAGAAAATGTCGTCAGATACAGCCCCGCAGGCCGCAGCATCAATTCTATCAGCACAGGAACAGTATGATAACAATCTGCTGACCCCACGTTATATAGGCCGATTTAATGCCGTTGGTTTCTGGACTTTATTTATGAAAGAGGTTTCCCGCTTTATGAAGGTCTATGGCCAGACGATTATTGCGCCAGTTGTGACCACGGTTTTGTATTTTCTGGTTTTTACCTTGGCCTTTGGTGATATTCGCCGCGCAATCGGCGGAATTGAATATATGCTGTTTCTAATGCCGGGTCTGATTATGATGACCATGGCGCAGAATGCTTTTATGAACAGCTCGTCAGCACTGATGATCAGTAAATACGATGGCAGTATAGTCGATCTTTTGATGCCGCCGCTGTCCAATCGTGAAATTCTGGGTGCCAAGGTATTGGGCGGCGCTATGCGTGGTCTTGTCGTTGGCCTTGCATCAACACTGACGTTTTTGGTTCTCTCGGATATGAGCTTTTATAATCCGTTTTTCATTCTTTTTCATGCGGTTGCCGGATCTGTGTTTTTATCAACCATGGGACTTATGACCGGAATATGGGCCGAAAAATTTGACCATACGGCGGCTGTTACCAATTTTCTGGTAACGCCGATGACCTTTCTATCAGGAACATTCTATTCACTCGACCGGTTGGCAGAGAAATGGCAGCCTTTGGTGGTTTATAACCCGTTTTTCTATATGATTGATGGTTTTCGTTATGGGTTTATCGGATATGCTGATAGCAATCTGATGGTCGGGATTATTGTTATGCTGGTTATGAATGTCGTTTTTTTATACGCTGCGTATAAAATGTTGAAATCTGGATATAAGCTTAAAAGTTGAGATCATGGCAATACAAGGTGCAGGAAAAAAAGGTAAAGGCGAACGCATTATTGATGATAATGTGGTTCAACCATTCAGACTGGAAAAGACTAGTATACGGGGCAGGGTCGTCCGTTTAGGGTCGGTTTTGCAGGATATTGTCAGCCGTCATAATTATCCGGCCCCGGTATCTTATTTATTGAGCGAGACGGTAACTCTGTGCGTTCTTTTGTCAGCAATGCTTAAATATGATGGCATTTTTACCTTGCAGATTAAGGGTAGCGGGCCAATCCATGCGCTGGTCGCTGATGCGACAACAGACGGTAAAATCCGCGCCTATGCAAGCTTTGACGAACTGGGCGTCAAGAAACTGGCCAAACGTAAACCCGATCGCGAGAATAATTTTTTTCATTTGCTAGGTAAAGGCTATGTCTCCTTTACGGTTGATCAGGATAGTGAAGATGTGGATCGATATCAGGGCATTGTTGAATTGCAGGGCGAAAGCCTGATGGATAGTGTCCAGTATTATTTTGACCAGTCCGAACAGATCAAAACCGCATTCAGACTGGCCATTCATCCGCAGGATATGCAGTGGCGGTCCGGCGCTATTATGATACAGCATATGCCCGTCGAAGGTGGCTATGCAGAGGCGGATAAAGAAATTTCTGATGAGGACTGGAATCGGTCTCACATTTTGATGGCCAGTTGCCGGGAAGAAGAGATTCTGTCTTCGAACCTGCATTCTGCGGATGTTCTGTACCGTTTGTTTCATGAAGAAGGCGTCAGAATTTATCCGCAGCAGCCGATTACCCATGCTTGCCGTTGCTCACGCGAAAAGATCGAGCATGTGATCTTGACCTTGCCGAAGGAAGAAACAGATTCAATATTGGAAGAGCAGGGGAAAATCGGAGTGACATGCGAGTTCTGTAGCCGGGAATATAATTTTAGTCCGAAGGACGTTCAACAACTAGAGGCCGAAGCAGAGAAATGACCGCCAGATTTTATCGAATAGTTTTCTTATTGGTTTTGATAACAGGTTTGCAGGCCGGATTGGCGGCATGTGTGTCTTCACCACCGGCCGGCAGGGTGGCGGTTGATACATATGAACATCTAGAGGCTTTGGCGCTGGATGTGGCTGCGGTTGAAATCCGTGACCAATATACGCCGCCGATGGCCGCGCCTTTCGTTGAGCACCGCATGATAAACCCGCCTTATAGTGCGGCTTATAATATGATGAGCCATGCTTTTGAATCTGTCGGGGCGAATGATGTTATCGAACTGCATATCATTGAAGCGTCGATACAGGAAACGCAAATTGAAGATTATCCAACCGGATTCCGGTTGTGGCAAAAACAGCGCGCCAAGAAATATGATGGCCGGCTGGTGGTCGAAGCGGTATTGAAACGCTCTGTTCCGCCATACAGCACCCTTGGTCAAGCGACGGTAACAGCACAACGGTCATTAACCGCGGCTGAAAATCTATCGCTGTCCGAACGGGAACAGGCCATTAACAGCATGATGGAAAACATGGTTCATGATTTACGGCAGGGGTTGATGTCTGTATTTGATGAAAAATTTGGTGTCTTGTTGGCCAAGCCCGTTATAACAAGCCCTTAATAAAAAGATTACCGCCGCCAGAACCGTGGGCTGAGCATGACCAGAAATGTAAATAGCTCAAGCCTGCCCATCAACATGCCAAGGCATAATATCCATTTTGCCGCATCTGGTAGCGGAGAGAAGTTGCCCTCAGGCCCGATGACATTCCCCAAACCAGGGCCGACATTTGAAATTGCCGTGGCCGCGCCTGACATTGCGGTTACAAAGTCAAGTCCACATAACTGAAGACTAACGGCCAGCAAAGCGAAAACGAGCGCAAACATAAAGAAAAAGCTCATCACAGCCACTGGTACATCGCGCGGGATAGGTTTGTGATTGTAATAGGCGGGGAAAACGCCATGCGGATTAATCATCTTTTTAATCTGTGAACTGGTGACGGCATACAGCACCTGGAACCGGAAAATTTTGATACCACATGTCGTTGAGCCGGCGCAGCCACCGATGCACATGGCAAAGAATGCAATACTGAGCACAAAATTGCCCCAAAGGCTGTAATTTGCCGTCGTATAACCGGTTCCGGTAATAAGTGAAGTAATGTTGAACAGGGTTTTCTGTACAGCATCAGCAAAGCCCCAGCCTTGATTTAGTAACAGGTAGGTAATAACGACAAAGGATATTGCGGCGACGATACCAAAAAACCAACGTACCTGACTGTCTCTGGTTAAAGCGGTGTAATCACCGCGGATTGTGCGTAAGTACAAAACGAAAGGTAAAGCGCCCAACCACATAAATACGATACAAATAGCATCAATCGCGGCGCTGTCAAAATGGCCGATAGAGGCGTTATATGTCGAATACCCACCTGTTGCAATTGTTGTCATGGCATGGGCGAAGGCGTCAAAACCGCTCATACCGGCAAGGTTATAGAACAGGGCGCAAAGCAGGGTCAGAATAATATACAGAACACCGATATAGGCCGCAATTTTGGCGGCGCTGGGGAGGACTTTCTCCATATCCAATGATTCTGTTTTAAACAACTGCATACCGCCGACCTGAAGTAACGGCAGGATCGATAGCGCCATAACCAAGATACCAACACCACCTAGCCACTGCAGAATAGCGCGCCAGAACAGAATACCGGGGGGCAGGATTTCGATATCGGCCATAATCGTAGAGCCGGTTGTCGTCACACCGGAAACAGCTTCAAAAACGGAATCTGTATAGCTAAGGCCGAGATCGGAAAAATAAAACGGTAATGCTCCAAAAAGCCCTGTGACAACCCATGCCGCATTGGTAAGCAAAAAAGCCTGTTTTAAATTCAGGCGCATGCTGTCCTGACGGGAGGTCAGGACAAGGGCCAAACCAAAGAAACCTGTAATACATTGGGATCCGGCAAAAACTTTCCAATCCGGATTATTGGAGGAGAGGTCAATAGCCATGGGCAGCATCATCGATGCTGACAGGATCAGGAGTAGAATACCAACGGTAAAGAGAACAGGCCGGTAGGACAAGCGCGATTCTCCTTTAGTTCAAGGTTTGTTTTTGATAGGGACAATCAAGGGAAAAGGCAGGGATATGTATATCAAACAAGCCGTTTTCCTCGTCTTCCATCGTGTAATAGCCGAACATAATGCCAGAGGGCGTCGAAAGTGGCGCGCCACTGGTATATTCAAAACTTGTGCCCGGTTCAATAACGGGTTGCTGACCGATTACACCTTCGCCTTGAACTTCCTGACTGCTGCCTAAGCCATTAGTAATTTTCCAATAGCGGCGGCGCAGTTTCACAGGTGTTTTGCGGTTGTTGGAAATTATAACTTTATAGCCCCAGACAAAAAGACAGTCATCCGGATGGGATTCCCCTTCTATATAAAAGGGCTCGACCTTAACTTCGACATTAAGTGTAGAGGCGGTGTAAAGGTCAATGATCTGAGCGTTCATAATTTTCGCTTCTGGATGGAAGATAATAAATACTGCAATGCAGTATACAAAAGAAAACCGGCCAGATCAATTGATCTGACCGGTTTAATTTCTAACCGTCGAATAGATTATTCGAGGCTGATCTGAACGCGGCGGTTCGCTGGTTCACGAACGTTATCCGCAGTTTCGACCAGTAGTTCATTTTCGCCACGGGCTTCGATACGGATCTTTGCAGGATCCACATCGCGGGCAACAAGAGCATCTTTTACAGACTCGGCCCGGCGTGTTGAAAGTTTTTCGTTGTAAGCCGTTGGACCAGAACTATCGGTATGGCCAGTGGTTACGATATTGGTGACATCACCGCGCTTGGAGATTTCTGATGCAACAGCATCCAGAACTTCTTTCGCACCGCTGGTCAATGTTGATTCATCCCAGTCAAAGAAAACGATGAACAGAGCTTCTTCCAGTTTTACAGGCTCGCTCGAAGAAACATCTTCAATAGGTGCCGGTAAATCGTCAACCACAGGGGCCGGAGCCGGTTTGACCATGGATTGAATATCATTGAGCAAGGCATAGAACTGATTCTTACATTGAATAACATCTGCGTCCCAGTTTTCTTCCTGCGTTTCAACCCAGCAATCAAAGCGAGCCTGAGCGGCCGCAGCTTTGTTGGCAACCAGTTCGCGTGCGCCGTTTTCAAGCACGGTGACCAGCATGTCGCGGGCTTCGCCCATTTCGACATAAAGCGCTTCATTCAGGTTCCAGTCTTCAAGCGGCTCGGGCATAACGACCTCACCGGAAGCGGCTGCCAGACCTTTGCGTGCAAAGTGAATAGCATCAGGATAATCCCGCTCTGAATATTGTTCCTGATTGGAAAAAGCACGATATTCTGCTGCCAGATATTTCGTGAAAGGGGTTCCCGTTGCCTGAGCTTTGTTCAAAGCCTCGACCTCGGTATTGGTTTGCGCGCCACAGGCTGCAACAAGCAGCACACTAGCCATTATGATAAATTTACCTAAGCGTTTCATTGAGTTCTCCGCAATTATTTGTAATTTATAAACGTATAACCTAAAAGCGTGTTCCACTGTTAACGGACTTTATCCTTTTTTTTTAGAGATTTAAAGCTTTTTTTATTTAAGTCTTTCAAGGAACTAAAATTTATTCCTTGCAATCGGCCTGGATTTGCATTATGTAATAGCTTCATCCGGCGTGTGATATTTTCACCTTATTTTCAGAACTTGCTGATATTCGACGGCATCTAAGGGGTTTTACGCCTACAGGAAAAAATAAGAAAAAAAAGGAGCCAACTATGAATTCTCAAATGAGCGGTCAAAATGTAATGTTTCTGGTAGCAAACGGTTTTGTTGAAAAAGACCTTCTATCGCTGCAACGTGCTATTATTACCAATGGTGCAACGTCCAAGCTTGTAAGCTGCGAAAAAAACCTTGTAAACGGTTTCAATGATGGTGAGTGGGGTTTGACCTTTCCGGTTGAACAATCAATAGATACAGCGCTTGCAGCTGATTTTGACGCTGTTGTCATCGTTGGTGGCAAACAGTCTGTTGATCGTCTGAGCAAAAATGCCCATACACAACGTATTATCGAAGCCTTTGTCGAAACAGAAAAACCAATCGTTGTTTTGAACGAAGCGGTTGAGCTGGTTGAAGGTCATCAAACACCTGAAAACATCGTACGTCTTGACGGCGAAGTTGATGATGATATGACTGTTAGCGTAATGAATGCTATCGTTACAGTTGATGATCTGGCGCACGCCGCCTGAATAAGGAGTTTTGTCATGCGGGCAGAAGTAGAATCAGTAGTAGCAGAGATCAATGAATCTCTGGTTCTGCTAAGGAGGCATCTTTGACTGGGATGTATCCCGGAAAAAGCTGGAAGAGCTGAACGCATTGGCCGAAGATCCCACTTTGTGGGATGACCCCGATAACGCCCAGAAAATTATGCAGGACCGGACGCGGCTGGAAACAAAAATTTCTGCTGTGCTTGATATTGAAAACAGCCTGAATGATCAGGTGGATATGATTGCCCTTGCCGAAGCGGAGGGGGATGATGCCCTGATCAAAGAAGCAGAAAACATTTTATTCGATCTGCAAAAACTGGTGGCCAAACGGCAACTGGAAAGCCTACTGTCTGGTGAAGCTGATGCAAATGACGCATATCTGGAAGTCAATGCCGGCGCGGGCGGGACAGAAGCCTGCGACTGGGCGAATATAATTCTGCGTATGTATTTGCGTTGGGCAGACCAGCATGGCTATAAAGCTGAAATCCTTGAAATGAGTGATGGTGACGAGGCCGGCATTAAATCGGCCACGGTCGAAATTAAAGGTGAAAATGCTTATGGCTGGCTGAAAACCGAAAATGGTGTTCACCGGCTGGTGCGGATATCTCCTTATGATTCAAATGCCCGCCGCCATACCAGCTTTGCCTCGGTCGCGGTTTCTCCGGTTGTTGATGACAATATCGAAATCGAAATCGAGGATAAAGATATCCGCATTGATACGTATCGCGCAAGTGGTAAGGGTGGCCAGCATGTCAATAAGACGGACAGTGCCGTACGGCTGACCCATATTCCAACCGGTACAGTAGCGGCGTGCCAGAATGGGCGTTCACAGCATCAAAACAAAGATACGGCGATGAAGATGCTCAAAGCCCGTCTTTATGATTTAGAGCTCCAGAAGCGTGACGCTGAAAAAGCCCAGATTGAGGGCGATAAAACAGATATTGGCTGGGGGCATCAGATACGCTCTTATGTGCTGCATCCCTACCAGATGGTCAAGGATCTGCGCACGCAGGCAGAAACCTCCCAGTCGCAAGCCGTGCTTGACGGTGATATTGACCTGTTCCTTGAAAAAGCGCTTGCCGCACAGCTCGGGAAGTAAACTTCCAAAACTGGCGGCAAGATCATGGCTTAAAGCTTAAGCTTATTCGCATTCACATACATTATAATGCATGTAACTGCCTGTCGCTGTTGGTGAGGAACAAGGTTGCTTGTCACCGGGTGAAATACAGGAATCTCCAACAAAGGGACTGATTGATGATCCAAACGGACCTTTTGCGGAGCTCTTGTTTTTCCAGTAATAAGAGACAGCACCACAGCTGTTTGTTGTTATCCAGGGGCCCCAGGTGTCAGTAACACAGTTAAACTGACGTTCTTTTTTAATATTACCGGGATCACCTGAAGAACAGCCTGTAATAACGGTCTCCATTTTACCATTACAGGTACAGGTGTTGGCAATTTCTGACCACGCCCCCCAGCCTGTAGGCGTAGCCGTACAGTCGTAAGTCCGCTCTTTGGTGATTTTCCCAGACGGGTCATCATAACCGGGAGGACACGAGAAATCTTGCGTGTCGGTCGCACTTGAATTACAGGTGCAGGCCGTGGCCTTATTAGAAGACCAAGTGCCCCATGAGCCGGAACTTGCTGTAGCAGCACATGTCCAGTCCCGGGTTTTAGTCGGAGAGCCCGTATATCCTGTAGGGCAGTTATCTGGGGCAGTTTCGGTTTTAGGTCCATCACATGCGCAGCTACCAGCGCCTGAGACTGTCTTTGTTGTGACAGGTCCTGGGCTGCATGTCGTATTGGTTGTTATATTAACCGTGCCAGTCCAATAACCCTTCCCTTTATAAGAAGTACAGGTTTCAGTCGTTGTGCTACTATTAGGCGTACAAGAACAGGAGCCCGAATAGCTATGACGTGTCCAGTTACCGTTACTACGGCATCTCCAGACTTCTTGCTTGGTAACACCAGCCGTAAGCGTGACTTTATTGTTGGGATCGTTAGAAGGGCTTCTGTAGATTTTAGGAGCCAGCGTCTGTACGACACTGCAAAGGGTAACGTTTTTCGACGGGCAGCCGACCAGTGTTTCACAATCCAGCGCCCCATCAGAATCAATGCCACGCAGTTTGGTGCCTGGCGGACATTCTGTTTCCGCCGGAGCATTACTGCATTTTATTTTACCGTCTGCAAAGCCATAAGCATAAGGTAAGTCGTTATCACTATAGGCATCACCGGTTTCTCCACAACGGAAATTAGCGTGGCTACCACCAAATTCTTCGACAGAAAAACAGCCATTTATTGTTTTGTCACATATCTCATTAAACTTAGATTTACCAAGTGTATTCGTGCCATCATCTTCAACGCGAATTTCACCCCCGATATCAAGTTGTTCTTGTGGGGTGGGCGAACCGATGGCAACCTGACCAGATCCACCACCAAGCAGATCGCGGATATGATAACCGCCTGAGTCGGCAATTTGCCATAAGGGCGTTTCAACGGATGAAAAATGTTTCATCACGTCATCATAGTGATCAGCATTACCGCTGTCGTTATATTCATTAAAGGCATATATAGCTTTTTTATCCAAACCGGAGTTACTGGTATTACAGTTTTCACCATCAGCCCGACTGGTATCGCAAGCAGACAAAGCAAAGCCCTCTCGCGTATAAGCACCATTTTTATCCTTACCCGTGCTGAAGATAAGATAATGTGCGGTATCAGCTGGCTCAATCAGGGTATTATTGCTTTTGTCTATAAGAGAAATACCGCCAGAATCCTGAACAAAACTGCTGGCAACAGCAAGGTTCTCACTGACAGCATATTGAAGACGGGCCTTATAGCCATCTATGGTTTCAAGTTCAGCAAGTCCAAGGCTACGGAAAGGTACGCTCCCCCGTCTGACAACTGCGTCTTCCATGGTAACCTCGCCAGGCCCTGGACCGGGGTTGGTATCGACTGTAAGCCTTTTACTCTGCTCAAAACACAGGCCGCCCGTGCAGTCCCCGTAAGTATACGTGGGGTAACCGGGATCACTCGGATCACAGACTGTTTCAACACCAAAATTGGCATCGCCTGGGCCAGCGGTTAAGGGGGCAGGGCAGGGATAACGGCCATTTTGAATTAAAAAGTTACTGATCGCCAGATTGACCTGTTCAATATTCGATACAGTAGTTTTTCGGGCGAGTTCAGCACGGTAAATCTTATAGGGCGTAATCAATGCAGCCAGAATAATGCCAATTATTGTCAGAACAATTGATATTTCTATCAGCGTAAAACCGCTTTTGCTGTTTTTTAAGATCTTCATTTAATCCGCTCCTAACCATTTATCATTTTAAAATACATTTCTAATTGCCGCATATGACATTCCCTGCGGCATCAAAACCTGTAACGAAAAATCCGGAACTACAGGTCGCTGGTGTAATGTTGCTTGTACCGATTTCATTCGTGCAGATGATGTCATCATCCGCGATGCCACGCATAAGACCAGCATCACATTTAAAGGCAATGCCATCAGGCCCGCCAATGTGATTGGGATCAAAACAGTTGTTATTTTCACTGCAGAATTCATTCGCGAAGCCATCATCTGCTTTTAAATTACCTTTGATGTGTAACGGTGCTTGTGGAGATGTCTCACCGATGCCAACTTTACCACCTGATTTATTTTTCATTTCATTGACACTGGCATATTGCCATTTATCTGACTCTTGCGAGATTGTGAATAACGAAAAACCATCATCGAAATATTCAGAGTTATCACCCAGACTGTAAATGGGGCTATTCCAGTCTGCATTTATGAAGTCTGCATCACCATCACAATTTTCGATATCTTTTGCCGTGCCGGTACAGGGGGCAATCAAATTGCCTGAATAGTTATAGGCGCCTTTGTTATCAGGGCCGTGTGAGACAATAGCAAATAAGAAAGCATCTTCGGCTGGTGCGCCGCTACCGGTGGGCGCTCTTTTAGCTGTTTCCCAATTCCATACCTTTGGAGAATTGCTGACCAATCGCCAACCTTCATAGCCAATAACACCGGTATCATAATTAAAAAGAGCGCTATTTGTCATATAATGAGACACTGTATAGGAAAGTCGGCCACCCCAAGGGTCTATTGTATCATCAAAACTGATGCCCAAAGCTTTGTAAGGAATTGTACCGCCAGTTATAATAGGATCAGGGTCTTCATCCGCATCGGGAAGGAATAAATTACTAGGCCATTTGGCGTCTCTGTTTCCAGCGACACTGCAGAGTAGGCCATTGCAACTCCCAATAGGTGCGGTAATACATTTTTCTGTGCCGGATAAGGGGTGTGTATGCGGCAGATTCGGTCTTGCAGGACAGGGGAATCTTTGATTTTCTGCGACAAAATTACTAAGCGCTATCCGTACCTGATTCTTTTTTGCTCTGTTTTCATTGATGATTTGTACATCAGTATAATGACGATAACTTTCTATGGCGATGACTGTGAACAAGCCTAGAATAGTAAGATAAATAGCCGTTTCCAGCAGAGTGAAGCCGGAAGCTGAACGGCTTTGAAACATATTTTTTATTATATTGCGTCGCATATGATAGCCCCGCTTGATTGAAATCCAACAACAAATTCACCTGGACTGCACGTCTGATTGGCAAGAACATCTGATTTTGGGACATTCGTACAGACGACATCGCCACCCACTATGCGTTCAGCCACCAAAAAGTTTCCAGGAGCAGGCGTGCCGCTACAGGAAATCCCTGTTGGGCTGGCAATGTTATCAGGAGACCAACAGTTACCACCGGCATTTGAACAAAGCTCTTTCTGGGTGAGTTTATCGCTACGCACATTGCCATTGACATGCAGTTTTTCTGTTGGGTTGGAAAGGCCAATCCCGACATTGCCGATGTTCAGGTTATAGATATCTTCGGTTCCTGAAACGAACTCCCACAGGCCTGAAATGGTGTAAGAGGAGAAATTCAATGTATCGTCATAATATTGATTATTATCCCCTTTGCTCAGGATACCGTTCATAAAGACAGCGTCCCCATCACAGTTTTCGGATTCATCATAGGTGCTAGCCAAGCAAGGGTAAGTTTTTATACCGTTTAATGTATAGGCCCCGGCATGATTGTCACCATGGCTTAATAAGACATAGTGACCACTATCGGATGGAATAGTAAGAGGTGTTCCGCTTTCTGTTTGCACAGCGATAGAACCATATTCCGAGAGATAGGTACTGTTATCTGTCAGGTAGGTGCTAACGGCATAGCTCATCTGATATCCCCAAGGGTCTAGGATACTGTCGAAACTAACTTCATCAAGCCGGGCATTCAAGCCAGTGACGTTAGATCTTAAGCTGTTAATAGGAATAACGCCAATTAATACCGGATCATTTAAAGCATCTGCATCCGCCGGCGTATCCCGTTCCCCCGCCACTTTACAGAGTCCTTCTGTACCATTGGTACAGGTGCCTATAGAAACCATAGCGGGGGACAAAGAACAATCCTCAATTCCAAAGCCGGGTTGGCCCATGGGAATGGAAGGATCAGCAGGACATGGAAGACGTCCGTATGCAATGCTAAAGCGAGAGATGGACGTTACGATTTGACGTTGCTTGTCATAGGTTTCTAAAACGCGTTGGTCATTAACATAGGCGGTGTAGAGTCTAAGTCCGGTGACGAGTAGAAAGCCGGCAATAACTAAAACAACGGCAAACTCAACCAGAGAGAAGCCACGGTTATTTCGAGCTATTGTCTGATTTTTTTGAATCATTCTTTCCCTACTCTTCCCTAAACACTACTCTTCAGCGTAGCACTGAAACGTAAAATTTTAATTAAATTTATCCTGAATCCGCGCATATTCGCCGTTTGGTTGGAGATAAAGCGACTGTTGACCTATCTTGTGAATATTATAGATTGGAAAGAACAGATTATAAAAGGATTATATCATGAAGAACATTTCTCAGTCGCGTCTTTTTAAAAATGAATGCTTTGTTGATGGGGCATGGGCGTCAGCCGCTTCGGGGAAAACCTTTG
>Ga0306901_1000602_pt1 | contig 14467 bp, 14 predicted proteins | sample AntRauMFilla3767_FD_190431 | JGI IMG/M metagenome (GOLD analysis project Ga0306901, IMG submission 190431) | Saline lake microbial communities from Rauer Islands, Antarctica - Metagenome Filla 3 #767 (v2) (version 2) | ecosystem: Environmental > Aquatic > Non-marine Saline and Alkaline > Saline ... | reverse complement strand
TAAAAAGTCCTTGAGGGAAGTGAGCCGTGTATTATCCCTGATCCTGGCGCCTGAAGCCAATAGAATGCAAAAGACCCGCGCGGGTAGCACGGGTCTGTTCGGCGATTTGACTTAACGGGTAAGAAAAGTTCAGGAGGCGCCGGTCACCACTGCGGGATTTTTATGGATAGCGGATACGCCCCTCATGCCGGACCACATATCTTCTCGGCCTTCGCGCCAGCCACTCATCCAGTTGGTGCGCAAATCGTCCTGGAGGGCAGGACATTTTTCTCTCGACTGGCCTTTGATGCCAGCCTGGTAGCCACGAGTGTAAACGCGCTGAGTACGATCTCGTTTCTGACTCTTCATAGATTACGGCCTCTCTTTATTTCAGGGAGCTGCGATCACCAGAAGTTTCCTGGAAGATTGCATCCTGCAGCTCCTTTTATTGTTAAGATACAGCTTTCGATCTACGGCAGGTCACCGGCTCGGCAAGTGCCTCACTTCTATTTGTAGGCTAATAGCGGGGTGAATGACAGCTTTTTTTATTTATCGTTTAGCGGGTTCTGATAACCCCATGCAATCGAGGTCTCCAGTCTTACATGGCATTACTCAATCAGGTCTACACCCTTCATGCCACCTGCTCACGCGGGTTGGAACAGCTACTGGCAGAAGAGCTTCTGAGCCTGGGTTTTACCCAAGCCAGACCACGCGTTGGAAGAGTTCTGGGAGAGGCAACCCTGGCCCAGGCCTATCGCGCCCTGATCTGGTCACGCCTGGCCAATCGCCTGCATTTGCAATTGGATGAAGCTGCTGTCAACGATGCACAGGATCTCAATACCTGGTTGAGTGGTGTGGATTGGAGTGAACACCTGTTGCCCAGTGGTAGCCTGTTGATTGATGCCAGCGGGACGACTCCGCAATTACGTAACACCCATGACACGGCCTTGCGGGTCAAAGATGCGATCACGGACTGGTTCCGGGAGCGTGAAGGGGAGCGACCTTCTGTCGATCGGGACAGACCGGATGTACGCCTGCATCTGCGTCTGGAAAAAGGCAAGGCACAGCTGAGTCTGGATCTGGGTGGTGGCAGTTTGCATCAGCGTGGTTATCGTCTTCAGGCGGCCAAAGCCCCCTTGAAGGAAAACCTGGCAGCGGGCCTTTTGTACCGGGCGGGCTGGCCGGAGTTGGCGCCGCAGGGTTATGCCCTGCTTGATCCCTTCTGTGGTTCCGGTACTCTGCTCGTCGAAGCAGCCTTTATTGCCCGTGATGTGGCCCCAGGACTTTTACGCCCCTGGCATGGCGTGGAAACTTGGCTGGGTCATCGCCCCAGCATCTGGCAGGAATTGCTGGATGAGGCTCAAGAACGTAAAGAGAAAGCAGCCGAAGTGCCTTTGCTCATGGAAGGCAGTGATATGGACCCACGTGCCCTGCAAGCGGCCAAAGGCAACCTGCAAAGAGCGGGTTTGCTGGAGGAAATCACTCTGGTGCAGCGGCCAGTTAGTGAGCTTCCCCCGGCGATTTCAGAAAAAGGGCTGGTGATTACCAATCCACCCTATGGTGAGCGACTGGAAGATATTCCCAGTCTGTTACCCATTTATACCGAGCTGGGGCAGAAGCTCTTGCAAGGTTACCCTGGCTGGAGGCTGGCGCTTTTTACCCAGCACAAGGAACTGGCGTTTCGCATTCCTTTGAAACCCTACAAGAGTTATCCGTTACAGAATGCCTCTTTGGAATGTCAGCTGTATCTCTTTGCATTGCCTTTGGCAGGCACTGAAGATCAGCAGGTCGCCCAGATTCAACGTAAACAGCAGGAACGTGCCGAGCAACCGGAAAAACCGCAGGAGCTTAGTGAAGGCGCACAGATGTTTGCCAATCGGCTGAAAAAGAATCTGAAAAAGCTCTCACGCTGGGTGAAACGTGAAGGCATTGAAGCCTACCGGCTTTATGATGCTGACCTGCCGGAATATGCCCTGGCTATCGATATTTATGGAGATCACGTGCATGTGCAGGAATATGCACCGCCCGCCAGTATTGATCCGGACAAAGCCAATCAGCGTTTGAGCGATGCCCTGATGGCCCTGCCCCAGGTGCTGGACGTTCCGCCAGAACGTATTCACCTTAAGCAACGGCGGCGTCAGACCGGCAAGCAGCAGTATGAAAAGCTCTCCGGCCAGGGTGACTACTTTCCGGTTCGTGAAGGCCAGGCCCAGTTGCTGGTTAACCTGAGTGACTACCTGGATACCGGTCTCTTTCTGGATCACCGCCCCATCCGGTTGCGCCTTTATCAGGAAGCGCAAGGTAAACGCTTTCTCAATCTGTTTTGTTATACGGGTGCAGCCACAGTGCATGCAGCCTTGGGGGGTGCGATACGCTCAACCAGTGTCGATCTTTCCAAGACCTACTTGGGTTGGCTGGAGCGTAACCTGCATTTAAATCAGCTGAACACTAAACACCACACCGTTGTTCAGGCGGATTGCCGCGACTGGCTGAAACAGGACAAAGGCAGCTATGATTTAATCTTTATGGACCCTCCCACCTTTTCCAACTCCAAGCGGATGCAGGGAACCCTGGATATACAGCGCGATCAGGAAGAGCTGGTGGACCTGGCCATGCGCCGGTTAAGCAGTGATGGTCTTTTGATCTTTTCCAATAACCTGCGGGGTTTTAAAATCAGTGAAGAGCTGCAGGCCCGATATGAAGTGAAAGACATCAGCCGCCAGACTCTTGACCCGGATTTTGAGCGTAATCCCCGCATCCACCAGTGTTTTGAAATCAGGAATCCCGTGCTATGAATGACTTCAAAAAAGAAAGTCAGCAGTTAACCCTCTACACGACCGATGGCTGCCATCTCTGTGAACAGGCTCTTGGCTTGCTCGAACCCTGGCTGGTGAAGGGGTATGGCCTGGCGAAAGTGGATATTGCCGAAGACGAGCTGCTAATGGCCCGTTATGGTGAACGTATTCCGGTGATTGCCAGCCCCTGCGGTCGTGAAATTGGCTGGCCGTTTACTGCAGAAGAACTGGAAGAATGGATCAGCCAGCTGCGCTGCTAAGTATGGAGGCAGGGTGCAAGGAGTTGATTTGTCAGGCTGTCTGCAACAGGAAGTTGCAGCCAGAGCTTACAGGGATGTATTCACGCGTCCTGACAAACAAGCTCCTTGTGCCGGGGTAGTCCATCTATGTGAAGCTCGGCAGTCTATTCATTAAAAGGCAGCTCGCTTTTCATGGTGTCCTGAAGCTCAGCCGGTATTTCTTCAGGAGCTTTGGCTTCCAGTATCTTATGAAAGCCCCGGCTTTCCTGGATATGGCGAATGTCATCCACCAAAATGGCGGCTTCATCCGGCGAGTTGACCAAAGTATGCTTGAGACCCCCATACTGGGTACCACTTTGCCCCCAGACACGCGTCACCAGCCAGTCACCAAACATATCCTGGTGAACGTGAACGAGATAATAATCCTGGCCTTTTTCCCAGCGAATGATCAAGGTGAACCTCTAGGGGTTAAGAAATAACTACCTGGATTGTAAACCTTTTTTTCATCGGGTAGAAAGCCTTCTAAAGAGGAACCTGAAAAGATGCGTTTGGTTGTCGATGAAAACCTGCCTTGGGTCGAGGAATTTTTTGCTGCTTCTGCCGAGGTAGTACGCCTGCCGGGTGCTGAGATCCGGCGCAAGGATTTGCTGAATGCTGACGGGCTGCTGGTGCGTTCGGTTACTCCTGTGAACGCTGAGCTGCTACAGGGAACACCGGTAGGTTTTGTGGGTACGGCAACCATTGGCGTGGATCACATTGATCAGGATGGGTTGCAAAAGGCCGGGATTCAATTTACCAGTGCTCCGGGTTGTAATGCTGATTCAGTGGTGGATTATGTGCTTTCCAGTTTGCTTTGGCTGGCTCAAGAGCAAGGGTTTACCCTTCAGGAACAAACCCTGGGTATTGTGGGTGTGGGGCAGGTAGGCAGTCGTCTTGCCCGCCGTCTTCAGGATTATGGTTGTCGTTTATTGTTGAATGATCCGCCACGAGCAGCTCAGGGAGAGGTCGGTTTTTCTTCTCTGGAGGAACTGCTGCAGCAAGCGGATATTCTTTGTCTGCACACTCCTTTGACCCGAACAGGGCCTTTTCCCAGTGAAAATTTGCTGGGAGAAAAAGAATTGCAGCAGTTACAAGGCAAAATACTGCTGAATGCCGGGCGTGGTGCGGTCATCAATCAGAAAGCTTTGAAACAACAGCTGCAAGAAGGATTGCAGCTAACGCTTTTGCTGGATGTATTTGCTGGTGAACCGGAGTTGGATTTGGAGTTGCTTGATTTCTGTTCACTGGCAACGCCACATATTGCCGGTTATAGCCAGGAAGGAAAAAGCCGGGGAACGGAGGCTCTTTACCGTGCCTGGTGTGATTACCTGCAGCAACCGGCAGATAAACGTTTGGAGGACTTCCTGCCACCCCCACCGGTGGAGTGCCTGCAGTTGAACCCTGGTTGGTCACCGGAGGAAGCCTGTCGCCGTGCTGCATTGCTGGTTTATGATCCCCGCGCAGATGCCGCCAGAATGCGTCTGGCGTTACAGCAGTTGCCTTCTGCCGAGGCTTACCAGCAACTGCGTAAAAGCTATCCCCTGCGTCGTGAATTCTCCTCCTTACAGGTTCAGCCTGCAAATGAGCACCAGGCAAAAGCTCTTAAAGCTCTAGGCTTTAACCTGGCACTGCAGCAAATTAAACCTTAAAGCGATGGATACGCTGATTCAGTTCCTCAGCCAGCTCGGTTAATTCCTGGCCTGATGAATGGGTTTGCTGGGTGGCGGCAGAGCTGTCTTCACAGAGGCTGACCAGGTTGCTGACATTGCGGTTGATTTCATCAGCAACACTGGATTGTTGCTCTGCAGCGGTAGCAATTTGACGATTCATTTCCCGAATATCCTCTGCAGCCCGGGTGATGGAGTCCAGGGCTTTTTCAGCCTGAGATGAAGCCGTGACGGTGGCTTCGGCCTCGTGAATGCTGGCATCCATAACCTTCACAGCCTTCTTGGCGCCTTCTTGCAACAAAGAAATCATGCGATGAATTTCTTCAGTGCTCTGTTGGGTTCGGCTGGCCAGCGCACGAACCTCATCGGCAACTACGGCAAAACCACGGCCGGCTTCACCGGCCCGGGCGGCTTCAATAGCGGCATTCAGGGCCAGTAGGTTGGTTTGCTCTGCAACATCCTGTATGACTTCCAGTACACTGCCGATATTGGTGGTGTCCTCACTGAGCTTATGAATGACCTGGGTGGATTCTTTGATCTGTTTGGAGAGGTTGCTGATGGCCTCTCCGGCTTCATGGACGGAGGTGCGCCCCTGAACCACTTCATTATCCGTGGCTGTGGCTGCTTCGGAAGCTTTCTGGGCGTTGGATGCAATTTCCAGAATAGTTTGACTCATTTCATGGATCGCGGTGGCCACCTGATCGGTTTCCTGAGTTTGCTGATCCTGAGTGGCATGGCCTTCTTTGGCAACCTGGCTCAGGTCGGATGCTGCGCCACTGAGACGTTCCGAGACTTCGCTGATGCTGCGTACCATCTCACCCAGTTGCCGGGCCATGGCACTGACGGCTCCCATAATGCTGTCCGGCTGAGCCTTCTTACGCAGGTTCACTGCTGTAAAGTCACCTTGAGCAACCCGGTTAACCAGTTTCTTGGCATCAGCCACTTCACCACCCAGCTGCTTTAAAACCCAGCTGCGGATATAAATGGAAAGGCTTAGAATAATAGCAATTATCAGTAAAGCCAGTAGACCTATTTGCCAGGCTAGCGTCTGAAAATGGGAGGCCACATCATCTACATAGATCCCTGAGCCGATCACCCAGTCCCATTCTTGATCATGGGTAATGTAAGAGAGTTTGGTGAAGCGCTCATCAGTGACTCCGCCACCCTTCAGAGGTTTAGGCCACTGGTACTCGACAAAGCCATCGCCATACTTGTTAACCGTTTGGGTAAAGGCGACAAAAATATTCTCGTTGTCCAGTTGATCAACCTGGCTGCCATCACGGCTACGCGACAGAGTGGCATAGTTATAGTTGGGATTGTCCAGAATCTGTCCGTCCAGTGCAGGAACGGTTGGATGCATGAGCATGCGGGGATAGGGCTTACGAGTATCATTGACCCAGATATATTCCACGGTCTCATAGCGCAGGCTGCGTAGAGCATCCATGGCTTGGGCCTGAGCTTCTTCAAGGCTTAACTCCCCTTGGCTTTCAAGCTTCTGATAGTGATTTACCAGTCCTTCAGCCAAGTCGATTACTGCCATCACTTTGGCTTCCCGATCCTCAATCAGTGTCGTATTGATGGCGTTCAGAGCCACACCCGCAAGCAGCAGGAGTCCCAGCAGGGCTGTAGCCGGAAGGGTCAGCAGCCTTCCACCAATAGTGGCCAGGTTAAACATGATCTTTACTCCATAAAAGTGACTGATAAGTCATTTCCAGTTCATAAAAAAGGGCCGGTTAACCCAGCCCCTTAAAGTTTTTCTATTTTAGCTTAAAAATATTGGTTTAGGCATACGCCTTATTGCGTAGAGCACTGATGCGATCATCCAGAGGAGGATGGCTGGAGAAAAATTTCTGAATCATGTCTGTGGCGTGCCCTTTGTTGATACCAAAGGCCGTGAGAGTGTCGGGCATTTCATTGGGAAGGTTCTGTTCAGCCTTGAGTCTTTCCAGGGCATTGATCATGGCCGCAGAACCAGCCAGACGGGCACCAGCGTCGTCAGCACGGTATTCGCGGAAGCGGCTGAACCACATTACGATCCCTGAGGCCAGAATGCCCAGTACGATTTCGGCAAAAATAGTGGTGACAAAGAAAGCAATACCATGGCTGCCCTCATTCTTGAAAATCACCTTGTCGACGGTGTGTCCGATAATGCGGGCAAAGAACATCACAAAGGTATTCACCACCCCTTGTACCAAAGCCAGAGTGATCATATCACCATTGGCAACGTGACCAATCTCGTGAGCCAGAACGGCACGCACTTCTTCTTTGTTCATGCGTTGCAGAAGGCCTGCAGAGACAGCAACCAGAGCTTTGTTCCGGTTCCAGCCTGTGGCAAACGCGTTGGATTGCTGGGCGGGGAAAATACCCACTTCAGGCATTCCAATACCGGCTTTTTTGGACAGTTCTTCCACCGTTTGCAGCAACCACTGTTCCTGCTGGTTACGAGCCTGGGTAATGACTTCCGTGCGGGTGCCTTTTTTGGCCATCCACTTGGAGAGCAGCAAAGAAACCAAAGAGCCAGCCATACCAAAGACAAAACAGAAGATCAGCAGGCTGGTTAAATTCAAACCACCTGACTGATCCAGATAGCTGCCCACGCCCAGAAGATTCAGGACGATGCTGGCAACAACTATGACTGCCAGGTTGGTCAGAAGAAACAAACCGATTCGCATCATGGTGCAAAACTCCTAGAAATTTAAAAACCTTCAGTTAGATGGGTGTGTAGCGATCTAGTTTCAAGTCTACTGACGATAACGCGATAAAAAGCGTTCAATTCGCCCTATAGCATCTTCCAGTTGGTCTACTCGCGGTAGAGTGACCAGACGAAAATGATCCGGTTGTCCCCAGTTGAAGGCGGTACCCTGAACCACCAAAAGTTTTTCCTGCTGGAGCAGATCCAGTGCAAACTTTTCATCATCCTGAATATTGAAAACCTTGGGATCCAGGCGAGGGAACATGTAAAGCGCCCCCTTGGGTTTGACGCAGGAAACACCAGGAATCTGGCTGATGAGTTCATAAGCACGATCGCGCTGGGCCAGCAAACGACCACCCGGAAGGATAAAATCATTGATGCTTTGATAACCGCCCAAGGCCGTCTGAATGGCATGCTGGGCAGGCACATTGGCGCACAAACGCATGGAAGCCAGCATATTCAAGCCTTCATTGAAATCCTGGGCCAGATGCTTGGCACCGGACAGAATCAACCAGCCGGAGCGAAAGCCGGCAACCCGGTAGCTTTTTGATAGGCCATTGAAGGTGCAGAAAAGCAAATCATCGGCCAAACTGGCCAGGGAAATATGTTCAGTGCCGTCGTAGAGAATCTTGTCGTAGATTTCATCGGCAAAAATCACCAACTGATGCTCACGGGCCACTTCAATAATTTGTTCCAGCAATTCCTTGCTGTAAACCACACCCGTGGGGTTGTTGGGGTTGATAAGAACGATACCCCGGGTACGATCCGTGATTTTCTTTTTAATATCGTCAATATCAGGGTACCAGTCGCTCTGCTCATCACAGATATAGTGAACAGCTTTGCCCCCGGCCAGACGCGCTGCTGCAGTCCACAAGGGGTAATCCGGCGCAGGAATCAAAACTTCATCATTGTCATTGAGCAGGGCCTGCATGGCCATGACAATCAGCTCGCTGACACCATTGCCCAGGTAGATGTCTTCAATTTCCACATTGGCAATTTGCTTACGCTGACACTCCTGCATCACTGCTTTGCGGGCAGAATAAAGCCCTTTGGAGTCACAGTAGCCCTGGGCAGTGGACAGGTTGCGCATGACATCCTGAAGAATTTCATCGGGAGCTTCAAAACCAAAGGGAGCCGGGTTGCCGATATTGAGTTTGAGAACGCGGTGACCTTCTTCTTCCAGCCGCTTGGCTTCCTGAAGAACAGGCCCGCGAATGTCATAACAGACGTGGTGAAGTTTGTTGGATTTGCGAATCGGTTGCATGGCAGGAATTCCGTAACAAAAAATGCCAGTAGGGGCGAGGCGAAAGATTACCAAGCCCACAGGTTTTTGTCTGCCTTGTATGGCAAAAAAAACCGGCTTCAAAGGTTATTTAGCGGTAGGAAAGGTCTTGTTCATCCAGTGGCAAATCAGCATCAATGTAACGATTACGCCCTTGATGCTTGGCCATGTAGAGGCGCGAGTCAACCCTTTGCAGAGCATCTTCCAGACTTTCATCATTTCTGATCTGGGTGATGCCGATGCTGGTTGTAAACGTGACCTTCTCGCCATCATGGGCGAGAACAAAGGCTTGTTCACACTGTTTGCGAATGCGTTCAGCAACATCCAGAGAATCCTGCTTGGGGGTACCGGGCAAGGCGGCCATGAATTCCTCGCCACCGTAACGTGCCACCAGATCATTCTTGCGCAGCTCGGAACGCAGGATCTGGGCAAAAACCTGTAATGCCTGATCCCCGACTGAGTGGCCATAGGTGTCATTCACTTTTTTGAAACGGTCCAGATCAAACATCAGCAAGGTGATCGGATTGGGTGTTTCTTTGTCTTTGACCAGTTCATCACGTTGTCTGCAGAGCTCCTCCAGCTGTTTCATGAGGATGCCGCGGTTCAGGAGGCCGGTCAGGCTGTCCATACTGGCCTGGCGGTAAAGACGCAGCAATGCGCTGACCTGGGAATGGTTGGCCCAGAGGGAAATGGCCAGAAGTGTTCCCAGCAGCCAGAGATCCTGCCAGCCATATGCGGTACTGAGCTGCCCGGTCATCGAAAGTGCGATCAATTGGATAGCAAAAATCAGCAGACCAATTCCAAAGCTTTCCACCAGGGTCAGGGGAAAAACACTGAGGAAGGCTATCAGTAACAGAGGAATAAAACTGTAGCCGACCAGTGAAGATAATTGATCGCCAAACATCATTACCAGGTAGCCATAAAAAATTCCTGGGGCCAATAATAAAACCGCCAGTGCATTGCGGAGGCGGTTGAGCTTGTTCTGGTTTTTCCAGGCGATATAGAGAACGCCCAGCAGTGTGACCATCAAGCCCAGGCGACCCAGGGCAATCTCACTCAAGAGTTCTACTGGCAATAGCAGGTAATCAACCAGTAGCCAAAGAGGGGCAAGCAGGGTAAAAACCAGGCCCACAACCAGCAAGCGAGTTCGCAGGTATTCACTGCGGGCATAGTTGAAATCACGTGAGTGGTAACGGTTGTTGAGTGTGTCGCGCAGGCTGGCTGGCATCCACTGGGGTTCCCAGGGGTTTTTCCATCTTATAGCCAGTTGGTGACGTCTGCGCTCACTGGTGTCCACGAGTGTTACTCCTGCTGGTCAGATATGTAGGTTTACTTTTGGTTAAGGATAAAGCTCTTGAGTTGCTTTTGCACAACTATTTGTTGCTGAGCTTATTCTTGTGTTTCAGTTGCCTCTTCTGGCGGGGGGATGTCATCAGGCTTTTCCAGGGTCAAGCGCCCCAGGTGACCGCCTCGCAAGTCGTGCAAGAGCACTTCACAGGCACGGTGGTAATCAATAATGCCGCCGGGTCTCAAACCGCCCCGTTTGCGGGCTATGGCCTCCAGAAGCTGCTCGGCATTGCCGGGTGCTTCCTTGAGTCGATAGCGCTCCATCAGCATTTGTGGGTAGCGCTCAAGCAGATCTTCGGCTGCCCAGTAGCCGACTTCTTCATAATCCATGGCTGTATCGCGAATGGCACCCGAAGCCGCGAGGCGATAGGCACTATCCGGGTTTTCAATTCTTGGCCAGAGAACGCCGGGGGTATCTATGATCTGCAGTCGGTCACCGATCTGGATTTTTTGCTGGCGGCGGGTTACGGCCGGTTCATTGCCTACCTTGGCCATTTTTTTACCCGCCAGACTATTGATCAGTGTGGACTTGCCAACATTGGGAATCCCCATGACCAGGGCTTTGACCGAACGGCTTTCCCGAACCTGGGAAGCCAGCTGTTGGCAGGTTTTGGCGATGGGCGCCAGGGTTTTTAAATCCGTGGTAATGATGGGCAGGGCACGGATATGGGCCTGTTGCTCAAAAAAGTGAATCCACTGGGCAGTCAGTTCAGGGTCTGCCAGGTCGCTTTTGGAAAGCAATTTGAGGGTTGGCTTGTGCTCGGCCAGTTTGCCCAGCACCGGGTTGGCACTGGAGAAGGGAAGGCGGGCATCCAGCATTTCAATGACAACATCAATTTCCGGCAGAGCTTTTTTGATTTCCTTGCGGGCCTTGTGCATGTGGCCCGGATACCAGTTAATCGTCATAAACCTGCTTCTTCTTCCAGCTTTCCTCTTCTTCCATCATCTCATCAACACTTTCGGCCAGTTCATTGTCGGTATTTTCAGACTCCAGAGCGATCTGCTCTTCGAGGTCTTGAATGGTTTTGCGACATTCCAGCAAGGTCTGGTTATGGACACCGCTGGGGTTGTTGCGGTTCAGTTCGCTCATGATGCGTTTGTAATGAACCACTGCAATCCTCAGGTTGCCTTCTGCTTCAGCTTTTCGAGCCGAGGCTCTGAAGACTTCGACCATGGTTTGTGTAAAGCCCTGTTTGATCTCGTTGAGGTAGGTCTGGGCAATACGGTGGGCAATCTTTTTATCCTGGTAAAGGCTGACGATGACCTTGTTCAGTTGTTTCAGGTTACGGCGTACACCATTGGCAACCTGGATGTCCGTGACCGGTTCTTCTTTGGCCTGATTACTGCTGCGGATTTCATCCAGCTTGTTTTGTGCCGCTTCCATCTCGGGCTTGAGCTTGGATTCTTTGGCGCCCAGCTGCTTCTGCTCATGGAGTAGATCCAGCCACTGACTGGCAATAAATACCCGTAAGTCCTGCGAGAGGTAATGTGGAGGCAGTTCGTCCAACAGTATCTGCATCTGGCGACCGCGGTCAGCCAGCGTACGAATGCGCCGTTGTATCTCGATTTTCTTTTTTTCATTTTGCTGGTGGGCAAATACAAAAAGCATTAGTCCCAGCGCGACTATAAAAATACCCACCAGAACAATCACTATAACCATTCTTCCGCTCCTGCTAGGGATCCTTACTGAATACCCCTGTTGACCCTTAAAGGAGTTAGTATCTAACAAAGCCTGGGCCACTGACAATAAAAGACTGATAAAGAAGTGAGATTTCCTTGGGTTTAACCACTTAAGTTGCAATCAAGTGTTGACAGCTTTTGAAAGCCTCATTAAGATACGCGCCATCCTGAACGGAGCAGCTAACACGTCCCATTCGTCTAGTGGTCCAGGACACCGCCCTTTCACGGCGGTAACAGGGGTTCGAACCCCCTATGGGACGCCAAGCGGGAATAGCTCAGTGGTAGAGCACAACCTTGCCAAGGTTGGGGTCGCGAGTTCGAATCTCGTTTCCCGCTCCAGATTTTAAGAACCAGCCTTCGGGCTGGTTTTTTTGGTTTTGGCCTTTAAAAACAGATGCTTAGGCTGTATTTGCAGCTACCCTTTTCCTTTCTGAAAACCCTCACCTTGCCCCGCCGCCTAGACTTTTCTTGTTTCTTTGTGACCACCCAGTGCCCAAAGTGTGCCTTTTATACATTCATTAAATATGAATAATACACCAACCCTGAATGCCTGTATGTCCAGTGAATCTTAAATGATGCCAAGTGACCTGGATTGCTTTTCTATCCCTATAGACATATCAAACCCATCCTACCAGATAAGATATATCTCACAGGTATCTTGTGACCATTTTGTGACCAAAATAATATCAAGTTACTGAAAACTATGAGTTATCGCCTTCTTTATGCTCCAGAAGATCGCCAACTTGGCAACCTAGAAAAGTGCATAGCTGATCCAGGGTCTCAAAATCAATTCGTGTGGACTGCTCGTTATACAGCTTGTGCAGAGTGGTTTTGCTGAGTTTCGTAGCTCGTGCAACGTCTGCAACTCTTAGGCGCTTCTCAGCCAGGACAAGATGAAAGTTGCTTTTAATCATAAAGTACCATCATGTAGGTAAAAAGTTCTTGCATTATGTTATTTTCGTGCTAAAGTTCATCATGCAGGTCATAAGTAACACAATGAAGGTAAAAAATTGGAGGTAGCTATTATGTCATACACCTATCTAACGACCCAAGAGCTTGCAGAAAAAATTCGTTATGACGTTCGCACGATCCGTAACCAGCTGAAAGACTCAGTGTTGCTTGAGGGTATTCATTACATCCGCCCTTTCAGAGGTCGAAAAATACTTTTTATTTGGGAAAAGATCGAGGAAGAGATGTTGAAGAGTTTGGATGAGTCCCTTCAGGAAATGGCATTGCAGTAATTATAGGAGATATTGATGGCTTCAATAAGAGAAAGAAGTGGCAAGTTGGTGGTGGATTTTCGTTACCGAAACCAGCGTTGCCGAGAAAAGACCGTGCTGGATGCAACACCAGTAAATCGTAAAAAGCTCGAAAAGCTGCTCCAGAAAATGGAAGCTGAGATCACCTTGGGAACTTTTGATTACGCAGCCTACTTTCCCAAGAGCCGACGAGCCGAAGAGTTTGCAAAGATTGATGAGCAGTTTCACAAGGCCAAGAGTAACTATCCATCATTTAGTGATTTTGCAAAAACCTGGTTTGCAGAAAAGCAAATAGAGTGGAGGTTGAGCTATCGCAGAAAAGTTAGAACGACACTGAAAAAGTACCTGATGCCCTACTTCGGTGAGCAACCAGTGGATCAGGTTACCAGATCGGAACTTCTGGCCTTCCGGGCCTCTCTCGCCAAAGTGAAAACCGGAAAAGACCAGAAGCCCCTGACAGCATCACGGATTAACCAAATCATGATACCAGCAAGGATTCTACTACAAGAAGCCGCTGACCGGTATGAGTTCGATTCACCCTACCGGAATATCAAAAACCTGAAAGAGACCAAGCCACATGTTATGCCCTTCACCCTGGAGGAAATTGAGCGTTTTTTGAAAGCTGTTCGCTATGACTTCAGGAACTATTACACGGTGAGGTTTTTCACTGGGTTGCGTACCAGTGAAGTTGACGGCCTCAAATGGAAGAACATAGACCTCAATCGACGTGAAATTCATGTGCGTGCAGCCCTGGTCGATGGCCGTACCGAAGGCACCAAGACGCAAGGCTCAACCAGAGTCGTACAAATCAGTACACGGGTCATGGAAGCCTTGAAGCTGCAAAAAGCACTAACAGGGGAGTATTCAGACTACGTTTTCTGTGATCGCAATGGCAATCCGCTGGATTACCGAAATGTTAATCGCAGGGTCTGGCATCCGACTCTCAAGCTTTTAGGGCTAGAGCCAAGACGGGCTTATGAAACCCGGCATACAGCGGCAACCCTCTGGCTGGCGTCCGGTGAAAACCCGGAATGGATTGCCAGGCAACTAGGCCACTCCAACACAGAAATGCTGTTTCGAGTGTACAGCCACTATGTGCCGGATCTTACCCGTAAAGATGGCAGTGCATTTGAAGCACTGCTTTCCCAGAGTGCTGCTGAGTTGGAGGTGCTGGATGAAAAGTAACAAAAGCCGAATTTGGGTTTCCCCAAAAGCCCGTATGTTGGGGCGCAAACTGATCCAAAGGCTTCAAGTCCGACGAGGCCATGGCATAGCGGAGTACCTTGGTGTTGAGCATTTCTACACTAATTATGAAGCGGTATACCTTTGGATTGACCAAATGCTGGCCAGCCAAAGCATAGAGTTTCTGACAGAAGAAGATATCTGAATGACCCTAACAGTTAGTAAATGATATATTGCTGATTTATAAACATATTTATTAGCTAACATATTTTGCATTTTTTGTCTCATTTCCCACTTTTCCAAGTC
>Ga0306901_1000600_pt1 | contig 14483 bp, 25 predicted proteins | sample AntRauMFilla3767_FD_190431 | JGI IMG/M metagenome (GOLD analysis project Ga0306901, IMG submission 190431) | Saline lake microbial communities from Rauer Islands, Antarctica - Metagenome Filla 3 #767 (v2) (version 2) | ecosystem: Environmental > Aquatic > Non-marine Saline and Alkaline > Saline ... | reverse complement strand
GGGACCGCGACGCAGAAGAAATTGACTTGGTTGCTAAGACAGCTATGCGCAAGAAGAACTTTACAACTCCTAATCAAGTCTTGCAAGTAGAAAACAAAGCATAAAGGAAATGTATGGACGAAATCGAGTGTATAAAAAAGCTAGCTGGTGTAACTGAATTCAAAGGGTATCAAGAATACAGCCCTGCTAGTACAGTAGAAGAACGTAGCCAACGAGCAGCAGAAATTAAAGAAACCGAAAAAGAGCACGACTTTGAGCCAGGAACCCCGGAATGGTTTGATCTCTGGTTTAAGATGACAAACGGGCTTAACCAGGTTCCTGCTTTCAGAGGCCGTAAATGAAAATGCACGAAGTAACAGAAGCCGTGGGCCGAATTGTTAAGGGCGTGAACACAACGCCAGATGTAGGAACCGACGAAGTAAAGACACAAGCAGCAAAGTTCGGAAACAAAGTAGACAAAGACGGCCGTCCACCTAGACTACGATCAGGAAGCAACAAGTGAAATTAACTGATATAGACGAGAGTATAGCAAACGAATTAAGAATTGAGAAACCGGATGCATCTGACACTTTGGGCATTCCTCGACGAAAGATGCCACAAATTAAAGAGCACGATTACCCAGAGTTTCTTAGCTACTTAAAGAAGAACGGTGTTGACATTACTCAAGAACGAGTAAAGGCAAATCAATTAAAGCCTATACAGAAAGAGTTTAGTGACAAGGGCGTACTGAAAGCTCTTTTATTAAGAAAGAACGAGAAGCCGGTTATTGCGAGTTCAGACAACTATATCATTGACGGACATCATAGGTGGTTAGGTGCAGTAAACACTCGGGCAGATGTCAAGGTGATTCGTGCCAGTATTCCGGTGAGAGAGTTGCTTAAATTAGTACATGCGTTTCCAAAAACATATTATAAAGACATTTACGAATCAGCAAGTGCAGGAGCAACCAGCGCAGGTGCCGTGGCATCAGTAGCCAACCCTCCTAGCAGAAAAAAGAAACGTAATAAGTACGGTGCGCCGGAAGCGCCACAACTAAAGAACCCAGATGGCACTGTCAAGAACGCACTAGACGTTGACAGCAATGTTTTAGGCAGCAAGCCTGTTAAACGATAAATAAGAATATTAGGAGCTTGATGACACATGGCTAAGAACAAGAAAGTAAACGAAGGTCTAGCAGACCAGGCAGCATCTGCAGAAGCAGATCACGAGCTGCAAATGGCTAGATCGCAATTGTATAAAATTGCTCAATACTCGATCAAACTACACGAGATGATGAAGCAAGTAACAGATCCAAACGGCATCGAAGCGTGGCAAGCTGCAAAGATTACCAAAGCAGCAGATTACATGGGTGCTGTTTATCACGACTTAGAATACAAGATCAAGTTTGAACAAGAAGGTGGCGAACTAGGTGCTGCTGGGCCAGGTGAAATTGCAGTAGGTGAAACTAAAAAATACGGCAAGTTTAAAGAAACCAGCGATCCGTATGTACAGAGTCTACGCAGCAAGCTAGATGCTAAAAAAAAGGATAGCATAGTAGAAGCTAGTAGAGATTACGATTCCTACGGTACATTCACAGGCGGCAGAAGTCGACCAGGCGGGAAGCCAAGTGCTAGAGACCGTGGCATTGACGACGACGGTGACCAGGCCTTTGTTGACAGACAAAAGGCAAAAAAAGCAAGTCCTTACTACCTTGCAATAAATGACAAAGTTTGGTGGAAGAACGGCCAGGCGGTTGAGTTTAAAGATGCTCAAGCTGCTTCAAACGCCGGACATAAGATCATAAAAAACAACCCGAAATTAAGTGGCGACAACGTTAAGTTAACACGGAACCCAAATCTAGGACACAAATGATATGAGTGAAGAGATGCGCGGCTACATGTTTTTAGTAGAAACATTGATCACTAATGCTAGAGTGCTGAACGTCGAGATGTCACCGTACGAATTCAGTACACTAATGAAAGAGTATCGTGCAACAGATCCTACCTATAACAAGATAGGTGACAACGCGATGGTTGCATTCTACAGCGAAGAAGAACGCGAAGACTTTAAGAAATTCTTAAAAGCTAATAAAGTTGGCTTCACAGAAATAGACGACGAGTATAAAGATGGACTTCCATAAACTACAACACGCACTAAACGAAATTGAGCCAAGTGATCGCAATAGAGATATTGAGATGCTAAGGCGAGCTGCACAAGGTGATAATGGGCAAACTCCGCGAGAGGAAGTATCAGAAAGTGCTGCTCCTGTAGCACCAACTCCTACACCAGTAGCAGGCGAGCCTATGGACGAAGCAGCACAAATGGCAGCACTTGCTGGAGTCAATGCTCCTAGGCGCGAATCAAATCCAGAGATGCTGGACGAAGCTAGACAAATGGCAGCACTTGCTGGCATACCAATGTCAGAAGGCTACAAGAAAGGTAAAGCCGGTCAGCTCAAAGGCAAGGACAAGGTTGGCAAATCAAAGCCTTCTAAAAGTGGTGAACAGAAAAACGTTACACACGGCAAACTAGTAGGCAGCACCGAGAACGACGACGACAGTATTGAAGAAGGTCCTAAGTGGGACCAGATGAAGAAAGACTGGAAAGCTGGCAAGAAAGACTATAATAATATCGGTGCCTTGAAAGGAGCGTTTGGGAATAACAAAAAAGACAAAAAGAGCAGTGGCGACAACACTGGCAAGGCTAGTAATAAAAGTAACCCAGCATCAGGCAAGCAACTATCTCCAGAACTAGCTAAAACACTTGCAAAGTACGAAAACGCATTAACCAAAATATCAAACGATTCTGAACTGGGCAGAGAATTTCAGCAATTAATGAAGAAAGCAGAAAAGAAAAACATAGGCGAATCAACCTATTCTAGGCCAATTGCAAACGAAAGTGACAAAAGTTCGATCAAGAACGATCTGTATCGTAGATTAAATAACAGTAAGTAAAGGAGGCGCTGAATGAAATTGGTTAATTTAGACAACACGTTTGAAACTAATCCATATTTAACAGCACCTTTGTCCTATAAACATCTTAGCACACTTCCTTTTAGAGACTTCGACAAAGACGGCTACGAAGTCCCCACAGAACTCGAGTACCTACACTACGTTGTAAACGGAGTGACACTGGATCGAGAAATACAATATCACATTGCTCCCGCTGTCCCTTGGTACAAAGATGCTGAAAACTCAGAAAAGGGATTAGTGTTGGATCATTGTATGCTACTATACCGCTGTGCCTTTGCTGGCGAAGCAAGACAGCGTATAGCAGAAGTAGCAGAACAACGCCCCATTCTTAATAAGCTACTTAGTATCAAACCCAAGTGGGGTATTGACTTTTCCTTAGACTATGTAGATCAAACAATCTGCATAGAAGTAATGCACATTGAGCAGGACTTTGATAATCTTGCCGATGCTCAGCTTGCTAAGAAAAAGTTAGAACACATCATCAAAACCACGGACTGGGAAGCAGGTGTCCAGGAATTGTTAGCTTGTAAAGAAAATTGGATAAATCTATCTAGTGATGACCAAAGTGATTACAAAGCTCGGTTCTTTAAATGGCATCGTGCCTTTGACAATAAAAAGGTATTTTCCGGTTGACAGCCTAGCAGAAAAACCCTATAATAAACAATAACTTAACACAAAGGAGAGTATATGAGCGATCGTACCTATGGTCCCGAAGAAAAAGCAAAACTAGAAAAATTAGTACAAGAAGGCGTAACTGTACTGCAAGAAATCGAGGACCTCAAGGAAGGACTCAAGGACACAGTAAAAGCAACAGCAGAAGAGCTCGATGTTAAACCATCGTTGATCAACAAAGCAATTAAGATTGCCAAGAACCGCGATTGGGAAAGACATTACGACGAGTTTGACGATTTAGAGACTATCGTTACAACTGTCGGTGTAGACAAATAATGCAACCCCCAGAAGAACCAGTAGCAGATCCTACTGGCAAACCTTACCAGAAACTAGCTTGGTTAGCAACTGTTATGCTGCTAACCTCGTCTATACTAGCTGCTTTCAACATCTATCCATTCTATGTTGTGGCATTTGTTGTCAGCAGCGGAATGTGGACGCTCGTCGCTTGTTTGTGGAAGGAGAAAAGTCTCATCGTAGTAAACGGTGGGCTTATGATTATCTATATCCTAGGACTTATATTTTAATGCCAGAATCAATTCCAGAACACAAAGACATACTTGGTAGTAAAATAGCAGTCGAGGATACAGCAGTAGTGCCAGACGGCAGGCGACGATTAGAAGTTGCAATCGTTAAAAAACTTAGTCCTAAAATGGTAACTGTTGAAGTTATCGGACGCAATGGCCGGCGTAGTGAGAAATTGCTGTACCCTAAAGATATACTCGTTGTTGACGATCCAAAAGTCACAATGTATATGATTAAGAATCAGCCAAAATAAGTATCTAAGAGTCGTTCACTTTACGAACATGCAGAAGGTACCGTTAACCAAATAATAACGAGAGGAGAGAAAATGAATACACCCACCTACGACTGGTTGGACGAGCCTGACGAAGCCGTTGACCAATGCAGCGATTGTCCTCACCCTAACGGATGCATTCGAGAATGCATCATAGCAACATACGAACACGAAGCAGTAGCAAAAATCAGAAATGAGGAGCAACACTAATGTCATACGTCGACGCGATATTTGATCGCGATGCAGACACTATCAAAGTCGTTGAAAGACATGATGGCGTTCGCAAATTTCAAGAATACCCAGTAAAATACACATTCTATCACACTGACCCAAAGGGCAGATACAAAAGCATTTTCGGAGACCCACTCCAAAGGATAGTTTGTAAAAACACCAAAGAATTCCGCAAAGAAGTAGCAATTAACAGAGACAAGAAACTGTTTGAGTCTGATGTTAATCCTATCTTCCAATGTCTGTCAGAAAACTATCTCAACCAAGACGCACCAAAGCTAAACATTGCGTTCTTCGACATTGAGACGGACTTCGATCCAGAAAGAGGGTTCGCTGATCCGAGTGATCCGTTTATGGGCATAACCAGTATATCTATCTACTTGCAGTGGATGGAGACTATGATATGTCTGGCTGTACCTCCAAAGACACTTACTATGGACCAAGCTACAGAACTCGTTAGTGATATTCCTAATGTAATGCTGTTTCATAAAGAAGCAGATATGCTGGACACGTTCTTAACTGTTATCGAAGACAGCGACATTTTAAGCGGGTGGAACAGTGAGGGCTATGATATACCCTACACTGTAAACCGTGTTGCTAGAGTGCTGAGCAAGAATGATACGCGCAGGTTCTGCTTGTGGGATCAGTTACCTAGGCGCAGAGAGTTCGAGCGTTATGGCAAGACTTCTGAGACATTTGACCTAGTAGGTCGTGTTCACTTAGATAGTTTACAGCTATACCGCAAGTTTACGTACGAAGAGCGTCATACATATCGTCTGGATGCTATCGGTGAGATTGAAGTAGGTGAAAATAAAACTGTTTACGAAGGCACACTTGATCAGCTATACAACAATGACTTTAGAAAGTTTATTGAATACAACATTCAGGACACGGCACTGTTGGACAAGCTGGACAAGAAGCTAAAGTTTATCGACTTGAGTAACGAACTTGCTCACTCGAATACCGTTTTGCTCCAAACTACTATGGGTGCCGTTGCACTAACTGAACAAGCAATCATCAACGAAGCGCACCACAGAGGCTTGCAGGTGCCGAATCGTACCAAGTACGACGATAGTGCAACTCAAGCAGCAGGTGCATACGTGGCGTTTCCAAAGAAAGGGTTGCACAAGTGGATAGGTTCAATGGACTTAAATTCACTATATCCAAGTGTAATTCGTTCGTTGAATATGGGACCAGAGACTATTATAGGCCAACTGCGTCCTGATATGACTGATGCTATGGTGCACGAAGAAATGACTCTTAAGAAGAAGTCATTTGCTGGTGCGTGGGAGGGACGGTTCGGTACTATAGAATACGAAGCTGTTATGGACAAGCGCAAAGACGTTGCTATCAATGTTGATTGGGAAGATGGTAGAACTGACGTACTGAGTGGCGCAGAAGTGCATCAGCTGATTTTCGACAGCCAGATGCCGTGGATGATTTCAGCTAACGGCACAATCTTTACAACAGAGTTTGAAGGCGTTATCCCAGGTATCTTGAAGCGCTGGTATGCAGAACGTAAAGAACTGCAAGCAATGAAGAAGAAAGCTGAAGAAGCAGGCAACGCAACTGAAAAAGCGTTTTGGGATAAGCGACAGTTGGTTAAGAAGATTAACTTGAACTCACTGTATGGTGCTATCTTGAATCCGGGCTGCCGATTCTTTGACAAGCGAATTGGTCAATCAACTACACTAACAGGTAGACAAATCGTTAAGCACATGTCAGCAGAAGTGAACAAGACAATTACAGGCGAATACGATCACGTTGGCAAAGCTGTTATCTATGGCGACACTGACTCTGTGTACTTTAGTGCGTTTCCTATCCTTGCAGATGATATCGCAAACGGAACTATTGCGTGGGACAAAGACAGCGTAACTAAATTGTATGACCAAATAGCAGACCAGGTTGATACAACGTTTGTATCGTTTGCAGCAAAAGCGTTTCATTGCCCCAAGTCGCGTTCTACTGTAATTGCAGCAGGACGAGAGATTGTTGCCAGCTCAGGGTTGTATATTACTAAGAAGCGATATGCCGCTTTGGTATACGACGACGAAGGCGAGCGTAAGGACACTAACGGATCGCCAGGCAAAGTAAAAGCTATGGGTTTAGACTTGCGTCGAAGCGATACACCTGTCTACATGCAGGACTTCTTGAAAGAGATTCTGTTGATGGTGTTGCAGGATGCTCCCAAGGACGATGTGTTAGAGCGTATTACCAAGTTCCGTAAGGAGTTTGAAGGTATGCCAGGCTGGGATAAAGGAACGCCAAAACGTGCGAACAAAGTAGGTCACTATCGCAGACTAGAAGAAAAGCAAGGCAAAGCAAACATGCCAGGCCACGTAAGAGCAGCTCTTAACTGGAACACGCTCAAGCGTATGAACGGCGACAAGTATTCGCAGGAGATTGTAGACGGTATGAAGTGTATCGTTTGTAAGCTCAAGCAGAATCCACTAGGCTACACCAGCGTAGCTTATCCAACTGACGAACTACGTTTGCCAGAGTGGTTCAAGGAACTGCCCTTTGATGGTCCAGCAATGGCTGACACTATCATTGATAACAAGTTGAAAAACTTGATCGGCGTGCTAGACTTTGATCTAGAGGACACGAAGCAACATACTACATTCAGTTCTTTGTTTGATTTTGGTGATTGAACCTAAATACATGAAGAAAACAGTTGACAATCAACAACTTAGATAGTAATATTAACATTATAGCAAACTAAAGGATAATACATGAAAGACATCTTGCAAGACGTAGTAGCACACACTCACGCACTAGGGTTTCTTACTCTAGTCAAAGTTACTAACGAAGACGACACAACTATTGAGTCAATGGCAGAAGACCGCTCAGTAATTGTTTCTGCGGTTACACACAAGCCAGTAGGCGAATTTGACGGCGTGTTTGGCATGCCTAACTTGGATAAACTAAGTCTGCACTTGAAAAACCCAGAGTACAAAGACAACGCTAAACTAGAAGTAGTCAAAGCAGAGCGTAACGGTGAAACTATTCCTACGCATATTCACTTTGAAAACCAAGCAGGTGACTTCCAGAACGATTATCGCTTTATGAACAAAAACATAATTGAAGAGAAGCTCAAGAGTGTTAAGTTCAAAGGTGCAAGCTGGAATGTTACATTCGAGCCAAGTATGGCTGCTATCAGCAGAATGAAACTACAAAGTGCAGCACACACCGAAGAGCCGATCTTCAACGTGAGCACCAAAGACGGTGATCTTGTATTCAGCTTCGGTGACGCAGGCAGTCACGCAGGCAGCTTTGTTTTCCAACACGGTGTCGAAGGCACGCTCAAGCACACTTGGAGTTGGCCGGTCGCACAGGTTCAAGCTATTTTAAACTTGTCAGGCGACCTTGAAATGAGTATATCAGACCAGGGTGCAATGAAGATTACTGTAGATAGTGGCATGGCTAAGTACGATTATATTTTGCCAGCGCAGTCAAAGTAAGGAGGACTTATGTCTAACTCAAACGACATAGATTTAGATCAGTTTGCTAAGTTGTTTGACGCTGCACTAGCGTCAAACAACCCTACTGTAAAGAAAGCACTTCGTAACTTTATGTTAGTTGCTAGTATTGCTGAGGCAGAAACTACTGAGGCTTTCGGCCCGTTTACTCAAATGCAAAAGATGATAGAATCTTTAAAGAATGAAATTCATTCTTTAGAGTACGAAGTTAAAATAAGTCGTGGCACAAGAAATAACGAACATTACTACGGTAACTGTAGTCAATATATTGACGATTATCCGAAGTATTCTGGTACTACTACAGGAACGAGTGCTAAGTTTAACGCAGACTACAATAGCATTATGAAAATAATGAAAGGCTTAGATGGAAACGATGTCGTATGAATAGAGATTTAACAAGCGAACAAAAAGATTACGCCGTGTTCTTGCCTGCACTGAGTGGCTTCTATGCCACTTATGTAGGCAAGCAGAGGTACGGCGAGTACGTACTGAAATCTCGCATTCCTAAGAATTTTCCTAACGGCATCGAAAGTCTCAACTACCTTAACCCTCAAGAAGGACAGTTCCAATACAAGTGGACACTGTACTCTGCAGGTCACGCTGACTTAGACGTGAACAAGCATGTACCCAAAGAGGATATGATCCGCAACCGTGACAGAGAAAACTCGTGGATGTTAGGTGATTCAGGCGGGTTCCAAATTGGTAAAGGTGTATGGGAAGGCGACTGGAAAGATCCAAACTGCCCTAAAGCGCAGAAGAAGCGCGACGGTGTACTGCGTTGGATGGACGCATACATGGACTACGGTATGATTCTTGATATTCCTGCGTGGGTAGCACGTTCGCCAGCTGGTGCTGCGGCAACAGGTATCAACAACTATACTGATGCTGTAAACGCAACTCGTATCAACAACGACTACTGGCTCAAGCACAGAACAGGCGCTTGTAAGTTCTTAAACGTATTGCAGGGTGAGAATCACGCAGACGCAGAAGATTGGTATGAGCAGATGAAAGACTACTGCGATCCGTCAGTCTATCCAGACAACCATTTTAACGGATGGTCTATGGGTGGCCAGAATATGTGTGACGTGCATCTCGTGCTTAAACGACTTGTAACGCTACGCTTTGACGGGCTACTAGAAGAAGGCATTCACGACGTAATGCACTTCCTGGGTACAAGTAAGTTAGAGTGGGCAACACTGCTAACAGACATTCAACGAGCTGTTCGCAAGTATCATAACCCAAACTTTATGGTAACCTTTGACTGTGCATCACCTTTCCTTGCTACTGCAAATGGACAGATTTACATTCAAACTGAAACACCAGATCGCAAGAAATGGGTTTACAGAATGCAGCCCAGCATTGACGACAAGAAGTATGCAACGGACGGCAGATTGTTCCGCGATGCAGTATTGCAAGACGGTATCTTTAAAAACTTCGACAACTCACCTATCACAGAAGAACTTGGTGTATCAGATATCTGTATCTACAAGCCAGGTGACCTAAATAAGATAGGCAAAGAAGGCAAAACATCTTGGGATAGCTTCAGCTATGCAATACAGATGGGTCACAACGTGTGGAGTCACATCAACGCTGTGCAAGAAGCTAACAGGCAGTATGACTTGGGCCATGTGCCAAAGATGCTGGTTGAAGAACGCTTTGACCAAAAGTTCTTCCGTGACATCGTTGACGAGATATTCTCAATCAACAATCGCGAAGATGCAATGGCAATGATCGAATCGCACAGCAAGTACTGGATGTCTATTCCGGGTACACGCGGAGCAGTCGGCAAGAAAACTGTAAACGCTAGCACATACTTTGATACTCTGTTTGATACAGGAGACGCAGTTGAAGAAGTTGCAGAAAACGAATTCGACGAAGAAGCGGAACACAACTTGGAGGTTCTAGAAGATGAGCAACTACAGCAGTGATTACGAAAAAACTATGAATCGCATAGAAGTTTTAGAAATGCGAGATAAAGAGCTTGACAAAACCATCAACCAGCTGTATAGTAACTATGCGCCGGACGAAGAGATCAATGCTCTGAAATCACAGCGACTACAAGTTGAATACGAACTTTCAAACCTAAAACAGTGGGCAGAATAGAACTATGAAGCGTGATTACGAAAGCGGTGAAAGCAAAGATGTCAAATACTTTGTAGGCACGGAAGTCGAGAAGACGCCTGCCTACGGTATGCGTACATTGTTTGTTACAGGATTACAAGACTCTGTTGAAACTATAAACTTTGCAGAGGCAGAAGCCTGCAAGCATATCTTCTTCGGAGCAAATCACAGTTTCAATCCCATGACCCCAAGTGAATGGAACGATTGGGAAGACATGATCAAATACTTCCTCAAGAACGGTTACCTGTGCAGTCTTGACATCGACGTTGCTCTTGCTGAGGAATTCCTCGAAGGCGAGCTAATCGAGCACGATAACTTCATCCCCCAAATCCGTGTGCCGCTGCCCTACATCAAGCTGTGGAACTACAACACTATGCTAAAGATCGACGACCGAGGGTTTCAAGAAACCAACCCAGGTGTATGGTGTCACAGTTTACACGACCTAATGAATCGTGATAAATTTACTGACTGGAGTAAATATTCACTTGACAAGATCCTAAAGTGATCATATACTTACACAATAGAGATAAAGGATAGCATTATGCTTAAAGTTTACGTAGTAGGTACAGCAAACTCGGGCAAAACTACAATGACTACAATGAGTGCGCTGATTGCCAAGACGCTTAAAGAAAACGGGTTCGACACCGAAGTTGTACCGTGGTTGCCAGGCGAACTACGCGACGACTACGATCCGTTTGAAAACTTCGAACAGCGTGTTGAAGGTATTAACCGTATGAACGGAACAATTAAGATTGAAGAAATGCAAGCTGCACGAAACGGAGACTTTAATGTCATCAAGTAAAAATACATTCATCAAAGTTCGCACCCAATTCGAAGGGTTTCATTACTACCCTGGTGCTAGCAACATCGACGAGCGTATCAAGTTTCTTGAAAACACGCACCGGCACATGTTCAAGGTTGAAGTCAAAATAGGAGTAACGCACTTAGACAGAGAACTCGAGTTCTTTCTTGTCAAGTGGGCGCTACAGGATTTTATCACTAGCGGCGAAATGAATCACAAGAGCTGTGAAATGATTGCAACAGACATTCTTGACGATTTTCTTATTCCAACCTACGGTGAACGATACTACGAAATTGTTGTCTCAGAAGACGGCGAAAGTGATGGCATCGTTGAATACATACCAGAGTAACTAATTCACGCTTTGCAGCAGCATTTGGTCGTTTAGTTACTGCAAGGCCCATTACAAACGGCCGACATAATCAAGGTAACACTTATGACAAACAACTTTCCCCCTGTTAATCAAATTTTTGATGACCTGGATAAGTTCCGCGACTTTTGCCGATACGAAGGCAAGCCATACGACGAAGCTGACCTGTACAACGGTAAGGCTACTGTTTGGCAGGCCTATCAGAAGTATCAAGGCTACTTACGTGCTAAGGCACGTCGCAAGTCAAAGCCAAATAACCAACGGAGAAGTTAATGACAGTATACATTGTAGACTTAGAGAGTGTCGAAACAAGATACACCCGGCAGTGGAAAGAACATCTTCCCCTGCAACTGCGGAAGGCTACAGTGGACGACGTTGTTACAATCTCCGGCGGCGAAACGCCTCAGGCTACAACGCCTGGGGCTTTTCTTAACTTTGGGGGCACTAATGTTTACAAAAGCAAGCAGCTAGAAAAAATAGCTGAATTGTTCTGTGACGGTGTTATCAAGGACGGCGATTACTTCCTCTACACTGACGCTTGGAATCCTACTGTAATTCAGCTACGCTATATGGCAGAATTACTGGGCGTTAAAATTACAATAGGCGGACTTTGGCATGCTGGCAGTTACGATCCGCAAGACTTCTTAGGAAGACTGATAGGCGACAAGCCTTGGGTTCGGCTGTCTGAGCAAGCCATGTTCGAGACCTACGATCAAAACTTTTTTGCAACTGATTTTCATATCGACCTGTTTGCAAAGTCATTTGCTGGCTATCAAAGCCCGGAGGTCTGGGTCTCTGTGCAAGAGGACGAAGAAAAAATCGTGCGGTCTGGTTGGCCTATGGAGTATCTTGCCAAAGAGCTAAGTAATTTCAAGGATCTGCCTAAGCGTGATTTAATTCTGTTTCCTCACAGAATTGCTCCAGAAAAGCAAGTTGAAATATTTAGAGACTTGGCTCTAGAACTTCCGCAATACGAGTTTGTGATCTGTCAAGAAGAAGAACTGTCTAAGCAGGAGTATCACGAATTGCTAGGACAAGCCAAGGTTGTATTCAGTGCAAATCTGCAAGAGACGCTGGGCATTAGCTGGTACGAAGGCGCGCTAGTGGACGCCATTCCTATGGTGCCCGATAGGCTCAGCTACACAGAAATGGCCTTAGAAGAATTCAAGTATCCAAGCGAATGGACAACTGAATTTGATGCTTATGATCATCACAAAGAACTAGTAAAAAGCAGAATCGTTGACTATGTAGAAAATTACAATGATTACTCAGATCTTGTTAAAAAGCAAGCCGGTAATCTAAGCATCGATTATTTTAGTGGGAACAATATGTATGGCAAAATTAGAGTGGGGTGACGTTACTAGTATAAACATGAATAACAACGTGTCTAATGTCACAGCTGGAGCACTCTACGACGGCTCCGGCTATGTCTCTACAACAGGAATAGGTGATTTTACGTTTCAAAACCGTAGCAACGACGTTGTTATCGACGGCGAACTTAAAGTAAACGGTCGTGATATCTTGAAAGAGATTGATGACATGCGTGACGTGCTGTTATTGCTAAGGCGTGACGTAGACATGGAAGCAAAGTATCCCAAGTTAAAAGAGCTGAAAGAAGAATACGAACGTGCCCTAGAAAAGTATAAGACGTTTGAAGCAGTGAAAGGAGACAAAATATGATAGATGCAGTTTCAAGTGACGGGTCGTTGATAGTAATTAATAACAGTTACTCTCCGTACTCTACTGCACCAAACTATACTGGTAGAGAACTAGACGGCGATGTCCGAATGAACAACGGAAATCTAGAAGTATATTCAGGCGGTAGCTGGATGGCTATTAATTCATCTGTTGATATCCAGCTACCTGATGGAACACAGAACGTGTTACAACGGGCTCGAAAGAAAATGGCTGAAGAACAGAAACTAAAAGAATTATGTGAAAAGTATCCTGGGCTTAAACAAGCAAAGGAAAAATACGAAATTATAAAGGCGCTGGTAGAAAATGACTAAGATAGAATACTACACATGGCAGGACGTTGAAACTGCCGCAAATGCAATCATTCATCAAATGTACAAAAGTAACTGGCGGCCAGACTACATTGTCGGCATTACTAGAGGCGGACTGCCGCTGGCTACAATCATCAGCAATCAGCTAGACGTGCCCATGCATGCCCTTGGCGTTAGTTTCCGCGACAGTGAAATGGGTCCAGAGAGCAACTGCTGGATGGCTGAAGATGCTTTCGGTTACGTACAAGAAGAAGACCGGACGACATCAACCACAGGGTGTCGGTGGGACGTTAACAGTCGTAAAAAGATCTTAATCGTCGACGACATTAACGACACGGGCAGGACTTTTAATTGGATCAAAGACGACTGGCAGGACGGTTGCTTGCCCAGCGAAAAGTATGCATGGGACTCTATCTGGAACCACAGCGTTAGATTTGCTACTATGACAGAAAACATGTCGTCAGAATTTCACGGAGTACAATATACCTGGGATGAAGTTAATAAAGCAGAAGAGGACGTTTGGCTCATTTATCCTTGGGAGAGAGGAGCATGGTTGCGAGGAAGTTCTAAATGACATACGAAGAAATTCCGTGGACTGATGTTATTATGCGATGCACCAAATACACCGTATTTGAAGATCAGCATCCTGTAACAGAAGGCCATCTATTGTTCGTGCCCAAAGAACTTACTTGGGAATGTCTAGCAGATTGCTTCAAAGCTGCTTACGCTTGGGGACACGGATGGGTAGACGATGAGTACTGCGACTCGTACAACATCGGACAAAACGTAGGTCCAGAAGCAGGACAGACTGTAGACTGGCCGCACGTACATTTAATCCCGCGTAGAAAGGGCGATGTAGAAGATCCAGCAGGCGGTGTCCGTGCTGTATTACCCGGCAAACAAAAATATCAGTAAGTTGTTGAAAAGGTTGACAAAAGCCTAAATATATGGTATACTTAATGAAGTAAGGACATCCTCGTCCTAACAAAACTCGGAGAACGAATGAAAAAGTCAGAAGAAATTAGAAATAGGCTAGAACAAGAAGAAAAGCGATACTGGGCCGG
>Ga0306901_1000597_pt1 | contig 14530 bp, 17 predicted proteins | sample AntRauMFilla3767_FD_190431 | JGI IMG/M metagenome (GOLD analysis project Ga0306901, IMG submission 190431) | Saline lake microbial communities from Rauer Islands, Antarctica - Metagenome Filla 3 #767 (v2) (version 2) | ecosystem: Environmental > Aquatic > Non-marine Saline and Alkaline > Saline ... | reverse complement strand
GAAAACTACTTTCGGAAGATTTGAGGTAGTTTACCTAACGGCCCCGCGGCCAACTACGCCAAAGTAGCTGTGGCTACGTAGGCTGTACTTAACGGGCACGCGAACTAACGTGAATTATTTACCATTGTACTACAGGAATTGATAGAATTGAAATGGCGCTGCGCCCACCAAAGCCAGCCTACGCATAAAGCTTCGGCAGGCATGCTCTTGGCGTAGGTGGGAGGCCTGTCCGCGTTGACGCGCTTGTTAGGTAAAAAGTACATATATTGTTTACTTTTTGTAATAATGTATGTACATTGTCGTTACATATAAATATATATAAAACTATATAGATTATGCCTGTTAAAAATAAAAGCTTAAATATGAGGATTTCCGAATCCGATAAACATACTTTAAATAGAGCTGCAAGTCTTTTAGGGGTTAATTTAACCTCGTTTGTATTACAGTCAGCTAAGAATAAGGCTCAAGAGGCTTTAGAGCATGAAAAACGGATTGTACTCACAAAACGTGATATGAAAAAATTACTTGAAATAATGGATTCTACAGAACCAAACGAGAATCTGTCTGATGCATTTGCTTATTACAATGAGACAATTAATTAGATGTCGGATATCAAGTTTGAGACGCTTACTAGGGGGCATAATAGAAAAAAATTTGATTGTGGGGAGCAAAGCTTAAATACATACGTACAGAGATATGCTCGGCAAAATGCTCAAAAGAATTTGGGTGAAACGTATGTATTAATCAACAATGAACAGGATATATTGGGGTTTTACACAATAAGTACGGCTAGTTTAGATTATGATGCCTATCCAGAAAATGATGGATTACCAAAATATGCAATTCCAAGCGCATTAATAGGACGATTAGCAGTTGATCAAAATCATCAAGGAAATGGTTATGGAAAATTATTGATAGTTGATGCATTAAAAAGGATAATAGAAATTTCTGAAGAAATAGGTATTCATTGTATTACAGTTGATGCGAAAGATGATAACGCCAAGAAATTTTATGAAAACTTTGGTTTCCGAAAACTGTTAGATGAAGAGAATCATCTTTACATATCTATAGAGAAGATAAGAAATTCGATACCTTAGCTTTTTACCTAACGGCCCCGTGGCTAACTACGCCAAAGTAGCCATGCCTGCGTTAAAACTTCGGCAGACCTCGTTGGCTACGTAGGCTGTACGTAACCGGCGCGCTGGCCAGCGTTGATTGTTACAACATGTGCTAAGGAAACTGATCAAACCGAAATGGCGTTGCGTCCATCGAAACCGCCGGCTGGCGGAGTAGAGGTGGGAGGCACAGCCTGTCCCGACCACTGTCGGGGTCCCTGTTGTCCGAAGGACTCCTACGGAGAAGCGCTTGTTGTATGGCGCAGCGATCTTGGATTCAAGATTCGTTTACTTTATATAAAACGACTTGAATAAGATTCTCTGATATCCTGAAATTCGTTTGCTGAATCTTCTCTAAGATTGGTTTTACGGCTTCGATATATCCTTTTTGTTTTGCTGCAACCAATAGCCCTAAGGAACCAGTAATTTGTACTCCCATCTCTTTTGCCACTTTTCGCCCTTTACTTTCGTCAATGATAAGTAAACTATTTTCATTTGTTGAAGCAAGCGCAATACTTGCAGCTTCTCCCAAATCGAGCAAGCTTGCCAACCCTTTTATTTCACCTGAATTGAATGTATCAATATTTATCCAATCAGGAAGAGGTTTATTAAATTCATCAGCAACTGTTTGGGTAATAGCGAGTTGACCAAAAAGTTTTTCCAGAAGTTCTATTTGGCCAATTTTGTTTAAAAGTATCAAACAACTGGTGTTCCGCCGGCTGGCGGATGATTTTGAGCATTGGTTATATCTTTGTCCAACTCTTCAGGTGAATAGTTGATAAGCGAAACATTGTAATCAGCTAAAAGTTCCATGAAGGTTTCCTTACTATATCCTGCCAATTCTGCTGCTTGACCCAACGTAAGCTTTCCTCTCTCATAGAGTTTTGACGCCAAGGACATTTTAGCCTCTTGGTCATCAACATTCGCAGTTTGTGGTATGTTTACTACTAACAATAATTCAATTTCAGAAGTGATTTTTAGAGAAGCTATATAACAGCCCCGCGGCCAACTACGCCAAAGTAGCAAGGCTACGTAGGCTGTACTTAACCGACGCGCGTAAATTGTTGACCTGCTAAATAATGAAAGGTAAGTTAAAAAGCCAATACCAGCCACGGTCTGGCCTACGAAGCTTTAGGTTTGAAGCGTAGTAGGGCGGGGCCTGTCCGCGTTGACGCGCTTGTTAGCACAACGGCTACTCCTTTTCAGGAGGAATTTGTCGAACATGCCAGACAGCTTCAATATAAATTCCATCTTCTTTAATACGATACGGCAGTCGATAATTACCAACAATAATTTCTCGAAGCGTCTCTTCTTCATATTCGGGCACGATGCGACCTAATCTCGGATGATCAGCCAGTTTATCTGTTTTACCCATAAGTTCCAGCGCCCATTGTTCAGCGGTTGAGTAATTATCTTGGGCAATATAATTTACGAACGCATTGACCATTTCAATGGCTTGTTTCGTCCAGATTACTTCCATTTGGCCAGATTTGCTTTGATTTTCTTTTTGGCTTCTTCATTAGTAAAAACTTCACCACGAGCTATCTGGCGCTCGGCTTCTAACAAATCTTCCATCTTATCGAGTTTGTCAACCATGCGTTGGTACTCTGAAACACCAACTAATACGGCCGCACTTTTTCCATGTTGCGTTAAAACAATGGAACGCTTCTGTTGCTGAATGCGATCAATAAAACTGGCGGCATTTTTCCGAAATTCAGAAACGGGCCTAATGTCCTGATCTAATTGTACTCTCATTGTAGACATAATATTACAATTAAGTTATGTTTAAACGTACAATTAACTTACGTCAAAAATAATTAAGAAACAATTGAGGAGTTGTGACCAAGTTGTGCTAACGGCCCCGCGCTTAACGGGCGCGCAGACCAACGTTGAATTATGTACCAATGTACTACAGAAATTGATAAATTAAAACCTGGCAACCACCGGCGAGGCGCGTCCCTGTTGAAGCGCTTGTTATACAACAATTTAAATTTTAATAGAAAATGATTCAGATAATTTTTTGAGCATATTTTTGTTAATTAGTTTATCAACATTTGTTTGGAGAAATTTTTTGATTCGAGGATTAGTTTTGTTGGGAATTCTGTGTGCAGAAATTATTTTATATTTTCTATCGAATAACTGGTTAAGTATAACTTCAGGAGAACATTTAATTGATAATTGTGAGGTAAAGCGAGACAGATATAGCCTTGAAATTTCATTATCAGTTTGTATTTCTATCTTTAAATTTTTGCCGTAATCAATCCAAATTGCTTTTGTATTAATAAATTCTTCACTATTTAAACCTTCGAAGAAAGGCTGGACATCAAATTTGTCAACCCCTCCATAACCAATAAATATTACTAAAGGGACTTTATTGATAAGCTCTTTCCAATATTTTTTAACCTTAGCATCAAATCCTTTTTCAATTATATTTTTTAAAAAACCTTGTGCTCCAACTGGATCCGAATTTATGTCTCCGTGAAATTTATATAGAATTCTCGGGGTTTCATTGAACTTGCCATTCGAAAATTCCAACTCTTCAATTTGATTAGAAGTTATTACACTAAAATACTTGGTTAACTCAGGTGAACTTGATTCTATTAGTTGGTCGATATTTGCTGTGATATGATAACCACCATTGATCAAATGATTTCTAAAATAACAATGGTAATCATTACGAGTGTTAAAATTATTGAAAGAAAAAAGCTCTGAAAGAATATGCCAACCTAAATTTTCTCCTGTTTTAAGGTTACAATTCTTTATTTCAAATTGATCAATTATTACTTGGCAGGTTTCTTCGAGCGCAAAACTTTTTGATAGATAATTATCAATTTGGGATTTATTTAGATTCGTAAATGTTTGAAGAATTAATTCATGTAACTCACTACCAAGTGCAAATTTGGTGGGATTTGCAGCAGATATCCCAGCACCACTAATGAATAGAACATCTTTTTCAGTTAGGGTTTCTGAATTGATATTTATTTTTGGAAAAATATTTATGTTTGCCATAATTACTGAGATTCTGAATTAAAATTTATATTTCTAATTATGGCAGAAAATCATTTTCACAAATATTTTTCAATTTTGTATCCAAGAATTCTGATAGCTTTCTGAGAGGCAAAGAATAATTAATCTTTATTTTCAATACTTTGTTTAGTTTTTGGTTCTACCAGATCGTATTTAGATTTAGTTAATGGATTTTGTTGTATAACGACCTTGCGCATAAGGGGCGTGCAAAATAGCGCTGAATTTGTTTTAAACTGTATTACGGAAACTGATAAAATCGAAACCAGCAGCCAACGGCGAGGCACGTCCGCTTAATTCGCTGGTTATGCCAAAGTTTTTCTAAATAAAGTTCGTTTAAAAATCATTCTGTTTCACTTTTAATACCAGATAATTGAGAAGAATTATGAGTAGTTTGGGCAATATTATTTGTCAATTGTACTAATGCAGAACCTATGCTATTTTTTATAGATTCTGCCATTTTTGAACAACCCTCTCTTAACTTATTAAAAGCTGAACCATTAACTGTTGACGAGTATAGGGTCTGCCCATCTTTTTTAAAGGTTAAGGTGAATGATACTTCGAATTGAGAATTCAATGAAGTCTTAAATGCACCTGTGTTGTGTGAAATAGATGCATTTTCATCTAACATTTCTACAGCAATTAAAAGGTCATATTTGTCCATATTTGCTGTTTCGGAAGGAGGGGATTTCAAAATATTAACTGATTGAATAGCTGATGAAAGCCCATTATTAATGGCTGTAATATAGCTATTACCTATACTAACTTTAGGATCTTTCCACCATACGTTACATTCTGAAGCAGCAGTCACCTTAATTTTTTTATTCGTAAGTTCATTTGGTATATAAACAGCCGTTTTTAAAGGTAATTTATTTTGAAACTTAGTCGATGTGTGAATGCTTTCTGAAGATAATTTTGCAGTTGATGAACAAGCCGCAATAGAAAATGAAAATGAGATTATTAAAAAGTAGGTAAAAGATTTTGCTTTCATATAAAATTTAATTTAGTGGATTTTGCTTGAACCAATTAACGTTATTGTGTTTGAAGTACTTATTAGCTTTCATTTCGGCCTATCAAAAGGAAATTGCTGCCTGGTCCACCACTTAGAAGTAGAATATTCATTTTTATAATCAGTTATTGAACAGATTAATCTAGAATTAAGAGCACTTAAATAAAGTGGTAAAGATTGAATATTTGAATCTAAAGGTCCAAAACCAAATAGATTTTCACCCCAAATAGCTTCATGAAATAGATTATTTCGTGTAGAATAAATTTGGTTTACCAACTCTTCTTTATTCGGCATTTCATATTTGTCAAGTAGAATATCAAATCTTTCTCTATGGCTTACATTTTTTTGGATAGAATTTAACTCTTTATGGAGATTGAATATTGCGTCAAAAACCATATACTGATGAGCGAATTTTTCCCATTTCCATTGTAAAGAGCGTGTTCGCGTAAACACATAAAGAATGTTTATATATTTCAGTTGATTTATTGGAGTTAAGTCGCACCACCAATCATATACAAATTCTAAAAAATGAAACAAAGCGCTATTCATAATAACTATGTCATTTGTGTATTTTATTGGTACTCTTGCATCAAATTTCCAATCTGCAAATTGAAGGCGGGTACCAAATAAATAAGCAAGTACATTAATAACTAACACATCATCTGAATTAGTTGTGTTTAAATCATTCGTTGGATTAGTAACAGTTATTTTATGCGAAGGTAAAAGTTTGAAAATTGATGCAGGTTTCTCTGACTTTTCAATTTTTTCAGCATTTTTATTTGTTATGGGATCAACTTTATAAGTAGCTTGTTGAGGAGGATAGAAAAAACCATCTCGATTTATATTTTCTTCTATCCAATTTAGCCGCTCCTGATGATCCGAAAGAGGTAAAATCTTTATCCCAAGAAAATCACCTTTTATTGGTTGTTGAAGAAAGCCAAATTCTCTATAACTATTATCTGTCATATTTAATAAAAGCTAAGGTTAGTTTAACTTTGGTATAACATACAGTTATACCAAATTTAGCTACACCAGTATCTAATCTCTTCTAAAAATTCAGTCATTGGTAATCTTTCAATAGCTTTTTTGCTAAACCCATCCTTAGTTTTTTTCTCGAATAAATCAGCATAAAAATAATTATATGCGTCCCAAATTGAAGACGGGCTTTCTATATCACTATATCCAGTCTTTTGGAACCAATTTCTCACTACATATACAAGTTCTTCAGGTTCACCCTTATGACATTCAGTATCAGAAAATGATAAATCAGATAGAGTTTTTTGCACACTATATTTTTCTTCTTCTAAAATTAAAAATGTTTTATTGTTAATTTTTTTATCAGTAGAAAACTCTCTACAGGCTAAATCAATAGCTAATTCGAAAGGCATATTAAATCTTGAATACTCATTCTCTTTTGTTGATTTACATCTAGAAAGGTCATGTATCCCATATTTAGTTTCTAAAATTAGCTCTATAATCTTCTCAAGACGAACTTCTCCTGAATCAAGGCGTTCGGAAGCAATACGAGGTTCGAAGCCAACCTTAATAATCGTAAAAAGAAGAGGTTTTAATAATTCGTTATACTTATCATCAAAGGGGCAATTGATAAATACATTTTTTTCGAATTTTTCTTTACTCAAGCTAAATTTTACTTATTTTTTATCCACTTTCGTATAGAGCCATCACGTTTATGTACTATTATTTCGGAAGATCGGATTAACTTTTTGGCACCCTTGACAGCTTCATTTTGAGTTTGGTATACTTTAGATGCTCTGCTTGTACCCTGCCGTTTGACAGCCCAGCCATCATCTCTTTTTATAACATGTGTTCTTGAACGACTCATAGTTTTAGAAGTATTTTAAACTTACTGATATAATGTAATAAGAATTTTGTTAACATGATCCTCTAAATTTGGCATAACAAGCGCGTCAACGCGGACACACCTCGCCGGTCATTGCCCAGCTCTTGGAGTTTTAATTTTAATTACTTTACTTGCTTTACATGAATCCTGCGTGTGCCGGTTACGCGCAGGGTCGTTATATCAACCATACTCCGGCAGCAATTTAAAGAAGGTTGCCGAGGTTTGGATACCGCGGTAAAAATCCTTGAGGGCAAATTTTTCATTCGGTGAATGGATGGCATCGCTGTTGAGGCCAAAGCCCATCAATATAGACTGCGCGCCCAGCACTTTTTCAAAATCGGCTACGATGGGAATGGAGCCCCCTTCGCGACTAAAAAGCGGCTCTTTACCATAGACTTCCTCAAAAGCTTTAGCTGCCGCATTCAGTCCGTAAAATGAAAGGTCGGTTTCCGCCGGATGCCCACCGTGATGTTCAGTAACTTCAATACTGACCGTATCGGGTGCGAGGGATTCCACATGTTTTTTAAAAAGGTGCGCAATTTTTTTGGGATCTTGGTCAGGCACCAGCCGCATGCTCACTTTGGCGCCGGCCTTGGAGGGCAGCACCGTTTTGGCGCCTTCTCCCTGGTAGCCGCTCCAAAGACCATTTACATCAAGCGTGGGCCGCGCGGTGGCGCGCTCGAGAGTAGAATATCCTTTTTCGCCGTTTAAATTCTTCAGGCCCAGGTTATTTTTATATTCTTCTTTGTCAAAGGGCAACTTTTGGTAAGCTTCGCGGTCTTCATCCGAGAGGGGGTTAACATCATCGTAAAACCCATCAATCTGAATAACCCCGTCTTCGTCTTTCAACTTTGCAATAATTTCGCAAAGTGCATTGGCCGGATTTTCAACCGCACCACCATACACACCGGAGTGCAGATCGCGGTTGGGGCCGGTCACTTCCATTTCCATATAGGCCAGTCCGCGCAGGCCGTAGGTTATAGAGGGCGTATCTTTAGCGAACATAGAGGTATCCGATATCAGCACCATGTCGCATTCCAGCAAATCCTTGTGTTCTTTGATGAACGGAACCAGGTGGGGTGATCCTATTTCTTCTTCGCCTTCAAGGATGAACTTTATATTCACGGGGAAATCAGTATCCGATTTTCGGTAGGCTTCCAGGGCTTTCAGGTGCGTAAACGACTGCCCTTTATCATCGCTGGCGCCGCGGGCGTAAATATCGCCATCGCGCACGGTGGGTTCAAAGGGCTCGGTTTCCCAAAGATCAAGCGGATCGGGGGGCTGCACATCATAGTGACCGTAAACGAGCACGGTTGGTTTAGTTTCATCGGTGATGAGTTCACCATACACAATGGGGTTTCCATCCGTTTCAAAGACCTCGGTGCGATCCAGTTCAAAGCCGTCCAGTTGGTTTTTTAAAAAGGAAGCCGCTTCGCGCACGTCGTCTTTATGGCTGGAATCGGTACTGACGCTGGGAATACGCAGCAGTTCAAAAAGCTCATCCTTAAATTTTTCCTTATTAGAATCGATGTACGCTGAAACTTGAGACATGTATTAAATTCTTTAGGTTCAAATGAAGAGCAAGAAGTAAAAAGCAAGAAGGATAATCTTGCTTCTCGCTTTGTTTTATAAAATCATGATTTCTTTGGTGGGAATCCACCCGTACTGTCCGTTGCTCATGCGGATATAGCTCCACCCTGACTGTTCATCGCTCGAGTTGTGATCTACGGTAAAGGTGTATCCCTCAAACGCCTGATTGATGAGCGTGCCCTGGATTTTTGGCTGCTCGAGAACGCGTGCTTCGTTGCTAATCATCACCGCTTTGCTGTATCGCTGCTGCCGATAATCCACAAAAAAGCCCAGTAAAATAATCAGTCCGCCTGCTATCGCTGCGGCTACGGCCGAGCGTTTCATGGTTTTTGAGGTGGGATAAAAAAACCAGCGTCCGAGTATTAAAAACAGTCCAAGATTTAATAAAATGAGTCCGATACCTATAATCAGCGTAACGCCGGGCCCATCACTCAGCCAGTTGATGGCTTTTTGCCAGGGCAGTTCGGGCAGTACCGCAGACTGACGACTAAAGCGCGTTTCAACATATTCAAGTGCTTTTGAGGCGCGTGATTGGGTTTCTTCAAAATGGCGCGATTTCAAAAAATAATATTTGGCTTTGCCCATTGAATCAAGCCGCATGTAACTGAGCCCCATATTTAAAAACAGCCCCCCTGCGTAATGGCTGTTTGCTTCAAGCCGGTCGTACAGCTGAAGTGCCGCTCGGGTGCTGTCTTTTTCCAGCAGCGTATTGGCGCGGTCAAACAATTGCTGTGGATTTTGTTGCGCCAGGGCCGGGACGCCCGACCACGCACAGAGCAAAAGAATGACTATTAATTTTCCTTTTTTACGCATAAAGTTCGATAATAAGGTTCAGTATCATAACCTGTTTTACGATTAACTATTAAATCAACCTGTCAGAGTCTGTAAGACCTGACTGCGTTGGCTTCACACGCTGACAGGTTTCAGAAAAACCACCGAAACGCTGCCAGGTGGTGTTTTTACTTCAACCGCAAAATTCGTAATCATAGTTTAGAGTTCCTTTTTAAGTTTATCGATGATACTTTCAGCCAGGCCCACGTGCGATTTTAAATAATCCTGCGAAGCATCGGGGGCATAATTAATGGTGGCACATTTGTTAAGCAGCATGCGCACGTTTTTGATTAAATCCGGACTTACATCACGTTCTTCAAGGGCAGCCACATATTGCTCAATAGAAAGCCCGGCCTCGGGCAAACCCAGCTTATCACTGATAAAGCCGGTGAGTGCTTTTTGCAGCGCATTATAGGCTGCTTTGATATCTCCATTATGGGAATGAGACAGCGCTTCCTCCAGCCGGGCTTCCGCTTTTGCCGTTGCTTTTTTTGAACGAGCAAAAAACCGGTCCGATTGCATTTTCTCATGATGCGATTTTTGCCAATAGCCCACCGCCAATGCAACCGCAGGGACCAAAAGACCAACCCAGAACCACCAGTACTGGAGCGGAGATTGCTGATTCGGATTTACCCAGCTTGCGAGCCCGGTTACAGGTTGCAGCGAAAAAGACTCCGATTGCGTAGCATTGGTTGATGCGTTTGGATTTGCTTCAATCCTAATCGTCTTAGCCGGTAGCGTTTCGGTGACGTACGTATTGCTGCCGGTATTAAAATAAGCCAGCTTCGCCCCGGGGATGGTTAAGGTGCCGGGCGTCCGCGCCACGATAATATCAGTAAAGGTTTTGGTGCCACTTATTTGCTGGTTTTGGCGGTTGATGGTAGCATTTTCTTCCGGTTCGTACACCTCCACATTATCAGGAAAATTGTACTCCGGCTTATTGATGAGCGTAATATTGCCCGTTCCCGAGATGCGGGTCTGCACTTCAATGGATTCTCCGGCTTTAGCGGCTGATGTCTTAATTTGGCGGCTTACGTCAAATGAACCCACAGCACCCAGATAATCAGCCGAGGTGTTATTCTCAGGGAGAGACTGAACATTTACGGTAACCGCGGGAGATTGTAATTCAACATTGCGCTGATTGCTGCCAAAACCCCCAAAAAAACTGCTGAACGGATCATCACGCCGTGATGATGAGCGCACCGATACCTGCACTTCATACGGGCTGATGGTAAGTTTGCCTGATTTTGTAGGGAATAAAGCAAACTGAAGTAATTTGGCCGTGCGAAAGCGAACACCGTTTATAATGGTTGATTGTACCTGCGGGCGCTGGTCTTTGGCCAGTTCCTCTTTCCAAAAACCCTCAGCTTTCCAGCCCGGTATCGGTTGAAAGGAGCGAACCTCCAGCCCCTCTCTAAAATAGAGCACCACATTGGCCAAAATTTGTTGGCCGGTAGTGGGTCGGGCATCAGAAATATTGAGCCGTAAAAAGATATCCGGCTGCTGGCTATTGTCCTCGGCGTCTGTATTATTTCGGTCAATAACTTCTATGGTGATGGCATCCGTTTTACGTTCATTGCCATCAACCTGAATGGGAATAGCCGGAATTTTATATTTTCCGGGTTTATCAGCTGTTAGGAAATAGGTATAGGTGTACGATGCGGTGGTAACCCCGTTGGAATATTGAACATTGCGGGAGGTGGAAGGGGTATTGCTCAATAGCTGGAAGGCCTGAAAATCGGGAAGGTTGGGCCGGCTTATATCATTAAAATTGCCGCCAATGGTGATGTCCAGTTGCAGCCGTTCTCCGGTAAAAATAGTACTTTCCGAAACGGTGGCTTCAACGGAGGGAGGGTCTTGCGCCGATCCATTGGAATAAATACCTAACGTTCCCAGAAACAGGAAAAAAGCAATGTACAGCGGTTTACCAGTCCTTCTCATGCGTTTTATTACCCGACTCTGTTTTCTGTTTTTTGAACTGTTTCAATAATTTCTTTTCCTGTTGTTCCAGCGCCTTCAGGATTTTTTCAGCCTCGGCTTTATTTATTTTAGTGGGCTTGGGCTGCTTTTTTTGCTGTTTATTTTCTTTCTGTTGCTCTTGGTTACTTTGGTTTTGCTTGTCTTTTTGCTGGTCTTTATTCTTCTGGTTTTTGTCTTGCTTATCTTTCTTTTTTTGATCTTTTTTCTGCTTATCGTTCTTTTTGTCGTTTTTATTTTTTTTCTGCTGCTGTTGCTTTTTCTGTTGTTTGGCCAGCTCGTAATTATGCTTTGCATCCACATCGCCGGCCTGGGCCCGCATGGCATTCTTATAATATTCGATGGCGCGGTCCCACTTTTTCTGGTTTGAAAACACATTACCGATGTTATAATTGGCTTTCGCCTGTTCCTTGGGGTCTTTAATCATCTGCTTGTACTGCTCAAAGTATCGCACGGCTTCATCGGCTGCACCGCTTTTGGCCAGCGCGTTGCCCAGATTATAATACAATTTGGCATTTTGGGGCTGGTCTTTAATCGCTTTTTTATAGAGCGTAATGGCTTCCTCGTAATTCCCATTTTCGTAGGCCTGATTGGCTTTTCGGGCATCTTCAACCGAAGCACCCACAAGAAATAAAGCAAGCAGCAATGGAAGTATGTATTTCATATAAACACCTATTGTTAAAAACTCAAAAACTATTTCACCAAGTTGCTCGAAGAAGACACGAAGTTACACAAAGGGTCTTCGTGAATCTTTGTGGTACCTTTACGCAGCTTTGTGCAATAATCTTACTTTCCTCAAACCTAACGATTGAGCCATTTATTAATTGTGAAAAACTATTCCACCTTTTCACCGACAGCCAGTGTTTCTTCATCCATTTTTATATTGGTAAATACGTTCGAGACATCATCATTATCATCAAAGGCGCTCATCAACTTAAAGTTTGATTCAGCCGTTTTTTCATCCACTTTAACCTCCGTTGAGGGAATGCGAACCAGCTCGGCCGACTCAATTTCGTAGCCCGCCTTTTCAAGATTGTCGCGTACATCGTACATTTCTTCGCGGGCCGTGGTGACGGCAAAAAAATCATCGCCGGTTTCAATATCTTCGGCGCCGGCGTCAATAGCTTCAAGCATAAAGGCATCTTCATCCTGTTCGGCAATGGGGATGCGAATCATCCCTTTTTGTTCAAATAAATAACCCACAGAACCGTCGGTGCCCAGATTGCCACTGTGACTGGAAAATATGTGGCGAATTTCGCCAACCGTACGGTTATAATTGTTGGTGGTCACTTCAATAAAGTATGCTATGCCGCCGGGCCCGTATCCTTCGTAGGTGGCATCTTCGTATTGGCCATCGCCTTCATCAAGCTCACCGGTGCCTTTCTTAATGGCGCGCTCAATGTTATCTTTGGGTACATTGTCGCTTTTGGCATTATCGATGGCCGTATCAAGCCGCGGGTTCATTTCGGAATTACTGCCGCCCTCGCGAGCTGCTACGGTAATTTCACGCAGATGTTTGTTGAATATTTTGGCCCGTTTTTTGTCTTCTTTGGCCTTCTTATGCTTAATGTTCGACCATTTGGAATGTCCTGCCATAGAACGAATTTGTTTTAATAAAAGACTGAAAATTCAAAAAAAATTACCTTTTAGAGCGAGATTTATCTCGCTTAGCAGTAATATTCGGGATGAATCCCGAGCTACATATATCAAGAAAACTAACACCAAATATAATAATAGTTAACATGCATTGCACCTAATAGTAAGCTCCGGGAATTTTAAACGTAATAATTTTGTGATTAGACTATTCTATTATAAACTACAGCGGTTTAAAAATAAAAATTAACGCTAAATACACACCATGAATATTGGAATTGTTTGTTATCCCACCTTTGGCGGAAGCGGGGTGGTAGCCACTGAATTGGCCAAAGGGTTAGCTCGTCGAAATCACAACCTGCATATTTTAAGCTATGCCAAACCGGCCCGGCTCGATACATTTCAAACCAATATTTCCTATCACGAGGTGAACCTTAATTCGTATCCGCTTTTTGAGTATCCGCCCTATGATCTGGCGCTGGCGAACCAAATGGCCGGGCTCATTGATTACGAAGGTATTGATGTGTTACACGTGCACTATGCTATTCCCCATGCAACCAGCGCCTATCTCGCGAAACAAATTTTGGGTGAAAAAGCCGCTCATGTGCCTATTATCACCACGCTGCACGGCACAGATATTACGCTGGTGGGCAGCGATCCGAGCTATAAATCGGTGGTCGATTTTTCCATCAACCAGAGTGACGGCGTAACAGCCGTGTCTGATTTTTTGCGTGATGAAACCTACCGGCGGTTTGATATCAAAAAAGACATTGAGGTGATCCCCAACTTTATTGATTTAGATCGTTTTCAACGCACTAATAAAGAGCATTTTCGCAAAGCCATCAGTCCAGAGGATGAAAAGATAATTGTACACGTTTCTAATTTCCGGGAGGTTAAACGCGTACCCGATGTGGTGTCGGTTTTTGATTATGTGCTGAAACATGACATAAAAGCCAAACTGCTGCTGGTGGGTGATGGTCCCGACCGCAAGCGGGCCGAGCAACGCTGCCGCGATCTGGGTATCTGCGACCAAGTACGATTTTTGGGTAAGCAGGATCAGGTGGAAGAAGTGCTTTCCGTGGCTGATTTATTTGTCATTCCTTCCGGATCAGAAACATTTGGCCTGGCCGCGCTGGAAGCCATGGGATGCGGCGTGCCGGTGATCAGTTCAAATATTGGCGGGCTTCCCGAAGTGAATATCCATGGTGAAACAGGCTTTTTATGTGATTTGGGCGACACCGATGCAATGGGGAAATATGCTGTTGAAATATTAGGCAATCCTGAAAAACATAAGGCCATGTCTGAAAGGGCCCGCAAACATGCCGAAAAATATGAGCTTGATGATATCGTCAGCCGGTATGAAACCTATTATAAAACAGTGGCAGAAAAACTGTCTTCAGCTCAATCCGGCTAATGTTTTCAATTTAAACGCAATGGTGTTCGGGGGTTATATATTTTAAGAATTTCTTCCATTCATACCCTCTCTGATTTTTATAAAGCGCTGTTGTTTGTAATGGCCGGCGCGGTGAT
>Ga0306901_1000595_pt1 | contig 14586 bp, 17 predicted proteins | sample AntRauMFilla3767_FD_190431 | JGI IMG/M metagenome (GOLD analysis project Ga0306901, IMG submission 190431) | Saline lake microbial communities from Rauer Islands, Antarctica - Metagenome Filla 3 #767 (v2) (version 2) | ecosystem: Environmental > Aquatic > Non-marine Saline and Alkaline > Saline ... | reverse complement strand
TTATCCAGGAAGGTGAGACAGAGACAGTAACGCTACAAGTCGCTATTCAGGTGTCTGAGGCAGGGGTATATCGATTGGCGCTTGAAAGCTTATTCTTCACTAATAATTTTGACGGAGTGACCAATACGCGACCGACGGTAGCAGTGAATCCAACTGACCTACGGACGAACTACCAAGCAATCCAATCAAGTATTTAGTATCCGCAAAATTCAATAGCGCCATGTGCTCCAATAAGTAGTATCTAACAGAACTCATATGAAAAACAAAATCATTTTTTTACTACTTGGAAGTGCAATTACATTGAGCTTGGTTTCTTTTACAAGTTTGCTTAAAGATGATGTTGCTCCCCAGACTGAACCAACTACGACGCGAATCCCTACTGACGAAGAGTCAGTCTTCTCGAAAGAACAAAAATGTTTTGGTATTAAAGGTGAAGTTATGAGTGAGATATCTGAGCTTACGGAAGAGAGTAATACTTGGAATGAGAGGTTTATCGACATATTTTATTCTCCAAATTTTGACGCATGTATCTACTTAAGTGAAGAAACATCCGATGTAGGTTTGTTTAATAAGACGTCAATAAAGCGTTTAATGAGAGCGACGTCGGGAGCTGGGACAGAACCTATAATGAGTTGTCGATACGTCAGCTTTCGCTCTGGGCAAACAGATGCGTACCTTGAAGGTCTCTTTCTTGAACTTGAAAATGATTGCGACGAATTCGATGAATACCTAGAAAGCATCAGATGACAAATATATGATTGGTAAATTAACGTACTTTATTTTTGGAATCATTACTACGTTAACCTTCGTTTATCTAACTGATATATTTACAGAACAAGAAAGCAGTACAGAAATATACACACCTACCTATACAACAAATCCAGAAACAGAACAGTCAGCCAGAGTCATGGATGCAGACGCTGTATATTTTGATACTGACAATGATGGAGATGAGGAGAATATACTTCTGTACTCATGCCAAGGATGTAACGCACCGCCAAGAGAAATGGTCATAATTGATGACGGGCAACTTGTTTTCCACTATGAGGGTGCAAACTTAGAGTTTATTCCTGAGGAAGCAGGTTCGTTCACTGTTGACGAAGCTAATGTGCCTAGAGACGGTAGAAGAATCAGAACACTTTTTACATATGATGATTTGACACAAGTCTATACAAAGACAGAAACTATATCTAAAACACAGTAAAAGGTAAAAATGGTACAATTTTGAATTATGAACAATATAGAAGCCCTTTCATTTATTAAAAAATACGGTCGTAGGGAAGGCTCAAAAATAACAAGTTCAGGCTTAATTTTTGATAAGGAAAAACCAAAAGACCTCAAGTTTCCACATGCAAACTTTGACCAAATGTGGCATCAAGACATTGAAAAATTCTTCGAGTTAAGTGATGAAGATAAATTACTATATGCTTATTCGGCGCAGCGGCGTAAATCCCAAGAAGGTGTCAGGATGGGGACGATATTCGGGCTGCTTTTAGCATGGCTTCTTTTGGGAATTTATTCTCTTTTTTAACAAAATGTAATTTGTTTTACATAAACACAGACGAAAAAACACTCAACAGAAAAATATCTGTCGCAGCTGATTGATAACAAGGTGGATAATGAGGACGAGAAGAATGAGATGTTAAGTAACCTGGATACGATGAGTAAGCAAGAGTCTAGTGATTTAATCGCTGACTAAAGAGCTAACTACAGAGCCAGGTATCCTTCGGGGTCCCTGGCTTTCGTTGTGCTACCTTTGATTAAAGTAAGCTAAAGTGTACGGATTTAATTAAAATAATCGCAACTTGGGTTACAATAATGTTACGTTAACCTAATAATTTATGGAAAGAATTGTTTCAATATTCACCCCTCCACTAATACTGATGAATGCTACGGCTGGTATCGTGTCAGCTGTGTGGCTTTTAGTTCTAGGGCAGTGGCAGATTCCTGTGTTTGGAATCATCATTACCATGATTTTTCCTTTCATATACGGAATAGTGACTCTCCCCCTCGCGCTTGTATTTGGCATAGGTGCAAATGTAATGGATGGTGCAAAGATGAAGAAGACTTCCAGTGTCATGGTTCTAACCTTCAGTGCTATTTCCGATTCTATTCACTTTGCTTGGGTGCTTCTGGTTTTTGGTTTTTTATTATCGTTGATGGAGATGGAGGGTTTGCCTTTGTTCCCAATTTTACTTGCAGGTTACGCAATTAGCACAGGGGGATTGACTGCAATGGCTTCACGAGAACAGTGGAATGAGTTCACGATGCTTTCTACATTTGTACTTCAAGTTGTTTCGTTCCTGGTGGTTATTTATATAGTTATCGGACTAGAGGTTCTTACCCTGCCAGCTATGGTCCTTGCGATTATTCTTCACGCAGTAACTGTTAAGAAGATAACCAGAGAATCAAATCTTTATCAGGACTCCACCAACGAATTGCAGCAACCGCCACAAGACTAAATTGAATGTATGAGTGAGCGACAATAACATGCTATGCTTTTTCTATGGAACCTCACGAAGTTGACCATAAAGTAACCGCAATGGAAAAGGATGTCGAATCCTTGGTTGCTATGGTGAGCGAGCTGTATGAAAAGGTTCATCGCGTGGAGCGAGTACTGATTGACGAAGGTACGCTCGATGCACAGACTCCAGACATAGACGAACATGGTCCAGACGGTCTCTACGAAGCCAGTGTTGCCTTGGTGCACGAGACAGGGAAGTGTTCGGTGTCACTGCTACAAAAACACTTTAAAATCTCATACAAGCGAGCTTTTGAGCTCCTAGATGCATTAGAAGCTAAAGGTATCATCGCTCCATACCGTGGCGACCCTGAGCGGGTAGTTAATCAATAGTATGTCAGTGGTCCAATTCTTAACAGGGGAGGCCGCTGATGCCCACGGCCGGACAATCAAGGATGTGCTGCAACAAGGCGATGAGTGGCTAGAGCAAGAACATAACTACATCCAATGGCTGTTTCCGCTGCTAGATGAGAGTGCACAAGTACATGACGCACCGGTGCTGTCACCAGAAGATGTAACCCTATTGCGAGCGAGTAGCGAGGCTCAGTCTAACCAACAAGCTGCTGTCGAGCGCATGTTGCAATTCTATGCCAATAATACCCACTGGCTAACCGAAACCGACCATAACCATCTACGCATTACGCGAATCCTCAAAAGCGTCCGGCTGCTGCAGTCGCTCGAAGCAGCTGAAGTTATTTATAATATTTTAATGGAGCAACTTCGCCAGGCTGGTAGTCCGATTGCTGCTAAGAATGTAGCTTTCTGGACAGATGCGGTTGGGCTGTCATACGACAGTAAAAACTACTGCTGATAAATACTTTAATTACCAAGTTTGATATCATAGCTAAGTATATGAAACCAATTAAAATTCTTATCACTTCGCTCGTTGTATGGGTAATCATTTTCTTATGGTTTATTCAGAGCCCTTTTCTGGAAGCGTATGTTTCTAGCTTACTACTCTTGACCTGGACAGTGATTGCGATTTTTACTGCCGGAAACGTTAACGAACTCATGCAAGACGATGAAGATATCGTTCCTCCATTAAAATGGCTCACTTCAGCTACAACAATCCTCATTCTCGTAATTTGGACACAAGTAATGCATGCGCTATATCCTTTTCTGCCCCCTTTTTGGCACTAAAATCTTACTAAAACGTCGCTGATAACACCTACACAATGTCACCTAATCAACGAAAAAATGTCGCGTTCACAATTACTTCTATTTTTCTATTCCTAGCACTGGCTGATGGATGGCAGTACGGATTCTTTACCGTGCTACGTTTTGTAGTATTTACCGCCAGTGCATACATAGCGTGGCTTGCTTATGAGGAGGGAAAAGAAGGCTGGGTGTGGTTCTTAGGGGCTGTTGCTGTATTATTCAACCCGATAGTCCTCGTATCATTCGACCGTGATGTCTGGATGATTATAGACTTCTTGGTAGGGGTTGTCCTGACCCTGTCCATCTTTCTATTGAAACTATCTAGAACTAACTAAAACCCATTTATCCTTCAGGGTCCATGGCTTTTGTTGTGCTGCTTAACGGTCTTATGCTTGCTTTTCTATAGACAAATGGTGTAAATAAGGATATTTTAAATATATTATGTTTTGTTCGAAATGTGGTGAAAAGAATAGTGAAGAGGCCAAGTTTTGTAAAGGTTGTGGTGCCGAAACTAGAAACGATGCTGAAACTACACCTCACACACATACATCTGTCCCTCAACCTCCGTCCAAACCTCCAAGGAGCGTACTGTTTTATGTTTTAACACCTGTACTCGTTTTTGTTGGTGTAATAATATTTTGGGGAATAGTTAATCTCATTGGTGCAGAAGTAGAATCTTCTCCTTTGCTGGAATTCATCAATAACGTCCTAATACCATTTATCATAGGAATAGCATTTTTAGCTTTTCCGATTGGGATTATCTATGGCATCTACGCTAACTCTAAACACTATGATGGGACTATAAAATGTGGTAATTGTAGTTACGTTGGTCCAGGAAAAAGCGGAAGAAGCAGCTGGGCACAAGTTACTGTCTGGATACTATTCTTCATATTATCCCCACTGATTACGATAATCTATTATTTAGTAACCCATAAATACGTCTGCCCAAAATGTGACTCAACCTTCATTGGTCTCCGGGATGTAAACGGTCATTTTTCCGCAGCCAAAAACGGTTTGGGTCCCCTCGGAATTGTACTACTCGTATTTTTGTTTATTTCAATCATTGGAATACTAGCTGCCGTTGTTCTTGGCTCATTAAACGATGCAAGGGAAGCTGGTATTCAGGCTGCAGATAGAGCTAACGACAGAGCTGCTACTTCTGAAATGTCTTATAATCTTGAGCAAGAGCTGATAGATACAGAGAGACAGCTCAATTCATTATTTGATTTACCAGCAATGGTTGATGAAAGCACACGATTAGATAGAATTTTTTTGAGTAATGACAATACGAAGCTGAATTATGCCTACACCATAATCGACTTCTCTTCCTCTGAATTTGTTCCTGGTGAATTAGCTGGATATGTTTTGTCTGGACTAAGAGAACTTTACTGTGAAGATGTCGATATGGCTTTTTACCGCACAAATAATATTCCAATGAAATGGAGTTATTATGGGAATGACCGATTGCTGATTGACTCTTTTGAATTGACTAACTCTGATTGTCTATAAGTTATGTTTTGTGAGAAATGCGGAAAAAAGAAGAATGAGAATGATAAGTTTTGTGCTGATTGTGGGGCTTCTTTTGGGGCGATAGAGCAATCTGCTAATCAGGCTGAGTCGGTATCAAGGGTAACAGATGCACAGTACAACAGTATTGGAGGATGGTTGTATTTGGTCGGGATTAGTCTTTTTGTAACCCCTTTTATTCTTGGGTATTCAATCATTGACTCGTTTACGCTTGTCACCGATATTTCGATGGTGGAAATTGAATCTATGGCACCAGGACTGGCCGCCAATCTTTGGTTTGAGATTGTGATGGATTCAGTATTCTTATTGTTCGTCATATACCTCCTATTCCTTTTCAAGGATTTGAGTTCAAAATTTCCAAAATACTTTATTTGGTATTTAGCCGCATCTGTAGCTTATCTAGTTATTGACTTGATTATTTTTTCATCCATTACAACCAGCAACAATGAAATGAGTAATTCATTTAATGAAATAATGGGAGAGCAGGTGGCTTCTATTATCCGCACTATGATTGGAAGTACTATATGGATAGCGTATGCGTTAAAATCTAAGAGAGTTAAAGGCACATTTGTAAATTAGTATATGTATAATTGTTTAAAATGTGGAGAGAATAATAAAAAGCACGCTAGCTTTTGTTCCAAGTGTGGCCTGCCGCTAAAGCTGGTGACGCAAAGTAAGTCTTCAGTGGTGAAGCGTTTAGTGTACGTAGTGATGCTTGTTGCGGTTATCGCCGCTGGTCTATTTGGGGCGTACTACTACATTAACCACCAGCATCAACAAGACTTAGAGACTATTAAGACTTTGGTGGTTAGTGGTGAGTTTGAAGAGGCTATGGAGCAGGCTGAAGCGTCTCAGCATAGTAATGCGGTGACCTCTTTAGTTTTTGATGTTGAATCAGAAGCACTGGTTGAAGCAATCGATGAACAACGTTTGTGTTATCTCAATAAATATCCTAATTACAATAGCACCAAAGGTATTGAGGACTGTGTGTACTGGAAACGGGCTGAAGAGATGGAGAGACAAGAGGTTTGGGTTAATGAGTATAAACAACAAGAAGACCCTGCGCATTGTCGTCTAATTCAAGACGAGTACAGAAAGGAGTGCGATAGGCTTCGAAAAGAGAATTTTTCATCTGCTTGGAGGTTCTGTGGATTCGACCCTTCTAGGATAGAACCAAAGTGCGACTATGATGCTTTTAAGCGTGAAAAGCGTGATGAAAATTCTGGGTATCTGACTTCACAAGAGTGGGACGGATTTATGGAACAGTGCACATTGCAGCGTTGCCCGCTCCCATCCGAACTTAATTTCTAATCTATGTTTTGTACGAATTGTGGACATGACCTAAAGAACAATGAATCATTCTGTACCGAGTGCGGTGCAAAGCAGGATGAAGTGGTGTCTGTAGAAAAACAAAAAAAGACCCCTAAAAAGAAAGTGCCTGAAGAGGCTCACTGCGCTCAGTGTGGTGAGGTGCTAGAAGAGGGGGTAAAGTTTTGTACCGAATGTGGAGGTTCAGTGAATGCGGAAGCGTCAGTCAATCGTGGTCCAAGTTCCCAAAGAGCCCAGTTTGTATACCAAGAAGAAACAGGCTTTCAAAAAGTATGGCGTTGGGTATATCCAAAAGTACGTTTTGAGAAAGCATGGCATCGTTTGGTGCTAGTGATTGGCTGGCTGATTTCAATTATGACGCTGTGGTTCTTTCCCGTCACGTTCGTCATTTACTTTGGTATTATCCAGCGTGTTATTTACTTCATTGCATACGGTGATGATAAGAGTAAGTGGTTAATCGAAAAATAGTATGATTTTATTTGGCTGGGGACACACAACTAGAAAGAATTTTGGACCAACGTTCGAGCAGGAGTGTTCCAACTGCCATAATACAAAGTATTGGATTCTGACTAGAATAAGGGTCTGGTTTACGCTGTTCTTCATCCCCGTCTTTCCGTATGAAAACAAACACTTCTTGAGCTGCCCAATCTGTCAGCACGGCTTAACCCTTAACTCCCAGCAATTACAAGAAGTCAAACCTCTAGCAGAAATGAACCAGTTATTGGTGGATGGACAAATTACCAAAGAGGAATATCAAAGACGGATTCTTACTTTGAATGGTGACTCACCAATACAAGGTGAACCGAGGGTGCATGACGTAGAGCCTGAGTCCGTAGTAGATATCAATAAAAATGATTTACGATTCTGTAGTCAGTGTGGCAGTACTGTTGCAGCAGAAGCTAAATTCTGCGGTGGTTGTGGTACAAATACAAATAAGTAACTATGTTTTGTGTATTCTGTGGGAAAGAAATAAATAGCGATGCGAAATTCTGCAAATTCTGCGGTGGCAATTTATCTAACTCAAGTGCAAAACCTATTGCAGACCCTGTAGCTACATCTGCTCCTTATGTCCCACCCATTCAGCCGCCAAAAAAACCTTTTAATCCATTGGGGTGGATAATTGCAAGTGTGGTCGTAGTGATTATTATTGCTGCGTCGTCAGACGGTGCCACTTCGACATCGAATAACTCAAATAGTACATACACAAACAATAGGGTAGAAACACCACCATCAGTGCCGACTAGACCAGATTATTCTCTTCCGCACGGTACAGTGTTTAACCAAAGTAGTTTTTATATGTCTGGTGATGGTGAACTAGAAATAAGTAATGGCACCAACTACGATGCCGTAGCAAAACTAGTAATCGGTACTACTGGAGTGTATTCGGTTTATATTGGTGCAAATCGAACCTACACAATTGACGGTATAGCAGATGGGTTTTATGAGCTGCTTTTTGCCCAAGGCTCAGATTGGAATACTGTTACCAAACAATTTAATAAAAACCAAAGCTACTCAACGTTTGAGGACGTGTTTGAATTTGAAACAACTGAAGACAGTCAGTATTACTACCATCCGACATTTGAGGTAACACTTAACAACGTGATAGGTGGTACTGCAGAAACCAGCACTATTAATCCTGCCGAATTTAATTCTTTCTAATATGTTTTGTAATAAGTGTGGAGAAAGGCTAAACGAGGGAGACCAGTTCTGTATCCATTGTGGAGGGGATGTGTCAGGTGCAGATGCATTTAAGGCAACCCTATCGACTCAGATTCCTCCTCTACAACACCCACCAAAGACGCAAAAAGCGTTCCCGATTGTTAAGTATATTCTTGCCGTTTTTGCTGTTGGGATGATTAGTTTTGTGGTCTACATGCTAGTTGATAACAACACAACAGGTGAAGTTGCCACCTCTGAAGATTCAACTGCAGTTGAAGAGGAAGGGTATGTGTCAGCACTGAGCGAGCTTGGTCCATTTATGGAACCGGTTGGTTATTTTGAGGATATAAGTTTGTTTGCATCCGACATTGAAAATGAAGCATGGTTATCTAATATAAAGTATCTAGAAGTTGATGAAACTGCAGTTACGGAAGAAAACATGACATTTGCATCAGTGGTCAAAGTTGTTTGTACAAGTGATGATTATATTTACTTTGGCTCAGGAACAAACGTCGACCGGTCTGGGTACATTTTGACTAACTATCATGTTGTTGAGGGTATGTCTTACGATGCGTGTATGGTTGGTTTTCCTGACCCTGTTACAGGGTTAATTCGAGAGGCGTATTGGACCACCATAATAACAGATGAGGAAAATGAGACTGGTCACGACCTGGCTTACCTAGTAGTTGAGTCGCCAGTTTTTGACGATAAAGGTAATTTATATGGTTACTACGAAAAGATTAGTGATGGTACCTTCCCTTATTTTGACTACCGGAATGAACAGTGTTCAGATGAGGGGATACAGCTTGGGAGTGAACTTCTTGTATTAGGTTATCCACCTTTGAGTGGAGGTTCGCTAACCATCACTAACGGCTTGGTCAGTAGTTTGTTTTCACAAGATAATTATATAATTACCTCCGCTAAAATAGTGAGCGGGAATTCAGGCGGGTTGGCAGTTTCTAGTAATGGCTGTTACGTAGGGGTGCCTACTGCCTCTTATTTTGAGGAGAAGGATGAACAGCTGGGAGAAATTATTGATGCAGAGTTTGTTTTTGAGTTTGACAAGGCTATTCAGGATAATCTCGAAGAGTACTACAAATTAGACGGAAGGGCAGATGCAGCCGACAGTCTAAATGAGGTAATAGTTGAAGAGTTTTACTCACCTCCAGAAAACCCAGCGCCTGTAGAAATCACACAGAAACAGATAGAGGATAACAAGTGTGTGGCAGCTTACGACGGTAGTTGGATATGGTCTGGTGAAGTAGATGAGTTTGGAGAAGGGTTCTGTATCTGTAAACATGTTTTTGATGAGGGTAAACAATCTCTCTGTAATTTCGATGCGGTATGTACAACAGAGTTTGGTGTCAACTCGGAATGGGATGGTGGAATTAGTAATGATGCTGAACCCTTCTGTGGGTGCTCTCCGGGATACGAATGGAGTAACTTAGGGGATTTCTGTGTTAAAAGTGGGACGCAAGCACCTGTTAATGACACTACGGAATTGTCGTTGTCTCCCACTGTAAATTCAGTGAATATAAATAGCAGTGTGTATTTAGATGTTTTACTGTCCGCAATGTCTGAAAATGTTAATGCGGCAGAGGCAACAATTACATTTAATCCGAATAAACTTAGGGTGGTAGATATTGACTACAGTAACTCGCTTTTTAAACTTTGGTCATTATCCCCAACATATAACAATCAAACAGGAATAATATCGTTCGGAGGGGGTACTAGAACACCATACTTCGGAGCAAGTGCTAGTTTAATTAAGATTGAATTTGAAGCAATCGAGGAAGGGTTTTCGAATGTGAGTTTTACTAGTGCCTCAGTGCTAGCAAGCGATGGGCTTGCGACTGAAGTGTCTGTGCAGACATATGAATCCCGCGTAACTGTAAATTAAATATGAAATACGTACTCTTCTCTCTACCTATTCTACTAACTGTTTTTATCACTTTGTTTTTTCCGGCTAATACAGTGTCAGCACAATTCGGGTCTTGTAGCGAATATGGATACCAAGCTTTCGAACAGAATGGATATTGTGTATGTCGAACTGGCTACGTGATGGGAACAGGCTACAGTGGTCAAAAAACGTGTGTATCACAATCACAGTATTGTACCGATTCGTACGGCTACAATGCTCGAGCAACTCTATCTGGTGGTTGTGAATGTAGGTCTGGATATCAAATCAAAAACACTTACTCTGGACAAGAGTGCGTTTCTTCAGATTCGTTATGTAAGGATAGTTATGGTTTAATGTCTAAATTCAGCTCTTTAACCAACAGCTGTGATTGTTTGGCTGGGTATACTTTAGGTACTAATTCTCTCGGTAAGACACAATGTATTTCCGATGACCAGGCATGTAAAGACCAGTTAGGTATACATTCAAGGTCAACATATGGTGACCAGTGCCAATGTTCTTATGGCTATATTATTGATGGAGGAAAATGTGTTAATGCAGAAACAGTCTGTAGAAACCGACATGGTATTTATGCTTCATACAATGATTTAGGTACTAAGTGCGAGTGCGACAGTGGCTATACATTTAATGATGCAATGCAGTGTGTAAAGAAGCAGAATAGTGCATATTTCACGCTGTTAGATATAAGTGATGATGGCGACGAGTTGTTGATACAAAGTCAACAAAACTACCAAAATTACATCATCGAGTATGGTATTGGCTGCTGGGATTATGCGATTGAAACGTATGAAGGATTAAGTCTGGTTGTGAACATGGGTACCGATTTTTCCGTTAATATGTTTGATGATTTGGTGCTTCCTAACCATAATCAAAATTGCTCCCTTATGGGGGTGGAGCGGACTTCTAATGACTCATTCCCTGAAGCTATTGCAGAGACTTATGTCTATACTCCACCAGTACAAGAGTATGCGCCATCGCCAGCACCAACTTATAATCCCGAACCTGCGCAACCAATAGTTATCCCTAACGAACCAGAAGTTTGGGAGGAAAATCCTTTAAGTGATATTCAGGCATCAGATGATGTGGTCGCTGTGCCTGAACCAGAAACCACTACACCTTCTGCTGCAGAGTCTGATGTAGTAAATGAAGTATCTAACACCCCTCGTTTCAAAGAAGGTATTTTTAGCAGATTCTTTAGTTTTATTGGTGGGCTGTTTAATTAATCCATGCACCCAGACTTACTCACTAAGTACCAATCCTTCACCACCAAGCAGCAGGTCTGGTCCGCTATTGGTGTATTCATTCTCGCCTTAGTAATACTACCTAATGTATTGGTGTACGGAACGGCTATCTTTGCTTCCCACAAACTCATCCAGGAGGTCAGTTTCAGACGTATATTTGTTGCAATATTCTCAGTCGTTACGTTCTTTTCTTTTGTCCTACTTTTTGCGGATGAGCCTGTATCAGAGACCGAAGTGGTAGTGCCTATTGAGACATCTGAAGTTGTGGTACCAGAACCGACTACAGAAACTGAGGAGACAATAGCCACCTCTACTCCTACCACAAACCCAGAAGCTACAGTGAACGAAGAAGTGATTGAGGTACAACCAGATGTCGATATAGAAGATATTGAAGGTCGCACCATTGTTCCTGCAACAGTAGCGCCAGAGCCAGAAGAGACTGAACCAGTGTTCGAAGAATCAGCGACCCCAATTATTGCTACCTATCGAGTAATGAGTGTAGTTGATGGTGACACAGTTAAATTAGATATGAATGGCACTATGGAAAGCATCAGAATCATTGGTCTTGATACTCCCGAAACAGTCCATCCGTCTAAGCCTGTTGAGTGTATGGGCATAGAAGCATCAAACAAGGCAAAACAACTCCTTACAGGTCAATCTGTGCGGTTTGAGGGTGATGATACACAAGATACTAGGGACCGTTTTGGGCGATTGCTGGGCTACCTGTTTCTACCCAATGGAGACAACTTTGCCGAGGTGATGCTGCGAGCAGGCTACGGCAATGAATACACCTATGACCTGCCGTATAAATACCAACCTGCCTTCAAAGCAGCTGAACAGTCCGCTAGAGTAAATAAGGTAGGGCTATGGGCTGATGATGTTTGTGTTGATGAGATTGAAGAAGAACCTGAGCCACAACCACAACCAGTGGCTACACCTACATCAGATGGTTCTGAGTGGTACGTCAGTTCACACTATTCATCCAAGTTCTACTACTGTAAAGACACAGATGCTTGGGAAGGGTTGTCACCTAATTACCTTGAGGTGTACGAAAGTGAAGCTGCTTTGAAAGCCAACTATCCAGGCCACACCTTGCATGAGAGTTGCTTATAGCAATTTCCGATGACTGTAAAAAGTTCATAAAAATTGTATACTTTGACCTAAGGTCCGGGTCTGGTTCGTCAGGGTGGGGTAGACATGCATTTCACTCAAACGGAAAAAAATGAAAATAACAAAAATAGAAGTACACAACTTTCGTTCAATTAAACATGCTGTAATAACACCTACTAATTTCAATGTGTTCGTCGGTCAAAACAACCACGGTAAAACCAACTTCTTTGAAGCAATTGATTGGTTTTACTCTGCTAAAGGCGATGTTGATAAGATGCGCTACGGACGTACAGGCACTGAAGAAGTATCAGTGGTAATTGAATTCACAGACATTCAGGATGGTATCTCAAAAATGCGTAACGAGAAAAACAAAGAAGCGATGAAGAAACGGTTTGGTGAGCAGAATACAATCTTAGTTAAGCGCAGTAGCACACAAGTGAAAGTCAGGCAGATTTTCGACGAATCAGCTGACCAGTGGATGGAGAAAAACCCAACTGGCTTTGATAGTGCGTTTAATGATTTCTTGCCAAGTTTTGAATATGTCAGCACAGGTATGCGGCCGATGGACATGGCAAAATACGGCAAGTCTACTCCAATTGGTACGATGCTTGCAGGGGTACTTAGTGTAATACTTGAAAATGACCCAGCATACGCAAAGTTTAAGGCACAATTTGATTCTGTTTTTACCGACCCAGAATCACAACTTAGAATCGAGCTGGACAAGTTGAGCGGTAAAGTGAAAATGTATCTCGAAAAACAATTTGCTGACACTGAACGTGTGACATTCGAAGTCTCACAGCCTGTATTTGAAGATATGCTCAAGAATTTTGAAACATCGATTGATGATGGTATCTATACATCGGCAGAGGAAAAAGGTGACGGTATGCAAAGAGCATTGATGTTGGCAATTATTCAGGCGTATGCAGACTTTAGAAGAGAAAATAGTGATTCCAGCAAGTACTTCTTATTTTTTATCGACGAAGCTGAACTGCATTTACACCCCACAGCTCAGCGTAAACTAAAAAATGCCTTGTTAGACTTGGCTGGTAATGGTGACCAGGTATTTATAAACACTCACTCATCGGTTCTTATCGCAGAAGAAGAGGCTACACAACAAATATTTCGTGTTGAGAAGGTAGAGCGAAAAACCAACATAACAGCTGTTCCGTCCACTGAAAAGCATCAGATTGTGTACGAGTTGTTAGGAGGAAGTCCAGCTGACCTGCTACTACCCAACAACTTTTTGATTGTAGAAGGTCCCAGTGAGTATGACTTGATAACTAAAGTAATCGCCAGGCACTATGCTGATGCAAAGAAGATTCAGGTTGTGTATGCAGAAGGTGACCACACAGCTCAAAAGCAGACTATGAATGGAATAAACAAAGTCTATGCCACCCTCGCTTTGAATCCTGTATATCGTGACAAGCTTATCATTTTGTGTGACACACCCCATGCTGATAAACAAACTGACTTCGATAAATTCATGACAGCTTATCCTGCGCTGACTTCAAACAATCAGTTATTTATCATCCCTACTCAAGCACTGGAGGAGTATTATCCTGCACCATGGACAACATCTGCTACTGATAATAAAAGAAGGCTTGCTCAAGAGGTTGGAGATAGTATCACGAAAGACCAATTTGAAACTGATATGACCAAAATACATGAAGCTCTAACAGAGTGCTGGAGTAAATCCTATTAAAATGAAAAAGCGACTCTCACAATCCACTATCGAGAAACTAGGCTACTACGTCTACACTCTCATCGACCCGCGAACAAAGAAGGTATTTTATGTCGGCAAAGGTAAAGGGAGTCGCATCTATGCCCACGTTGAAGCGTCGGAAGCTATCGAAACCAAAGAAGCAGAAAAGATTGCGACTATTAGAGAGATACGGGCTGCGGGCAAAGAAGTCGGACACACAGTGGTGCGTCACGGACTCAGTGAATCGGAAGCCTTTGCCGTTGAGGCATCCCTGATTGACTACATCAAGAACGTACAGAAAATCAATTTAACCAACCTGGTAGATGGGCATCATAGTGGGGAAGTTGGATTGCGAACCATCGAAGACATCGAGATTCAGTACGAAGCCCCCGATGCAGTGTTTGAGGAGGAGGTATTGCTA
>Ga0306901_1000589_pt1 | contig 14662 bp, 14 predicted proteins | sample AntRauMFilla3767_FD_190431 | JGI IMG/M metagenome (GOLD analysis project Ga0306901, IMG submission 190431) | Saline lake microbial communities from Rauer Islands, Antarctica - Metagenome Filla 3 #767 (v2) (version 2) | ecosystem: Environmental > Aquatic > Non-marine Saline and Alkaline > Saline ... | reverse complement strand
CCCGGGCCATCGCTTCAATTCCGGCATCGGATATCTGTTCGAGGTGATCGGCGCTGGCTGCCTCCAGTTCGGCTGACAGTTCCGCACCCCCGCAGCAGGAAAGCTGGTCGGCATGGAGTTTTGGGGTCAGTCCCGCCGCCTGGGCCGTTACCAAAATTTGCCGGGCTTCATCAACCGAAAAGGCTGAATCTTCTACAAACACATCACAAAACTCTGCCAACGCCTCTTCGGCAACAGCCGGTATCATTTTGTTTATTATAAGATCGATATATCCATTTCTGTCATCTTTAAATTCCGGCGGAATGGTATGCGCCCCTAAAAATGTAGGCACAATATTAACAGGGGTTTCCTTCGCCAGCTTTTTGTATACACGCAGCGTTTTGAGTTCATCTTCAAGCGATAAGCCATAGCCGCTCTTGCATTCAACTGTGGTTACGCCCAATTTCATCATTTCATCTAAAAATCCGGATGCTTTTTGATAAAGTTCATCTTCGGTAGCATTACGGGTGGCTTCTACCGTTGATAAAATACCGCCCCCGGCTTTTGCTATTTCAAGATAGCTTTTACCCTGCACACGCATGGCAAACTCTTCCGGTCGCCAGCCGCCAAAAGCCAGGTGCGTGTGGCAATCCACCAGCCCGGGAATGACCATCTTGCCGCCGGCATTAATGATTTCCTTGCCCGCAAATTCTTGTGGTAATTCTCCTTCTTTGCCCACCCATTGAATTTCTTCATCATCCCAAACAAGCGCAGCATCACGAATGGGGTGTATTTCTGTCTGCCCGCCTTCGTCCTTGCAGGTAGCCAGGTAGCTGATGTTTACGAGTGTGGGCATGGCAACTGATTACCTATTTTTTAGAATCTGAGACAAATTTCTTCTTAAATGAAGACAGGCATAAATTCTAACATTTCCTTTATCTTCAATATTGTAAAACAATGCATACGGAAAGATGTTAAGCAACTTTACCCTGATGAATCTATATTTACGGGGAAATGCTTTGGGAGATGCCTTAATAAGTTGCAATGTCTGTTCGGCCTCGTTTAAAAATCTATCACCCAAATTTACCTGTCGAAGCTCATACCAAGAATATGCTTGATCTATATCTTGCTTTGCCGCTTTAATAAAAGAAACACTAACGGCCATACTTCTCCCTTATCTCATCCCGTACTTGTTCCCACGGAATCATTTCATCAGGGTGTTTCTCTGCATATTTAATTCTTTTATTTAATTCTTCTTTCTGATCTTCTGTTAATTCTACATCCTCTTCTGTGAATGCCTCATCCCATAGTTCTCCCGCTAATAGTATTTTTTCTTTTTTTGAAAGTTTTTCAATAGCCGGTATTCTTTCTTTTATCATAATAAACCCTTGAATTTTAGCACTAATTTAACTGCAATTAAATAAGGTTATTAATAATAATAAAAATTTCTCGTTAGTTACTTATGGCCCCAATCATCGGGATCATCACTTTCGTTTGGGGATAGCCCTAAAATATCACCTTTTGCATTTATCCCCAAACCCAGCACCGTTCTGTTGGCATAGTTAAAGTAGCTGACCACCTGATTGATTTCCAAAATTTGCCCGTCTGTAAAACCAGCTTCTTTGAGTTTTTTGATATCTGCCTCACTGCTTTGCGGCGGTGACTGGCTTAGTTTTTGAGCATACTTCAAACCCGACACGTATTTTTGATCGAGTACTTCATCAATCAAACCCGAAGCTAAATTTTTCCTGATATTTTGCGCCCGGTTTTCATCGTCCAGTAATCGTATCAACCCTTGGAAATGGTGCTCCACGCAGTAGCTGCATTCATTAAGCATGCTTACATAAAGTCCGATGGTTTCGAGGTACCATTTGGGTAGTTTATTGTTGCTGTTATGCAGCACGGCTTTATAGAGGGACATGTGTCCCGCCAGCGTATGCGGACGAAGACTATGGGCTTTCATCACATTGTCCACATTGTTGTCTGGGCCTTTCACCCGGTCGTACAGTTTTTTCAGGCGGCCGGTTGCTTCTTTATAATTGATTACTTTTATCCAGCTCATGTTAAAAAAATTGAGAAGTTCAGAGTTTTGAATAAATATTTAACTTAGTATACTTGATATAATCGGTAAAATAAACGAGCGCATCCATTATGAAATCAAAAAAAAAGTCATGCATGTTGGGTTAAAACCTTTTTAATAATTTTGTTAATTTTCGGTCTTCAGTCTTTACTAAATGAAGCGAAGGCACAATACGGAAGGGATGTGGCCGTCGATACACTTGCAAGTACGGTACTGATTCATCCACCGGTTGCGGCTCCCGGAGAGAGGTCAGTGCTGTTTACAAGAGAACATACCTACCGTCCCAATTATACACGTGGAGATCAACTGGCGCGTGATTTCATCGTGATGACAATAGGCAAGGATGGAATTATGCGACCTTTTAAACCCGGAAGCGAAGGTAAAAGGAATGAAGACTGGTTCACCTGGCGGAACGATGTGCTTGCTCCTTATAGTGGAACCGTAGCGCACGTACAGCAGCACGATTCTACAAATCAGCCCGGCCGTTTAAATAGTGCGGCACAACACGGCCAAATTCAATTTAAAAATGAAGAAGATGTTGTTGTTTCCTACGTTCATCTCCGAGAAATAAAAGTAAAAGAAGGCCAGCGAGTAAAAGTGGGAGAAGTCGTTGCCAAGGCAGGAAATAATGGGAGCTCTATTGCGCCTCATGTACACGTTGGTGCATGGAAAGACAATATGCCCCTACAAATTCAGGTGGACCTATATGCGAAGGAGCGGTATAGTGGTGAAGAGGATAAAGAGTAGCCAGCCAATATATTTATCGGGTTGATGCAATTTCTAAGCACCAATTTTTGAATTTTATCACATGCTAATAAATGTTTCAAAACCTGCACACTGTTTGATTTATTCGTTATTTAAGTTAAATTCTATACGGCCCTGTTCGATACAACTTAAATATACGAGCATACTATGAAGTCACATCTAAAATTTTACGCGCTTATAATTTTATTGATCTGCGTGGGTTGTTCTACATCTAAAAATGGGAGCAGTTCCAAGAATATTAGCAAAATTACCGGACAAAACCTCGCCTCATATCTTAGCACCATACCCCGGTTACAGGTACGCGGAAGCGGAAATAATGTAGAGGTTGTTAACCGAACCAGCTCTAAAGCTATTCAACGAAGAGATTTAAGACCTCTTTTTGTTTTAGACGGCATTCAGGTTGGAAGAAATTTCAGGCGTGTTTTGCAGTTGATTAATAATCACCAAGAGCTTGAAGTTCGATTTTATAAGATGTCACGAGCCTCCGTTTTGTATGGTGATAAAGGGAGAAATGGTGCCGTATTCATTGACAGGAAAAACTGATCATTTAATACCTTCTTAGTTCAATCTTGTCATCTCTTTCTCAATTATACCGGACATGCTTTGGCTGTTCATCATACCCACCAATATAATCATCAATTGTAATCGTCTTCCAGTTGATGTCTTTCATGCCATCTCCGCCTTTCAGTTTAATTGTATTCAGCAGTATATCACATCCGACGGATGCCTTCATGGATCTTGCTTCCTACCCACCCTAAATCCCTCCCTATAAACAGGGAGGGACTTTCCTACTGCAAATGGGTTAAGATTTTCTGCTTTACTAAATTAATTCTATCCAATTCTTTATTTTTTATTCGGAGTACATTCAGCCCAAGCTTGTTTATTACTAAATCTCGATTGTAGTCGTACTTCTTCTGGAGATCATGAATTTTCCCATCCAGCTCAATAACTAACTCTTTCTCATAACAATAAAAGTCTGCAATAAAGAAATGCCTTTGATCCTGTTTTTGATCATAAACAATGGGATGTTGCCTTAAAAATTTATGTCCACCTAACTGCTTTCCCCGTAAATGACTCCAAAGGATTTTCTCAGATGCTGTTTGGTTCTTTCTTAACCCACGTGCATATCTTTTAATCCTTTTCCATTTTGTCATATCGCAAATTCTTTAGCCCGTCCCTCATTGTAGGGAGGGGTTGTGCCAAAGGCATTCCTTCGGAAGGGTGGGTACTTATTTGAACTAATTCAACTCCGCCAACTCCCTTTCAACCTCCCCCACCATCGTCCCATTTTGCAGCAATGCTACCGCCTTGTTGATGTCGTCCTTAAAATAGTGGTCTTCCTTAGCATACGGAATGGTATTGCGTACAAATTTATGTGCTATTTCCACGCCTTTGCCCGGCCGCAGCGGCTTGCGGAAATCCAACGCTTGGGCGGCCGTAAATAGTTCAATGGCCAATACCTGCTCTACGTTTTCATATACTTCCAGCAACTTTAATGCGCTGATGCTGCCCATACTCACATGGTCTTCCTGTCCCAGGCTGGTGGGGATAGAATCAACCGAAGAGGGATGGCAAAGCACCTTATTTTCGGAGACCAGGGCGGCTGAAGTGTATTGTGGAATCATAAAACCCGAGTTGATGCCCGTTTCTTCCATCAGCAGTTCCGGCAGGCCGTCGTGGCCTTTGAGCAACAGATACGTCCGCCGTTCCGAAATACTGGCGAACTCGGCCAAAGCTATTTTTGCATAATCCAAGGCCAGCGCCAACGGTTGCCCGTGAAAGTTGCCCCCACTTATGATATCACCATTTTCAAAAACCAGCGGATTATCGGTGACCGAATTAATCTCGGTCTGAACCGTTTTTCGGCAGTGCCTAAGCGCATCGCGGCTGGCCCCGTGCACCTGCGGGATGCATCGCAAGGAATACGGATCTTGTACTTTACCACAGTTGCGGTGTGATTCTAAAATTTCGCTTTCAACCAGTATGTTGCGCACATTTTGGGCTACCTGCTGCTGCCCTTTGTGGGGACGAATTTGATGAATACGTTCATCAAAAGGAGTGAGACTGCCCTGAAGGGCTTCCAGGCTCATAGCGGCAATCACATCGGCCGCCTTGGCCAGCGCTAAACTTTTGTGCAGTACAAATGCTCCGTAGGCACTCATCAGCTGGGTGCCATTGATGAGTGAAAGTCCGTCTTTGGCCTGCAAATCGATAGGTTCTACACCATGTTCATTTAAAACTTTCTCAGCAGCTAAAGTATCTGTTCCCGCTTCATTCCAAAACTCACCGAGCCTCAACAGCGGCAGTGACATATGCGCCAGCGGGGCCAGATCACCCGATGCGCCCACGCTTCCTTTCTGCGGGATGGCGGGAACCAGATCATGCTCTGAAAAGTATATCAACCGATCAAAGGTCTCTTTTGAAATACCGGAATTACCAATACCCAGCGCATGAATTTTCAGCTGCAACATCAGCCGGGCGATGTTTTTAGGCACCAAATTACCCACGCCTACCGCGTGCGATAAAATTAGATTTCGCTGCAACTGTTTAAGCTGTTCTCCTTCAACACGTTTATTTGCAAGCACGCCAAAACCGGTGTTTATGCCGTACAGGGGGTCATCACTATCGAGCGCTTCTTCTACAATCGCCCGGGATGAAGAAACAGCACCGGGGTTTTTACCTAAATGGTTAATGCGGGCTGAAAGATCCTCGCGCAAATTTTTAATGGTTACCTTCATGGCACAATTTTTTTTGCTGTGAAACAGAAATTATAGACCGGTAAGTTATTAAATTTTGAGCGAATCTTGCGAAAACAGAATCCTGATGATGGGAACCGGTGGAAACTGATTCTAAAATTTGTGCAGGGTGCATTGTAATCCTCAACCCTTTTACACATATTAAAAAATAGAAGCCTTTTCATTTTTTTAAATATTTGTGGCTAAATTGGGTTTCGGGCACGGAGATACATCCAAGAATTTTGGGTAAATTTTAAGCCGGTTAGAATCTTTATCTAAAAAATGTTAAACAATGAATCACATTTAAACGAACGTTTCAGCTGGCGGCCTCTTTCTCTCAATTATCTGATTGAGAATTTTAAAGTGGGCAGTGCTAAATTTTTACTCCCCATTGCAGCCTGGGTGTTTATAATTATTGGATGCCTCCTATTGACCAATCGCCTGGCGCCCGCCAGTTGGCTAATGCCTACCGGTGAAAATGTTGAAGTTATTAACCTGTTTATTCTTTACCCTGTACTTAGTATTGGGCTGCTGTTGCTATTCTGGATGGGGTTTGAATGGGGGTTTATCCCCGTGTTTATTACCACCTTTGGGTTGGCCTTTCAATCCGGAATGGGCATTACCTGGGCTATTTTGTTTGGTTTTTCGTTTGTGATGAGCCTGGCCATTTTTGGGCTGGCTTTTCACAGCCTGCAGGTACCGCATGACCTGCGGGGGTTTAAAAGCATTGCGTTTTTTATTTCCGTTTCATTTGTTGCAGCGCTGGCCAGCTCTATGGGCGCCTTTGTATGGAGTTTATCGCACAACCTATCGGCATTCAACACCGAAATAATCTGGAAAAGCTGGTGGACGGGCCTATTTTTTCAATCTATTTTTATAGTGGCACCCCTCCTTTTCGTTTTTACTCCAACCATCGAAAAGGCCAAGATTAGGAGCTACCAACCTCCTGCCATAGAAGATATCTCCCTCAAGTGGATTTACAGCACGGTTTTAACCATCACTGCTGTGCTCACCATTTTTATATTTTCCGGTGAACTCTTGGGCAAATACCGCCTGAATGAAGTGCTCGACAATATACCGAATATTATGCGCGGTGATGTTATTGGCGCGCTTGATGCTTTTCAGGTCATATTTTGGTTGTCCGCGGGATTGATTATTATCACCGGCTTTACTGCGATGTACCTGGTGGCTTCATGGAACCGGGAGTTGCAAAACCGGGTAGAACTACAAACCGATGCGCTCACCCAAAGTAACGATCAACTTGAAACCTCACTCCATGAAAAAAAACTGCTGGTGCAAGAAACCCATCATCGCGTAAAAAACAACCTTGCTCAGGTGAACGGCTTGTTGCAGCTCCAAATGATGATGGTTGACGACCCAAAATATTCCAACCTGATTAATGATGCAAGCAGTCGCGTTAAATCAATGTCCCTTATTCATGAGGCCCTTTATACGGCCGAGGAATTTTCTCGCATATCATTACATACTTATTTGAAAGAGCTGGGAAATATTGTTCATGAATCATTCCAAACGGATGATGCCGACATTGAATTAGCATTCCAACTTGAGCCCTGCAAAGTTAACACCGACCGCGCTATACCGATAGGCCTTATTGCCAATGAAATTTTAATTAATGCCTATAAATACGCTTTTGAGGGTAAAGAGAAGGGTACTATCACCCTTCAACTGGAGCATATAGACGATAAAGTGAAATTAGAAATTCGTGATAACGGGGTGGGCATGCCCGACCAAACGCCGGATAACACCTTGGGCATGAAGCTTATTCGTCAGCTTTCAACCCAAATTGATGCCAACCTTAGCATACGAAGCAACACAAATGGAACCAGCTACATGCTTGAGTTTGTTCCGCAAGCTTAAAAACTGCCCATCACCCGCCAATACCCTTTCCGTGCCCTTTCAAAAAGTAGCATTTAGAAAAATGTTATACTTTTGATAAGATTCTGCCCCGCCTATCTGCTACTATGGTTGATCACAATTAACGAAGGGCTAAAACGATGCGATCAACCATATTTTTAAGCTTACTGCTATTAACGGCTTGTGTTGGAACCGACGCCATTAACGATGAAATTGTAACGCTGTCCATTTCGATTGAGGAAACGCTCATTGCCAATAATACGGCCGCTGCTACAGTGGGAAGCGATCATCAATTTAAGGCAACAGCCACTAACGACCGCGGCACCACCTACGAGCCCGGCGTAACCTGGAATTCATCGAATGCCACGATTGCAACCATTGATGAAAACGGCACGCTGCAAGCAGAAAATACTGGACGGACCTCCATCACCGCTACCACCAACAGCGTGCAAAGCAGCCCTATCATGATTACGGTTGTTCAGTCGGATGATGAGATTGCGCTTATTGAAATAACGGGCTCTTCATCCATAAGCGTGAATGAAGAAATCACCCTGTCCGCTCGTGCATTAAATGCTTCGGGACAAGAAATACCCGGCGCGCCTATTAGCTGGCAAAGTGAAAATGAAGATGTGGCATTGGTGAATTCCCAGGGCGATGTTACGGGGCTACGCGCCGGAATTGCCCCTATTATTGCGCGATCACAAGACATTTCTGGTTCCTTTTCCCTGTCGGTGGGGCAGGCTCAAATGCGCTCGGGCACCTTTGAAGGATCAAGCGGGTATAATGTAGAAGGAGCCGTGGTGCTGGAGCTTGATTCTGGTGATACCCTGTCATTAAAATTGCAGGATGACTTTCGCTCATCCGTTGGGCCGGGGCTTTACATATATCTTACCAACCAAGCAGGCTCCATTTCGGGAGGAGTGGAAGTGGCGCGATTGCGCTCAGCCTCGGGCGCCGATACGTACGAGGTTCCCGAAGGAATTACCATTAATCAATACAGCAACGTTCTTATCTACTGCAAGCCGTTTGGCGTACCCTTTGGCGTAGCTGAATTAGATTCGGATTCGTAATGCGGAAATTTATCTTTGGTTTTGTACTCACCCTTTTTTGCGTCACCCAAACGTTGGCTCAAAGCCCCTGGAATGAGGAAGCCGGGCATGGCTATTTCAAACTTTCAGAAGCAATTATCATCTCAAACGATTTTTATGACGCCAACGGCCAGATTATTCCCATCAAAACATCCGGCGTTTACATTACAAGTCTATATGGAGAATACGGACTGTCCGATCGCATCACCGCACATCTATATTTCCCTTTTTTCTATCGCAATACGATTAACGCTCAGGAACAGACAAACAGCGGCATAACCGAAGCGGGCGATGCCTCAAACAGTATTGGTGATACCAATATCGGGCTATCGTACGGGGTGATGCAAGAAGGGCCATTCGTGCTCAATGCAAGCATCACGCTGGGCTTGCCGCTGGGAGAAACCGCGGGCGGAGACTCGCAGGTGCTGCAATCGGGTGATGGGGAATTCAACCAGCTTATAAAACTAAATGCCGGTTATTCGTTTTCCGGGGCCCCCATTTATGCGGCGGCTTCGGTAGGATTTAATAATCGCACCGAGCGCTTTTCAGATGAATTTCATGCCCGCCTCGAAGCGGGTTTTACTGTACAGCAGCGACTAACGGCGGCGGTAAAACTGTATAATTTAACCTCACTTGAAAACGGCGATACCGTTATCAGCCGTCAATCCGGATTATTTTCAAATAACCTGGAGTATTTTGCCATCGGCAGCGAAGTAAATTATGCCTACACCGATAATTGGGGACTAAGCCTTTCGATTCGCGGGGCTGCCAGCGGGCAAAATATTCTGGCAAGCCCATCGTATTCAGTAGGTCTTTTTTATGATTTTTGAACTATCGCTCGAACTATTTAAAAAAAGTATTGGCGCTATTCATGAATCCCAGTTGCGGCACGCGCCAGAATTATCTTTCGGCAAAATTATTAACATCTTTCAATCCCAACTGCGTTAGCCGCCGCTTCGGCGTACGCTCCAGCTGTTTTTGGTAATACTCCTTTGCCAGCTTCTGATTTCCCAACGCCATATATACATCGGCTAATAATTCTGCCGATGGCTTCACGATGGTAGGCGGACCAAAATCAATAGGCAATTCAAATTCGGCGGCAACCGCTTTCCTCAATATCTCGATACCTTTTTCGGTATTGCCTTTTTCAACCTGCAATAAGCCTTCCAGTTGCTTGATTTGAATATCGCGCTCCGAACTTTGTTCTGTTTGCTCCAGCTTATTCAAAAACTCTTCCGCCCGCTCTGTGTTTCCATTTTTGATAGCGGCATACCCAATGGTAAAAAAGTAGTTTCGGCTTCCATTGGTATCGGGTTGATAGTTGGAAGTCCAAGTATTAATTTTTTTCCAATTTTGCGTATCCACAACCTGATGGGCTTTCATCACCGAAAAATGCCATTTTTCGCTTGAAGTCGGTGATCTTTTAACGCGCTCATAGCATTTTTTTAGCACCTGTTTGGCTTCACCAACATTCCCCGCCTGCAAATATCCGTACTGCAACCACCAGGGATAATGTCCACAAACGGTGGTCTGTTCGTTAAGCTCCTGCTGGCGATTCGTTTGTACATCACGTGCTATAATGTTGGCGTCAATTACCCCATCCCACATTCCCAAAGCCAGAAAAATATGAGACGTCATATGCTGGGCATGGGCTGCGGCCGGGGCAATATCAGCATACGCCTTAGCCATCGGCAGGCCGAGCGGGGCATGAACGGGATCATCAAAGGAGTGAATAAGATAGTGCGCCGCGCCGGGGTGCTTTTTGTTTTTATTCCACACATCCATCAACACTGCCGCCGCCTGCATATAGGTGCCAAAATCACGTCCCTCATGTGCGCTACCTAAAATGGACAGCCCGTAGAATACCGTTACTTCATCATCGCCCGGATATTTCTCGTGCAGTTGTTGCATGGCCTGCCGGTACAGATCATCCCGCTCTTCCTTTGACTTGCCTTCCGATTCGGGCGTATTGCCATAGAGTACTTCGAGGGTATGCAGGTAATCTTTTTCACGCTGGGTTTCAGCTTTAGCCTGCCGCGCCTCGGGCGTTTGGTCCAGTTCATTCAAAACATCCATTGCAGCTTCGCCATCTTGCTGCTGCCAGACGGGGTGATTGTACGTTTTTGCTTCACCATAATACGCCAGTGCAAAATCGGGGTCTTTTTCCTGTGCCCGGCGGAAGGCACGGGCGGCGTCCTCGTATTCAAAGTTGTGGAGGAATAATACGCCTTCCATAAAATCAGCTTGGGCTTCGGGGGCACCGGAGTTCGGGAACTCAATTTTTCCGAGAAGTTTGTTTTGGGCAACTGTTTGAGAAGAAAACAAGAGTGCTAAAAAACAAGTAAGAGATAAGGCGATTGTCTTTTTCATTATCAGAATCACTTTAAGGTTTAAATTTTTCAAAATACCTTGCTGCATGAGATCCTGAAACAAGTTCAGGATGACATTAATTTTCATTAGATAGCGAAGGAGTTAACTCCTTCGCTATTAGATTTCATTTTAATTTTCAGTAATCTTATCAACCCGCATAAGTTTTCCTTTAATCATCGTATGCGTGATCGATCGCATATGGGCTATATCAGTGGAGGGATCTTCATCCAGTATAATCAAATTTCCGATTTTGCCTTTTTCCAGCGTGCCAAAATCATTGCCGCGCTCCATAGCCTCAGCTCCATTTTTAGTAGCCATTACGATTAAATCTTTGGCCGGAATGCCCGCGCTCTGCATCGCCTCCATCTCATCATAAATAGAAATGCCGTGCAGCGTTCCCGGGTTGCCCGCATCGGTGCCCACTACAATGGGAATGCCGGCCTCATACACCGTCTTTAAATTCTCTAAGTTTGTTTCACTGAGCATGTCTGTTGCCGGATTAAACGCTTTTAATCGGTTAACAAAGCCCTCAGAAAACCGGGGGTGATCGCTAAACTGCTGCGAATTATTAATCAATTGGGCTGTTTTGGGATCTACACATCCGTTGGGATCATTCATTGGCAAGGGAGCCACATCGGCGGCAGCGCGGTAGGCCTGCAAATAGCCGCTGCCTACCACCAAGGTGGGATTATAATAGGTGTCGTTCTCTTTGGCCAGGCTTAGAAATTCATCATCCACCGCCGTATCCTGCACGCTGTGTACCAATAATTCCGCACCATTTCGGAGCGCCGCCTTCGCCTGTTTTAGCGTGGTAGCATGAGCAATCATTTTGTTGCCTTGCTTCTCGATTTCTTGGGCGGCAGCTGCAACCCGCTCCATATATTCTTCGTCATCCGCATCCAGCTGCCAGAATTTGATGCCGGTACTTCCCAGGGCCGACATATACTGCACGGTCTTGATGCCGTCTTCTTTGGTATTCAACGGAACTAACACCTTGTCCGATGGCAAATCAAAAGGCGCGGCCTGTGCCGGGGTGATTAATGGGCCAGCCGCCGCCACGTGCGGCGCTTTGGGATTCTGTTCGGCCGACTCCTGCAACCCCACCGACCAGGACGCTCCGCCTACATCATACACGCCGGTGATGCCGGAACATAAATAACTGTTGTAATATCGCTGGGGATGTTGCTGCTGGTAAGCCGCCACCTGCGGGAAGGGGTACGCATCGGTAATATCCAGCGCATCGGGGCGGCCATCAAAAAAACCTGTTTGGAAAAAGTGCATGTGGGCGTCAATCAACCCGGGGGTGATGTATTTTTCGCTGACGTTTGTGATGTCAGCATTCTCGGGAATGGTGCAATCTGCTTCAGAGCCGACACATTGAATAGTTTTGCCCTCAATTATAATTGCGCTGTTTTCTATAGCTTTGGCACCGGTGCCGTCAAACAACGTAGCCCCTTTCAATACGGTTGCTTGGGTCTGGGCAGATAATATTCCTGAAGAAATAAAAAGGAACATAATGGCAAAACCAACGGATGCGAATCGTTGGAAGAAGGGGTTACATATCATAATTAGGAAGCCTAAGTTGAGTATAGAATATAGAAAATATGAAATTCTCAGCTCAATGCTGTTGCATTTTAACCCGCAGCAACTATATTAACGCTCTAAAATAACTTTTATACACACAGTACAAAAAACCGGATATGAAAAACGTATTAGCCACCATTCTCCTTTTTCTAATTACACTTCCTGTATGTTCTCAAGACCAGCAGTATAAAGTCACCCTGCTGCGCGCCACCCCGGGTGACCTGCTGGAACTGATTGATGTCGTCAAAGAAGACATCGACAGCCACAAAACCTACGGCATTGAAAAACCGTACCTGCTGCGCCACAGCCAGGGCGACCACTGGGACCTTATGCTTATTTATCCTATCGAGAGGATGGACAGCTATTTTTCAGAGGATAGCATGTCCAATCGCGCCTCTTCCAACACCCTGGAACAAAGCTATGGTGATGACTTTTTCGATTTAGTCAGCTTTCAGGAAGAAGCTATTGTCACCGGACCCGGAAAAAATATTTTTACCGAATGGTTTGAAGAATACGCTTACTTCCATATCGAGATTTTTACGGCGCTGGCAGGCAAGCAACAAGAACTGCTCAAACAGCGTCAGGATGAAAACGTATTTTACGATCAGATAAACCATCGGCCTAATTTTATTTTTACACGCGTGTTTGGCCCGTCTTGGGATGTGTTTACCATTGGTGCCTACAACAACCTTAAAGATTTTGCCGGGGTTGGCAGCCCGGATCTTAGTTTTGAAGAAGAGAACAAGGCAGCCAAAGAGGCCGGATTTGAAGGAGTGAATTTTATCGGCAGTTACTTGCGCTCGCTATTGCTCAAACACCATGATACGCTGGCAAATAAAGTGGAATGAATGATTCAGTAGCCATTAAATAGCGAAGTAGCCTTGTATTAGATAGCGAAGGACTTTGCCAACGGCATTCCTTTGGAGAACTCCCTCGCTATCTAATACTATCTAAGTTTTTTGATTTCTTCTACATAACTCATGGAGCGATGATGTTCTTCCTGATTATAAATATATGCCCTCACCTTTTTGATGTTCTCCTCACTCACTGAAAATATCCCGTACCCCTCCTGCCAGGCAAATTTCTTTTCGGGCTCTACATTTTGATTAATCCAGTGAGACGATTCTCCCTTAATTCTACGCATGATATTTGGTGCTCCAGACCGCATGGAGCCATATTGACGAATAGGTTTTAGGCATGATATTTTCAATTTGATTTTATTTTTGTTTGCAATTAGATAGCGAAGGAGTTAACTCCTTCGCTATCTGATGTTGCCGTTATTTGTACATTCCTGTATTGGATATCTATTACCTTGCTATCTAACATTTTTCGCTATTTTATTCCCATACCGCGAAATAGCCCACGCACCCCATACCGGCCCGGCTGCCATTACTAAAAATATCCACGGACTTTCCCAGTGAGCCCACAGGCTGTTAACCAACGAAATACTACCAATGGTAATGGCAAAACTGATGCTGTTTACGATGGTGAGCCCGGTTGACACATAGGCGCGGTCAGCAGAGTGGGCCACCAGCGTTGAAAACTGAGGGGAATCGGAAACCACCAACAGCCCCCAAATCAATAATAAAATTACAAATAAACCCAAGGACCCCTTAAAAAAGGTGGGCAGCAACAAACAACACAGCCCCGATCCCAAAAGTGAAACCAACGCCACTTTTTTGCTACCAGCATTGAGCGACCAATGCCCGCCCACAGCACAACCAATACTCCCGATACCAATGATGGCAAACGACCATAATGATATGCTGATACCTGCTGCTGTCGTTGTTTCTTCATGAAATGAAAGCATCACCGGCACAAACGCCCAAAAAGTGTAAAGCTCCCACATATGACCAAAATACCCAAAAGCCGCAGACCGGAAATTGCGATTCTTAAAAAGCTGGAACATCACCGCAGGTTTAAACGCTCCTTTTTTGCTTTGATGCGGGCCGTCCGGAACCGCTAAATAGAGAAGTACACCGCCAAATATCGCGAACAAGGATGTTGAAAATAGAATGGTTCGCCAAGGTAGGTCGGCCGCCAAATATTTGATAAAATGCGGGAAGGCCGTTCCCAGTACCAAAGCTCCAACCAAATAACCCATCGCTTTTCCCAGCCCCTCCTTGTGCCAGTCAGAAGCTATTTTCATTCCTACCGGATAAATGCCCGCCAGGAAAAACCCGGTG
>Ga0306901_1000585_pt1 | contig 14721 bp, 16 predicted proteins | sample AntRauMFilla3767_FD_190431 | JGI IMG/M metagenome (GOLD analysis project Ga0306901, IMG submission 190431) | Saline lake microbial communities from Rauer Islands, Antarctica - Metagenome Filla 3 #767 (v2) (version 2) | ecosystem: Environmental > Aquatic > Non-marine Saline and Alkaline > Saline ... | reverse complement strand
CGTGTAAATATAATAATTGCTTCCGTATCCGATGGGGACGATCCAAAACATCTCAGTATAGAGTAATCGTGAACGCATAATTATGACGGATTGCATACGACAAACTCATTCATCATCACTTGACATTTCTGATCACGTATCAAAAGACGGCTCATCAGAAAGCGATGTCGAAGACGAAGAAAACGACGGCTTATATTACGAAGATCCTCCTCATGTGGAAAATAATAATGGTAACGATACAGATATGACACGGCTCCTCGAATGTTTCGGGTTATGGGGTCTGGACGACAACAGAGCGTTCTGTAAGGGCGACTTGGAAAAACTGAACACGCGCGACCGTATTCGAGCGATTAAACCATCCCTGTACAAGTATTATACGCCGTGCAAAGCGCGCGTTTATTTGGATCAGGACGATTTCACGGACAGGAGATGCATTACCATTCTTAAGCAGGTGATCCGATCAAAAGGAAAAACGCTGCTGTCTCGTGAGCGAAACCTACAAGGCCGCAAAACAATCTTCTATCAAATCATCAACAACGATGATATTGAAAAAATATATCACATGACGAAACGGGGAGACGGTGTGGTATGGATATCGTTCTGACATTCATGAGTTTACGCTCCTCTTTTTCCTTTTACTCTTTGAGACTCGTCGGTTGAAGCGGCTGTGGTAGCAACCGTTCCTCTAGCGCTAATGGCTGCGTTGTACGCTCTGTGCACGCGAGAGTAGTCAACGTCGGGAAGCAGGGGGTGACACTCAGAAATATATCGCTTGAGGTATGTGAGAACCTTAAAATCGAGCGGGTAATAATGCACGCATCCTTTCGTAACATCATGGGCGACGCTTTTTGCGCGCGGGTGCCTGTGCACATACAAGTCTATACTTGACGGAGGGAGCACCATGAGGAGTTGGAGCTCGGTGTCATCCGACCACCCTCTCGCCTCCTTCGCCTCTTTTGTCTTTTTCGCACTCCTCGTTTTTGTTTCCTCTTGTGTGTCCGTTTTTTCCACTTCTATTTCTAATTCTTCTAATCCGTTATATTTCTTTTTCGTGAACACTGTCTCTACAGCCATCGTAGGATTTGCGGACACGAAATACGTGAGGTCCAGGGCGGTGGGTGCGTAATGATACCGGTAATACCACGTTGGATCGGCCGACACGTGCAGGAGCTGACAATGGTAATTGATGCTCCACTGCACGCCTTGGATGTAGTTTCTGCACGCGTTGGCGACGATGTCAGTATCTCCACTATGAAAAAGGTGATGATAGTATCGCAGCCTCCATCCGGCTTCGCTCGGTCGGATCTTGTCGGGAAAAGGGTGCGACAGAGGATAACGTTCGACGTCGAGAATGTCTCTTTTACGCTGCGCTCGGCACTGTGAGTAATAATCTCTATCTACGCCTATCATACGTGTGTCTTCGGATTCTGACACGATCTCGAGTATCCTCTCGAAGACGTCGAAATCTATCTCGATTTCTTTTTCGTGCCTTTGTGATAAATATCTTCGGTTTCCGTCTTCATAAGAAGTGACGACGCGTTTGTAAATGGTGACCATGCTTTCGATCGATTCTTTCGACACTGGCATGCACGCGAGGCCAGGGATGAAGTCGTTACCCAGAAGGCTGCAGAGGATCGCGTACTCTCGCATGGAAGTGCGTTTGGCTTCTTCTGACGCGTAATCGCTACATACACAATTATCGTTATTCTCATCAGTTGCGATTTGCGCGTGGATTGTTTTTCGATATGCTCGCATGTCGACGACATAGTAGTATGTTTCGTGGTTTCCGGGAGTAGACGATCCATCCGACGGACGAAGTATTTTGATGTTCGTATCTTGCGACACGGCTTCGAGGCAAAGGCCGCCTAGAAGAAGAAGGTCCGCGTCGAGTCCGTATACGAAACACGTGGAATGGTCGTACTCGCCAGATCGGATGGCGCCGAATATTTTTTGCTCTCCCTCGGACTCCTCTTCGGAGTCGGATATGACGACGGTCTTGGCGGGAGCGGAATGGACCGGCGTCTTCCTGTTGAAAATTTGTCGGATGCGCTTGGACAGCGCGGCCATGAACTTCGTACCCGGCGTGACGCGGTTTGAATCCCAATGGTCCGCGGAAGCAGATGCGGACGATATATCGTCGTCTTCGTTTTCGTCAGATTTTTGAAGCTGTTGTCGAGGAGGACGTTCGCGATCTCTTCGCCATTGCGCCAAGAACCTGCGGTTCCGCTGCTGAACCATCTTGGACCTAGGAGGAACGCCGTCTATAGCGATATAAATACTCGTCGTAGGTTTAACGGCGTTTATTATATCGACGATGAACTTGCACGACTCTTCGATGACGAGGGAGTCGAATGTGCTTTGTGATGTGCGTCGCAACGCACACCCCGAAGAAGTGGAAGCGGATTCGGAATGACCCGGTTCTCTTTGTTGTTCTTCTTCCGGGGTAAGTTGTTGTGGGGACAAGCGAAGACGGTCAGAAACGACGCGCGCGCAGTTGTGTACTGCGCAGTTGAAATCGAAAAAAATGTGGTCACATACACCGAAATCCGCTGATGCGGAGGCGGACGCCAGCTCGACTTCTTTGAGAATATGGGGACACGCCGTCCGCACGTATCGAAAATATTGTGGAATTCCCATTCGTACCGTCTGTTGATATTTGTTTGAGTGAGACGGAAATAACAGGATTGTACTTTACGAGCAATTCACGCTAAATGTGACGCCAGTTCATCATATATCTTCCTACTCGTAATCATTGCTTATGTTTGTTTACAACCTGTTGTACATCGAGTATGAAGTCAAACATGATGCAACGACCTTCATGTTGGAGATTGTCTCATTACTGTCTACTATTTTTGCCATGAATTGCTCATGAACGTCATCACCCCCCTGGTTTACGTACTAGCTGTCGGGTCACAAGACCACCTATGTACACGTAACTGAGTTAGACCTTCTCACCAGGGTTGTACAAAAGTTCCGGGGAATTCGAAATTATGGAAGAATTTCCAAAGGGTGGAACCTGCCTAAAAATACAGAAACGTAGAAATCCGTCAGTTTACGAAATTCCCCGGAACTTTTGTACTACCCTGCTTCTCACTCCGAGCAAAAAATCACGCAACCTTGTCTAGTTACGACAATGATGTAATAATCAAGTATTGTTTTGATTGCAAACTGTTCTGCGATGCAGATATAACGACGTACTAAAGTTAAACGATTTTCCGCACGTTTTACAAATTTTAGCCGTGCCATCCAATCTAGTCCTGGTCTTGCAACCGTGTAATGATTCGAACTCGATTTTTGAAAATTCGTTTTCCGATACAAGCTCGAACCATTCTTTTCCGAGGTCTCTTCTCTGTTTGCAGAGTTCAGGTGACGAACGGAGTTTTTCTAGAACGCGGGTTTCGACGATGATACTGTCTGTCACACGCACTCCCAAATATAATGGAGATCCAGTTCGATAACTGTCCAATCGTTGTCGTATGTTTTTGGAACGTCCAAACTTTATGATCGATTTGTTCGTAACATCCTGTATAAGGTAAACAAAGTCTCCCGGTAATTTATGAGAACTTGGACGTTTATCGGCGTTACTTGCGTCTGACATTTTTATAACGCAATTATTTTCATTATTTATGTTGTTTGTTTCGGCGACGGCGTGCGCAGAGCACGACCTTATTGCAATCAAAACCATTTTTTGCATCCAATCTGGCCAACGTGCTCTCGAGCCAACCGCTTTATTGCCGGAGCTCTTGAACGACCTCCTTGGTTGAACGTACGTACGTCTCGGAACTAGCAGAACACACGAAACTGGAAGCTGGCGCTCGAGCTCGAGCAAGCGGGCGGCCATTTCACTCAGTCATGCTTAAGTGCTTCTTTTCTGTCTGTTTGCACGGTGTACTTATAGGTACGCATATTTTGAAAAACGCTGGGCTCGTTGGTTTTGTTTGGTCGCCGCTGCCGGAGGGATGTCCGGACCACACAAGATGTCGGGGTACGCTCCTCCCATGGCGCGTATGCCGGGCATTGGCGAATAATTGTTGCCGGGTCGATGACCACCCGCGGGATAGGTGTAGAGAGCCTCCAGCGGCGGGTGAGCGGACCGCAGGTTCACGTGAATCAAATGGCTGGTGTCAGGCGTGGCGGGATAATTTTTCCAGGGAGCGCCGGGTAAAAACGGTTCTCCGGTGTAAAGACCTCCGTTATGGCTAGGTGGGGGAGGCGGTGTGTAGTGCGCGTGACGCACAGGGTGTTGAGCGTCTTGCATTCTTTTCGAGGTCGTCTGTATCTGAGCAGATGCGTACGGCTCGTGCGTCAAGGACGGCTCTATTATAATATGATACGCGTATAAAAAAAACGGTCCGTCCGCTAACATCGGAAGAAACCGTCATAAATAAATGGCGCAATCATCGGTAAAAAAGACGGTTGATGTGAAATTACACGATGACACCACGGGCCAGACAAAAGTTATTACGGTTCCAGCTCCAGAAGAGTACGACGATGAAGAAGGAGATGGCGCGCAATTGCTCGAGATGGACGTCGGTACGATAGCTCGCGTCGCGGTAGCAATCAAGAAACAGGTGCTATGCAAAAAACCCAAGGAGAGCGTACGGGACGCATTTCCCGAATTTGCGAAACAATATCCCGTATTCTTCGACAAATGTTGCGACCCCACATTCTCCTTGGAGAAATTGGATTTCGTGCTGCAGCAGCTAGACGCTTTACGGTGCAACCGCATGAACAAAGACAAGGCCACCGACAAATTGATGGAGGGCCTGAATAATAGGTACGTAGATTCCGTCGTAGAAGATCTGGAGTCGAAGCGGAAGAATCCGGAAGGCGGCGGCACAGAGGAAAGCAAAGAGGACGCCGCGAAACGGCTGAGGGCCAGGCTAAAGAAGGCGAAAGAACAGCGTACCGGGAACATGTAATATATTTACACGTGGTTTGGTGTGTCACGATGTTGTGACGATGGTTTTACATCTCACTGGATTGCTGTGCCAGTGGTGGGTAAGATGCCGATTTTCCTGAGTTTTTTCGACATATTCGTGCTAGCGACGTCCCACAACGTTTTCATACCGGCGTCATTCATGACTTTCTCCAAGATCCGAGTATACGCTCCTCCTTGCTCGAGAAAAGCGCTTATATATTCGACGATCTCTGAATTGGAGTTGTCGTCTCTTTTATTCACCCACACCTTGGGAGGGTGACGCCCGTACGGTTCTCTCGAAAAATTTACCCAAGTGCAAATGTCAATCAGGACGTCCTCCCCCGCCTTATTGTACACCACTACACGAAAACCCAACCCAGTCGATAAACACCCTCGGTTCGCACCGTCGTGAATGTACGATCCCTTCACACACACCCGCGCGACATTCTCCCGAGTCCGGTGTTACTACCCATACCGCCGGGTATGAAAACGGCGGTGGGGATACGACGACCTTGATGTGGTTTGTGTGATTAGGGGCCCTGTGCGTTTCGTGTGTGTCGAGCTCGAAAAAACTTATACGAGAGGGTGGAACAGGGGAAAACATCGGAAGTGTATTGAAATGTATTTATATATATGCCGTCTTGAATTCACCCCGATTCACAGTCCATTGAAACCACGCTACAGTTCCTCCGCAACATCTTTGAACTCTCGCAACAATCGACGCTTACAGATCGACCTGGAAGGATCGCTGATGCACTTTCGCCATTCAGTCTGGATGAGGCGTACCGCATTCGCCAAAGTGTACGGAGGACGGAACGGATGCATATACAACAGCGCACTTGCTTTGTATTCCTTGATCGTTATGTCGTTCGCGTTTTTTACCAATCCATCCTGAATACCGACGCCTGTCCCTGGAAAAATAATAGGAGATGTGGCCAGGTACTTTCGTACGCTGTTGAATATGTTGACATACACCATGGTAACCTTGTCGGTGTTAATACTCGGCTGGTCGTGTTGTATAGTAATGAGGGGCAGCGAAAACCTTCCCTGAAACGCGTAAACAAACTGCCCTTTCTTCAGTGTGATGTCACGACGTTCGAGATCAAGTCGATGGGTGTCATCGCACCGATGAGTATACGTCGTCGTGAAAGTGACGTCTTCATCAGCGAAAAACCCCAGTAAAACGTCCCCTAAGCGACTTATTTTGGTCCATCCGCCATTCTCCAACGGCGGTCCCTTGAAATAATCAAAAGCGAAAGTGCTGTCTGTCATACACGACCAAAAATTCGTTTTTTCACGAGTAGAGAGAAAAGTATCAACTTGGTTCCTCGATGGGTCGGCCAACCTGTTTTCCGTCTCTGTTGCGATCGCTTTCAACGTTCGAACGACCTCGTCAGGGGCCACTCCAACCTCGAAAATAGCGAAGATCCTCTCCTGTTTTTTGGTGAACAATACTTTGTCACAACAGTCGCACGTTCGTAATTCTTGCCATCGCAACCCAGCATCCATATACTTTTGAGCGGTACGAGGATATTTTTTCCTGAAGTACTTCCAGTACTCGGGCGTCATTACTCGATTGTTTTATAAATGAAAAAAAAGGTGTCAGCAGGCAGAAGAAGGTGGTACTCGAAAATGATATTTTATGTCGTCTCTAACAACATGTTACAGTGCGTGAAAGTGCCTGAATTTATAACGTGATGATTCTAGTATGAAAGACGATGAGTATGCGCACTGAAAATGAAGCATCAAAAATTACTAACACTGAAGAAGTAAACGAGTTTTTGCCACCACCGCCGCCACCTGTGTCTCCTATGTATCACGTCAACGTGAACGACCCTCACGCCATAGGAGGAGGAACAGGGAACAACAAGACGATACGGGTATTAACTCAGCGCATTGTCGAGGCCGTCATCCAGGAGCTCAACCGCGAAGAGATGCGAACGCGGGTGAAGGAGCGCGTCATCGCGCCTCTCATAGATATAATGAACCAGGACGACACGAAAAAGAGGGTGAACGATCACGTGATCGGTCCGCTGATCAAGTTGATGTACTCGCAGATGTTTCCATATCTCATAGTGGCAGCGATCGTGCTGCTGTCCGGACTCGTGATGTGGGTGTTGATGTTCACGATGTTTGCTCTCACTTACTTTCGGAAATGATGACGGCGATTCTGGTGATGTGAGCGTGAATGGTTGTTCCGTGTGGTTATCGTTTTCTTCGGTTGAGGAGGAGTAGCCTGGGCGACTACGTATCCCGCACTGGCCACCGCGAGTTTGAAACGAGGTAAAGTGCAGTACTCGAAGAATCCCAACTGCCCGAAGTGTCGCTTGATGTTGTTGAACGTGTCACAGACTGATGCCCGATTGATGTCTGATGTAGACACCCGGTGGTTTATACGAGCCCATTTATGCCTGGCTAGGTTTTCTTCGGGGCTCAGAGACCCATCAAAATACATGTTAATGTTATGTTTCATGAGGTCGTTGTCGTCGTGTTTCGTCACGTGCTGCTGCAACTCGAAGATGTCGTCATCGTCTCGTTCACTCGCGCTGAAAATTTCCATGTTCAGATTTTGCTGCCACGCGACGGAAGCGGCCAAGGCTATGTATCTCACGAAAGGGGATTTTCGGAACAAACACTTATACCGAATCTTTGCGGTTCCTGCTTATATGTGTATAAGGGTAAACCGCCATCGGGATATCAAAGAGAGAAAGAACGCATCAATGAAGGCGGCGATGCAGGTCGAACGATGGAAGCCTCGAAGAAAGATGTTGAATGAAGCAAAGTCAGCTCGGAGGTCGATCCACCAAGAGGCTGAACGTACGGGTCATCGACAGCCTGATGCTCATGAAAATTCAGACACGGACTCACTTCCTCATCCTATTTTACCCGTCCCACGTGCACGGCAACCTTCACATCTCTCTTATTCCCAATATGTAAATCGCTACGGATTTTACATTGACGAAATAACGCAATATGTTTTGAACGGACTTCCATCTCAGATCAGCTCAGGCCAAGAAATCGCGTGGAACGCGTACGAGCTGCGTGATGCACTCACGCGATTGTGTTTCGATACGTCTGTAAACAAACATCGCAGATATTCCGCCGTGTTGTAAAGGAAATATCATGTCACTCGGAACAAAAGGTCGACACTGCCAAAAAAATCTTCGCGTACTATATACTCTTATCACTCGTATAATTCGCGCGTGCAAGAAAGAAGAGCGTAGAGAATGGTCACCGTTTCGGAACTCGATTTTCCGACTTCAAGACTCAACGGAGGAGGGAAGAAGACGGTGCAACAACGACATACCAACAAGAGCGAAAAGAAGTCGCCTGCGAAGAAACCGACCAGAACGAAAAAGGCGGCTTCTTCTTCTTCTCATTCTCCGGCAAAAACTAAGAGTAAAAGCAAGAGCAAAAAGATCGTCCCTTCTACAGCTGTGAAAAAAGTGAAAAAACCCGTCAAAGGAGGTGGCGCGGTTTCTCCTCACAAAGGGGGGTCTGCGGGAGGGCAGATTGTGAAAAACGTGTCGCATCTGGCCGTTCCTTTCATGCTTACTTTGGTCAAGAAAGGACTGGACAACTACGTGGAGACGACCGATCGTGCTGAAAATACGTCATCTTCTAAAAAACCGTCGGTAGCACTTAAGTCACCTTCTTCGACCTTCATTCGAAGGCGCGCCGCTGTAGGAGGAACTGCGGCAGCCGCGACAGCGACAGACAAGAAAAGCCGAAGCCGAGGCAAAAACGGCGGTGCTGGAAAGAATGGTAATAGTAAGATACCGAAAAAAGGGGGTGGTACGAATGAGGATGATGATGATGATTACAAATTGGCAGCGATGAACGGCGGAGGTCATGGAGATACTCAGCAGATGCACCAACGATTCATCAACATGACGGCTAAATTGGACCGCGTGTTTGCAGGAGCGCACCCGCTCGAAGGGAACGGACCTGACGCATGAGGTCTGCGGAGTAAGAACAACCCAGCTTCGTCATACACACCCAAACGTGCGATAATTGTTCTATGCCGTCCACTTGTCGACGCTTGTTTGTTTCCTCGGCCGTTCGAGCCGCCTTTTCGGCGCGTGCGTCTCCCTTGCTTTTCTTTACGTCGCGGCTTTCAGCCAGCGACTTCCCAGCGTGTACAGAGTCTACGGTTTTGAGACACGTGTTTCCGGAAGCAGCTTCTTCTTCGGAAGCACATGCGTTGGTAGCTTGCGTTTTATTAGAAGTATCTGCCTGTGCTGATGATAATTGGGTATTCAGTGCCGTCTCTCTGGTTTTTTTAGCGCCTTCCTCCTGGATTTGTCGTACCACCAGACATTTCACGATATACCACATTCGTTCTATGTGCGAAGTGTTCGAATCGTATGCGTCTTTTTTTGTGGATACGTAAATGATTCCACCGTACTCTATGCATCCCTTCTGAACATCAGGCGTGAGTGTATCTGTAATCATGGTGTGATGCGATATATGGTCTACACTAACGACTGTTGTAGCATTTATGTCCTTTTCTCGATCAAACCTATCTGTCAGTAGCAGGATTGTACAGAAGAGTATGGAAAGTTCTGAAATACGTAATTATTCGTATAATTTTTAGGTAATCCCAAAACTATTGTATTACGGTAGCTCACATCTTCGGCCGGAAACGCGAATTAAATAATACAAAAAGTTTTTATAGCTCGATGAAATCACTTTGATCCATGACGTGCAGTACGTCTGTCGTTGATATGTTCGGGCGGCTGTGGAGGAGGACTCGTGAGACTGAGTTTGACTCGGATGGCTTCGTCAATTACTTCTTCGTCGAAGCCGTGCGTCTTCAAGAGCTCCAACGCGATGTACTGTTTGCACACGCCCCTGCGCAGCTTGTAAGGATATACGAACGGACTCAAAGAAGACGCGCGTTCTTCCACGGGCATTTGGTAATTTCTGAACAAGTCGCACTTTTTTCCATCGTCGTTCTTTTCGTGCGACAGACGACACAGGAAAGAGTAGTGCGTGCTGATGACGGTGATACAGTTGCGTTTGAGCGCCAGGTGTTTCGCCACCGAGTATGCTCCCGAAATACCTTCTACGGGATTGGTGCTGCTGAAAATTTCATCGATAACGACAAGTGCGGCCCGAGATTTGGGAGAAAACTTGTGACGTCCTACGTCTACGCCATCAGCCGCGGCCGCGGCGTCACCCATTCTTCTGACCACCTCGAGGTTTGACTTGGCCCGGAACATTTCCTCTTCGAAGAGAGAGCGCTTTCCCTTGATGTCCGGCACGTTGATTTGGCTGTTGATGAAACCGAAAGGTGCACAAAAAGAGCCGCGCGCGCATGGAGCCACAATGACGCTCTGCGCCATCAGAGCTGTTATAACGATGGACTTGATGAGCGTGGATTTGCCTCCGGCGTTGGGACCAGTGAGCAGCATGTTGGGCGCGAGTCTTCTGTCATTGTCTCGATCTATTTCGACATTATTTTTGACGGCTTTAGTGGATAATATACACGGATGCCACAGACGCTCCAGCCGCATTGAAGGTCGCAGGAACTCATCCGAATTTGTTTCCGAGTTATTGTTATCGTCAGGGTGAAGGAAAATACTTTGCGGAAGTTCCATGAGCGCGAAATCTTCTCCGCGGGTAGTGACCAGTCGACAGGTAGACATCAGAGCGTCAACTGCATAGTACGTGCGGAGGAGCCGTATCATGCGGTCGTGGTTAAACATTTTGTACCTGGCTAATCCTCGACCGATATTGAAACCTCGGGTGAAGTCGAGCTCGTCTCCTTCGTCTTCAGGAAAAAACTCTGAGGTGACGTCATCGAGTTCGTCGGGACTCTGAATGTCTTCGAAAAAAGCCGATCGAATGTCGTCGTCCCAGTATGCTTTCACCACCGAAGAGGCGCGCGCAAAGAACCGGCAGATGTTGGTCATCCGAGAGTTGAGGACGCCGCTCACTATACGCAGCGTCCGCGAAATCTCGAAGCTGTTGAAGAGCGCCTGAAAATAGAACACCATAGACAGGCCGAACGACACGTACTTGATCCATTTGAGCGAACCTGGAAGCATCGCCATGGCGGGTTCGGCTGTGACAAAGGAGCCATAAACGTGTCGCATGTATTCCGGGAACGTCGAAGGTATATCAATGGGAATGCCGATATCTTGTGCCATGTTGCGGAAATCGGCCGCCTTGTAGCGCAGGATCAGGTAGGGGACGACGAAATACAATATGGGAGACAGGACGCCTATGAGCGGGGACCCCGCTATCCGATACAGGTTGAGAGCTGAAAGGGCCAATGGGCAGCTGTTGAGCGACCGCATGAACCACGTCTTGAAGTACGCAATGTCGTATAGTGCCGAAGTTGCTTCGTCGCGGTCGCGGTATGCCCACATGACGTCTTTCTCGTATTCGCGCATGCGAGACGTCTCTGTTATTCGTAAAGTTAATGGCTGTTCGTCGTCAACGCGGGATATACGGGTGCACATGTCGCTCAGTACCCTCTTCCTTTTTTCGAGCGTCAGTCTGTCGCATATGGGGTTCGTAATCAAAGTTTTCAAAAAGAGAGACGAACCCAAGGTGTGCGTCATGTCGATTGCCGAAAATACAGTCTTATCGGATCCTTCGCCGTGATCGTAGCTTTCGTACATCTCGACATCCGCGAAAACGTCCGACGTCATTTCCACCTTGCTTCCCACTATGGACGGTGGAGGAGCCACGCGTGATAGTGTCACTTTGTTAACCGCGTTTGCTCCTTCGGTGACTCCGCCCTGTACTTCTTCTCGCCTAAGATGATCCGCCGCTTGCAAGTGCTCGACGGTACCGGGTTCCAGGAACCATCCCTTGACGCGGTCCTTCAATCCAACTGTCACATCGACATGAGGAGAAGGAATACATCCATCGACCGTCATGTATGTATGGTATCAGTGATTCCGCATTATTATTGTCAGGGCGAGAAGCTAAATAGCGCCAAACGTACGCGCCACCTTCTCAAAAGCTATCGCGTTTTCGTGGCGTGGTAAAACAAGTGGATTTTTTAAAAACCGTTCGTTTTATTTTGTCGAGAGTGTGTATATATATATTCATCGGAACACGTTACTGTTAAAAATATACATGACGGCATCTTTGTTCGAAGCGAGCGGACGTCTTTTGGACGACCCATGCGCACGACAGACGAGACTCGAAGAAAACATGGCTCATTCGACGTACCAGTTGGACAACTTGCGGGAAGCTCCATGTAAGACTGACAAAAAAGTAGATCGATTTGCGGAAGGTCACAGAAATTTGCGTCCGTGGAAAGGATATGGTATCGACAAATGTAACGTCGATGTCGATTCCAAGATCAAATATGGAAAAATCTGGACGAACGATCCCAGCAAGACGCAGTGGGACACGCGCACGTTTCAGGCGGTGCCCAACCTGTGGCGCGGACGGCCCATGCCTGTCACGGAATCGCGTCTTATCAACGGACAGGATACAACGAGCGACAGGCAGTGCGGATCGTTGTCCGAACGACAATTCGACGTTTTTCATCCCACCGTATTACCTGTGTGTGCAAAACACATTATCCCGGAGTGGACGTGGGGTGGGCAGTCGTCGCGTGACGTCAATCGGAGCCCTGAATTTTTGGAATCGTTAGGGTACAAATACGACGGCAAGATGTGGATGAAATGTTGATGAAGAAGGACTTACGTTATGAGGTGAAATATGTACCTTCAGAATTATCTAACGGACGAACTGAATGAGAGAGATTAGAGGGTGTGCGATCGTCGGGCGAAATTTTCTCAACTGTAGTGTATACACAGAGTCCAGCGAGTCCGTCGTCGGTTACAAAAAATAATGAACCGTCAGATTTACGATACATGCGCTTACGTTCAAGAGCTCAATCAGAGCGTGTCTCCTCTCTCGTACACTCTGGACCCCATGAAGTTCGAACACTGCAACAAATGCCGTCCAGAATTAGGAATAGTCGGAGGAACGGCCGTCAGTCACGTGTCAGGGAACATGGTGGACCTCGAGAACGATCTGCGATCACAAAATAGGCCGTTGACGCGATGCCCGCAGTTCAAGTTCATTCCTCGCGACGACGGCTTCGTGCAGGGCAAGGAGATGTACAAGCCCGTATGCCATCCCAAGATTAACACCAAGCCCAAACACCTCAAGCCTTGCCAGTTCTCGTCGTTTCCCGAGGTTCCCGCGACTCCCGGCATCGATTTATTCATGTGCAAAAAATAAGACGCGTATAATAATAGCAGAAGCATCAAGAGCAGAAGCAGATGTCCACATCAAAAGAAGAAGCTCCGACGTCGCCATCAACGCGGAGCCATTCGTTGATCCGCGGGAGCAGGTACGAGCCGGAGTTAGTCGATGCGCGGGGCAGGATTAACTTCCAAAATCGGACGAGCTGGTACATCATAGGCTTCGTCATATCCGACTTCATTAGAAAGTACCTGTGGAACCTGCCGTTTTTTGCCACCATTGCCACCGCCGTACTTGTATTGATCCTATGGTTCATCATGTATTACTCCATCGAGTTTATAGCGATGTGAGTAGCGAGCGATCGGATATTTTACGAGTAATAAGCAAACATCGTCATTAATTTTCCGTCATACGACAATTTTTAATATTTGTGATCAATATATAAAATTGGTATGTTGTCTCATTTTTGAATGGACAGACCGTATCAAGTAACTCGTCGTATTATTTCCTGTACCATGTCGATGGGTAATTTTATCGTTCTTGACAAATGATGGATAACCATAGATTTAGCCCGGCGTAAATCCGCGTCGCTCACGTGCGATGAGCATATTAACTCGAACACTTCCGGATCGTACGAATCTACGCGGATTTTTAAATATTTGTAAGGACGATGTGCGTCGGCTCCGTGTTCGTTCATCAAAGCGCGCATGAGATGTTTTAGGCCTCCTTCTGCGGCCATTCCGAAAGAGCGTTGTATCTGTGCGGGAGATAGTCCCGCGTTTCTGGTTACCAAAACGATGAATTCTTCCTGGCGCTCCGTTTGTTTTAACAATCCCGACTTAATTTTTTTCAATGCAGACTCGATGCAACACTGAACGTCTTTCCATGTAATGAAAAACCCTGCTTTCAGCAGGGCATCCAATACTTTGGACTCGACGCTCTCATCGGAACCAAACAGCGAGAGATTGAAGACTAGCTCAATCGTCTTTCTGTAAACTCCAGCGGTGTTTTCGAAGTGTTCGTAAAATTTGAACAGATCTTCGGTTACTTGCCAAGAAGCACCATTACGGAGAAGTTCATGAACAACGTGTGGTAAGTTGTGTATCGCAATGCATTTCGTCATCGCAAAATATAACGGAGTAATTTCTAAAACAGCGCCAACACGGTCTCTCTTAAACACGTCATAAACTTTCATGTTCACGTCACACACTCCCGTCCCGATCAAAAAATCCAAAACGTTCGTATATCCTCGATAAATTGCATGGACTAACGGCGTCATGCTATCGCAATCCCTCGAATTGATTATGTGATGCCTGTCGGTAACAGGTATCCTAGCGTACATCGTGCGGGCTGACTCTACGTGTCCAAGACAGATGGCGGTCATCATTGCCGAATCTCCTGAACAGGCGATCCCAGAGGACGGACTCAAACAGGTTTCAGAATGGACCGTGCTATATCCGACCAATCTCGAAATGCAATCGACGGGAATGGTATTTACAGTCGATTTCATTTTCGAGTTGGACATTTGTCATTTCTTTTTTTTCTTTCGTAATATTGATAAAAATTTCACTCGACATGGGAAGCGTATACGGTTTACATATCGTTCTGAATGCCGTCAA
>Ga0306901_1000583_pt1 | contig 14771 bp, 9 predicted proteins | sample AntRauMFilla3767_FD_190431 | JGI IMG/M metagenome (GOLD analysis project Ga0306901, IMG submission 190431) | Saline lake microbial communities from Rauer Islands, Antarctica - Metagenome Filla 3 #767 (v2) (version 2) | ecosystem: Environmental > Aquatic > Non-marine Saline and Alkaline > Saline ... | reverse complement strand
CGCGTTTCTTCCTTGTTTGTGAGCAGTGCTCGAAAAAAGAACAAACCAGGAAGTAACGAACCCGGGATTAGTTTCCCAACTCTGATGAGAATACGCCTGTTGCATTTTTTGTTAACATAGGTGTATAAGTGGAAGAACGCTGAAGAAGGAGAAAACAGGGATACAATGACGGCCCTTCCTATATACAATCCGCCACGCCTCAATCTGGAGAGACGAGACATTGTGTCAGACAGCGCTCGATCTTACAACGGTGCAAGTAACCTCTGAAGTAATTGCTCTATTTCACTCGCGGAGAAGTTTTCATATCCCATTTTACGAGATTTAGGAAGCTATTATATAGCTTTCAATGCTTCATCTGAGTCGATAATTTTCATGAATAACACATCGTCCTTTGGAAATGTCATCGTGTTTGTATTTTGGCACGAATATAAGCTAATCGGACAATGTGACCATATAATCTCGCTACGTCAGATACCGAAAATTGACCATAGATATTGCCCGTGAATGTCACGAAGCATGTGTGACAGTTCCACGACTAAAGTACACCGGTCCATGACACAATGAAAATCAAACGTGTCTTCGTACGCTACTTGAGTTTGTTCGTCTTTTGACGCTGCTTTCTTCATTTTATTCGTCCCTTACAGTAAGGAAAACGTGCGAAACGGGTCTATATATAGACGATGGCGCGACAGAAAATGTTGTCTACGACGGGGAAAAAAACCGATCGCGACGACAGAATGGCAAGGTGGGAAGGAGGCGCCATAATCGGAAGAGGTCACGACGAAAATATCGTTTACACAATGGACGAGCTGACCGTATTGTATCCAGGTTATGTCCGTGTGGACATGGAATCCTGGTTGCAACCCGAAAAGAATACGAGTTACACCCTAAAAGATATTATGACAACAAGGGACGGCGTCCGATTACAACAGACACTGGCGCTCAAACATGTTTCGGACGGTATGGAATTTACGTACGAGATCAGTCTGAACAAGACCGTCCGGCGCATTTTTTCGAAAGCGGACATGCTACATCTCACAGTTTTACACGATTTTTTTGACACCGTGAAAGTACACATGATGGCGAATGAAGGCGTTGATGAAAAACACAAGAAGAAGAAGAGATGGATGATGGCTGCCGCAGATCCTCTTCTTCTGTCTCCTCCTCCTTACGTGCGGGAGCTGATGTACAGGCGCATGCTCGGTTCGGTGGATCGCCTTCACTCTTTCGACGAAGATGCTCTAATTACCGTTGCTAAGAGCTGCCTCATGTTCCTGTGCGCCCTCCACGCCAGCGGCTACATTCACATGGACATCAAGCCCGAAAACGTGTTGTATGACATGGAAAAAGGTGCCGTCAAGTGCGTGCTCGCGGACTATGGCCTAATTGCTCCAATGGACGAAGTCATCCAAAGAGTGAAGAAATACGGAAACTTTTTCCAGGGCACAGCGGGTTTCATGTCTCCCCTCTTAACGCTCGACGACTCTGAGAATCGCGTGTACGAAGTATTCGCAAGCGTCATGACAGAACGCATCAACAAGACGTTGAGTTCGTCTTACATGGATCGAAATACGGACAGAGACAGAGGCCGATCGAGCAGTTACTGGGACGCTTTTTTTACACAGCAGAAGAGGAGGCTGTCAAAACCGTCCGACATTGCGAAAGTTGACCTCCAGTCTTTAGCTCTCACGCTTCATTCATTGACGAATTACCTCAAATCACGTCAAAAGCACGATATTATGAACGCGTCACCGAAGACGAAACGACGAGCGCGTATGGATGTGTTGGAGATGATGATATCCCGTCTATTGTTGCACGGGACGAACGACTTTTTCACCGCGAGAGATGCGTTGCGTGAGCTCTACCGAATGTTGGGCGTGGACGTAACATCAGATAGAGATGCCGTAAAGGCTCTTCGTGCAGCAGACTGTCCAACCGCTGCTGCCCCGTTATCGTAATAGCGGAGGCCTCATTTGTTTTCAACGTATATGAAATCCAAAAAAATATAGCACGACATTACAAAACACACAGGCACTGACTGGCGATATGCGAAGCGGCGATGATAATAAGGATCGATGCCTCGCCACAGTCGTGAGGGTCCGCAGGTGGGTGAGGGTGGACAAAAAGATTGTGTATGTCTTCCTGGGGTCTCCGCGCCCGCCGCATATTTCCTTGCTCAGACTGTTGGAACAAGGGAGAACGAGCGTGGGTAAGTTGTCGCGTTCGGACATCGCTAAATTGGAATATAATTACGGAAAAAATTTTAAAGACGTGTTAGCGTTTTCCGAATTAGGAACGGTCAGGTATGTAGAAGATGCTCTATATCTGGACGATAGCGTTGTGGCGTGTAAACATAAGATCGTGGATCGTATTCTGTCGCAAGAATCAGACGATAAACAACACGGAAGCTTTAATACTTTTGACAACCTTTACATTTGGGTGTCGCGTCACATTCCCCCGTCTACATTGTCAACTTCCATGTTCGTACGCGACTCTTTTAAAGGTCGCGTCACGATAAGCGTGACCGAATTGGCCCGTGACTTGGCGCGTCATAAGTACGGCTTTTACGATCCCATACGTCACAGACTCCGTGCAAATTCTAAACATGTAGCCGTAGCTCATGCAATCAAAATAATCGAAGATAGCGGTGGAATAGATCATATCACCTCGCCAGTGGGTCACTCGTTTACAACACACACTGGACACGCCGTTTTTTTCGATCATCACCCTTTCAAGTCCAGCAACAGAGACGACCAGCAGTCCCAGCCACAACAAGACGGTGGCGTAGGACGTTACGTCGTTATGAACGATTACGACACCGTTTTGGGAAACTTTTTGGGACGCCATCAAAGCAACTGCGAAGGAGACGGAGACGGAGACGGAGAAATAGGCGGAAATAGACATTCGCAGAAAAATGTAATCTCCGTATCATGTCTTCCTGCGTTAGACATTGCCACAAAGTCGGACATAGCTCGTTTCTTGACTGCTAGAAATGATCCAAAACACAAACTACAGGATGACGGACCAAAAAACCAGAACTTTCTCGGTTTTTACTTTCCTAATACTCTGGGATTCACAGTAGGAGATTTGTCCGTGAGATCGATGGTGTTGCAAGAAAACGACGTACTCGTTGAATGGGGACACGACATCATCGAACGTAAAGTGTCGGTGAAACAGGGAGGCGATAAGAAGTCGCATAGAGCGGCAGAACCTGTTTCACCGTATTTTGTAACTGGTTTCGTCCTCGTCCATCTTAGAAATTATGCCGTATTTAGAGGAGTTTCCGTGATGCCTTCGGCTAGTGGCGCATCTACTTCGAATAATAAAAGTGCCGTATCTATGAATGGAAGCACCTTGCCGCTCAACCTCGAGGCAGTATTTAACTCGTTCGTCACCACCACGTCAGTCCCCCTGATCAAATATTTCGATGGTAACGGTAGCATCTTCAAGGTGAATCGCATGGCACTTCACAAGAACGTCGTGGATGCTATGTGGGTGGCTGGCTATTTCTCGCGCCGCGGGAAGAGCAAAAACGCGCAAGCTTACTTGCAGTTCGTCACACGAGTGCAAACTAGTACAGACGATGATGATATTGCGTTGTACGTGCGGACTATGGTAAATGCATCGGGCAGGGTAGACACGGTGTTCACGTTTCCTTCTGACCGTACAGGTAGCGTGCTCGACGTAAAAGAATGCGTGAAAGCCGTGAATATACACGTGATCGCGCACCTTAACCGGGTGGACATGGACAGTTTCATGTACTTCACGGAATTTGATGAGAACGTGTTGCGTTCGCAATACGCGGCCACATCTTCGCATACCTATATCGTGAACGTGATGTCGAGCACCTTGATTCCTACCGAAGGTCTTCCGAGCCTAGAATCGGTGGCAGTCGTGATGGATCGGCTTTCTCCGCTGTTTTCCATGATCCTCCGCCAACCAGCAATCCTCGGCGATGGGCTGAGCGCCATGTACAAAAGAACCGATACAGGAACTGATCTGGACATGAAATGGGTCGTAGCTGCGAAGACGTTATCTTCCGTATTTGGACTTTCCAAGGAAGATCTCGTCAGCAGTCTCGCGCGTGTGTTCTTGGTGTCAGATGATATGGCGCGTCAACGCGTGATGGACATACATCAAGGAAAATATCCAGTGGAGCAGCACGCTCTTATAGCGCAGCACTACCTTCCCCATGTCCCGACAGTCACGATAAAATATGCGGGACGGTCTGGTTTTAGAATTGGCACGGTATTGATGACAAATATTTATCACGTAATAAGAGCGGTAGATAGTATACGTCGCGTTATTGAAGTTGCGTCTGAAAATTCGGCGTTGAATTCGTCGTCGTTCAAACTAATAACATTTCCTGATTCAGCTAGCATGGGTAAAGAAGACGAAAACGAAAACGAGAACGAAATCGAGAAAGCTGGCCATGGAGAGGAAAACGCGGCGTATTTCGACGATGGAATTGATGACACTCACGCTGACTCCGGCGACCAGCCATCTTCCAACTTGGTAGACACGCACATAGAAGATCTCCTCAGCGAAGAGGACGCCCTGGCGACACTTCGTGCCTCTTCGAAAGAAGACGGTGTATCGTTCAATAACAGAGGCGATAAACGTCAATTGCCAAAAAACGCGTCCGTTTCATCGCGATCAATTTCCACAGTCCGCGGCAAAAGCGAAAGTTATAATGGGAACGGGAGCCATGGAATACCGCCCAACATATTGGAAGACCTCAAACGCGCGGATCCCGAGCTATTCGATAGTCGCAAATCTCACAACGGGCCAAGATACGCTACCACATGCGGCGCGGCACCAATGCGACAACCCATCGTAGTGACGGCTGATGAACTTGATAAAATTAACCGTTTGTCTCCTAACTCTTACGAAGGAACCGCCATCAAATACGGTAGTACGGCCGAGCTGGCGGAGAGGAACAGGTACATATGTCCGAAGGTGTGGTGTCCGACGTCCAGGATCAGTATGACCGCGGAGCAATTCAAGGCCAAGGGCAGCCGCTGTCCCGGAGAGGGCGAGAAACCCATGGTGTTTGACAATAAGTATTGGAACGGCGCCCCGCGTTATCCGGGTCTGTTGGGTTCGACGAAGCATCCCGCGGGACTGTGCATGCCGTGCTGTTTCTTGAAGAACTTCAAAAACGCGAACAGGTGCGACGCGGATCAGTCTTTCTCTTCCTCTTCTGACGCGGCGGGAAACGCATCCGATTCTACCACCGCGGCGCAACAGGACCTCAAGTACATCAAGGGAGATACGCTCCCTCTGGAGCACAACCGGTATGGAATGGTACCGTCGGCTTTGTTACAAGCTTTTAACGGCGAAACACCTACGTGTGGAAGTCGTGATGACGGAAGCGGACAATTTTCTAACAAGACTGATTGTTTCGTGAGAAAAGGAATCGCCAGAAACCGTCAGAGTTTTTTGCAATGCATGGCAACTGTGCTCAATATAGAGGGAGGAGTCGACGCGTTGGTCAACATCATCACCGAAAACCTCACTACAGATGTTTACATCACCATCAACGACGGTCTGGTATGTCGCATGTTCATGGATCACCATACGACGGCGATACAGGAGAGCCCTTCCGCAGAAGTCACGGAGAATGACTTCAACCGGTTTGACAACTTTGTGCGCAATTTCCTGGCGGATAAAAGGTACCAGGCCAAGATGCACATTGGACACCTCGCAGACTTGCTGCGTTCTGGCAGCGCCGAAGCGCGCAGAGAAGCTCGTTACCATCCCGAGATAAGACGAGAGTTCCTGGTGTACAAGTCGTTGCAGAGGTTCAAGGCCTACCTCCAGGACGACGGCATCGTGAAGGTGCACAATGTAATGTTGGGTCTGTTCAACACTCCGTTATCGTGGTTGAACCCAGGAGGAGTCAACCTGATGGTTTTTGAACAGGGACTGGACGCCGCTACTACTACCTCTGGAAATGATGGGAACAGAGACATGATCGTGGATTGTGAAGGGCTGCAAAAGGAAAAGGCACGCGTGCGGCTTTCGAAACCCTTCGTATTTATCGTGAAACAGGGCACGATTTATGAAACGATTCACAGGGTTCGACCCAAGACTGCGCGTAACCGCAGCAACATTTCGGTGATGTCTCATTCTTCTTCGAAATTATCACGGAGCTCCAGCATCGTCCCATCATCTATAATCGACGAGTTCATGTTCAAATACGACTCCAACAGTCAGGTGCGCGCTCTCATCGACACTGTGTTCTCTGGGTGTAATCTGAAGATGAAGACCTCTGGTGACGACCACGGCAGCCGAAATCTTTCACACAGACTCTGCATTTCCGCGGCATGCGTGGCCAGCTTTCTCCAGCGCGTTATGAAGCTGCGCCTGAAAGCGCAGGTGATCGATTTCACGTTCCACCTCATCGGGTTCGTTACGTTTAACGAAGTGTTCGTGCCGCTTTTAGAACGCGAAGTGATTCTTGTCGGAGAGAAAGCACCGGCTGGAATGATGTACGTGTCACAGGTGGCGAGCTTGCGTCCCAAAGTCGAAAAGACGACTGAAAAACCTAAAGACACGACGACGGCTCTCGTTAAAATGTTCAGTACGTTGGCGGAACTCACACAAGATGACCGTTATTTGGTAGCGAGAGCGTTCGGACACGATAGTGGCTCATATGGACTTGAACTCGTTTCGGGTAACGTCGTTCCTGTAGACATGGCGGGAGGAAAAGGTGGCGTACCCCGCGAGTACATGGAGAACCTGAACGTCATGATCGGAAGAAAATTACCGGACGAGAGGACGAGATATATCGAATCCATGCGGAACAGGATGAAGATGGCGGCGCATGACAGCGCCATCATTGCGAAGAAACTGGAAGAGAACACTTCAATCCTGCGCGAGTTCGTTTTCCTAAGGAGCGTGTTCAACCCGTTTCCGATGTGGTACAGACGCAGGCGTATGCGAGCGCTCCTCGAAGCGTTAGGACTACGCTCTAAGTTATATCAATCCCACGGTAAAAAAAGGATTGGCGCCGAAACCCGCAACAGTGGAGGAATTGACCTAAACGACGAGATAGTGGACTCCATGCTATTTGGTCCCGACCCGTTCATTCATCCTTATCACGGAAAAAGCGTCGTTATCAACCGCAAATTCAAAAACCTGCGCGCCAGCGCGTCCGCCAAACCCGACCTCATCATCACCGATTACGACGTCCTCAGTGGTTCGTGGATACGGCGCGTCCAGAGTGTTATTATCAACCCATTTTCTTCGGAAGAGGAACGCACAGTTGATTTGAAGGATCCGTCTGCAATTGTGATCGCCAAGGTGAGGAGTAGTGCGCGAGACGCTTTACTGAAGAGCGACAATGTAGGAATGCCGTCATGTAGAAAAAACGAGTCGTCCTCGATCAGACTGTCATCGAATTACTCGTCTTCTGTTTCAAGAAGACGCAAGGCGCATCGCGTAGTTTCCTCCTGTGGAGCGTGGCAGGTGTTCCACGTCGTTTCCATGCTCGTCACACGCGGAGGAAATTCCATTCCGACGGCTGTTTTTAAAAGCGTCATCGCCAACTATCTCGTCCAAGATTTTAAAAAAATGGCTGTGGGTTTTGAAAAATCTGCCTCGCAAGAAGAGACGACTTTTCTCGCGCTCTTATCGGATCACCCATCGTTCTCCAAGCACTGCAGATCTAGGGCTCATGTCAAAAAGAAGGATAATCCCCTGAAGAAATCGGAGCCTTTCAATGCGGTCAGACCCCTCCTTACTGAGTTGGAATCTCCGACTTACGTTCCCGGTCTGTACGATGTCCGTGCGTTAGCTGCATTTTTCGACGTAGTAACTGACGTCATAGTAACTGACGATGCATCGAGCGCCCTAAGAAAAACAGATTACGGTGTTCACAAAAAACGCGGCCCGCAGATGATTGACGTTCCCGGCATAGCTCCCGCGACGATTTCTTTTAACGACGAAAGTTTCGCAGCACGAGATGCTCTTTTGTTGATATACCGTCACAATATCGCGTCTTTCGATCTAGTGATGAATAATGAATCTATCTTGTTCGAAGTAACAAATTCTGTTATGAAAAAGGTGCCAAACCGTCTACGAAAACGCGGCGCATGAAGGTCTTCGTCATGAAGGCGTGCAGCTTGTGAGAGGAGATGACAGGGAGGTGGATGTCGAAATATATCACGAGGTCTCCTCTTAAAATCTCTCTTTCGGATGCGTCAGCATTCTCGGAACCAAGCGCGCAAGGTGCGGAGGAGGAGGTGGATGAGGACACATACACAGCGGCGGGTAACCCTCTTCCATATATTACATGTTTTCTTCTTTTAGCCGTGTCTTGATCGTAATATATTTGTAAATTGGTTTTTTTCTGGTCGGGAAGCTCAATTCGTTTGATGCAACCATAATAGTAATCATATAATGACACCGGAATGCGCATACATAAATCGTGTTTTGACAGTGAAATATCGTCTAAACCAAAAAATTCGTTCGGAACGTGTTGTAATGTGACGTAAACATTTCCGGGCATCATATTAACGAACGGACTAGCGTCGCCCATTCCCAGAAACGTGTATGTGTTCTTGTAATCCAAAAGGGGCACGCGAATTTTTTTCCTATCCTTCCTGCCCATCTCGTCGTAGGAGGAGTACGTAACCTGTTTGCACGTTCCTTCGTACAGCTCCTCTAAAGTGACGTCGATGGTAAGGTACAGATCGGACGCTTTGAAACCGTTATCCTCATGTTTCATATACGACACGATAATCGTGATCCAAACGCAAGCGTGTAGATACGTGTTTACCTCTTCGACAACGACGCATGCGAACCCTATCAACTGCAAAAGATCGGAATATCTGATGTGACCGCTGCGGTTATCACAATCGTCACTGTAACCATTATAATTTATAATGTCGCTGCAAAGTCTCGTCGTCATGAGGTGCTATATGTATCAATGCTCTTACTTTTGAAATATAAACATGTGCACCTGCTTAGGTCGAGAACAATAACAAATCACAATCGCTTTTATTATTTTTTCATCTGTTTCTTTTCTCGCGACTTGATGTCGTCGAGGGAAGCGGTCCAGGAAGCCGTGAGTAAAGTGCACGATATGCGGCGAAAACTAACCCCCGTTAATGAGAACGAAATGACCACTTTAGAAGAGGACGAACGCCGGGTTCCTCCGATCGTAAAAATGGTTAACACGTGGACGAAATCGGAAGTGAAGGACATGATCCGTCAATCGTGTCGACTCACCAACGTGCTCCGAGGCGTATCATCTACTTTCACAACTGAAATCGACGAAGAAATCGACATGGATAATGGTGAGGAAAACGAATCCACGACGACTGGTCTGGAAGTTCAAATTGCGAAAGGCGTGTTGCAGAGGTGCATGGAAACGTTGTTCTATCTGGAACAGGCGCTGTGTACGCTTGACATGACGGCTCGCTCCTTAGGGTCGCTCAGTTCCGACGCTCCACTCCCTCCGCCGTCGAACAGACTGGAAGAAACGGAAGGAGACGATATTGCGTTGGCGCCAGGGGTGGCGCGCTTCGCTGGGATCGACAGCGAGGCGAAGATATCTTCGACACAGCAGCTGATTCTGTACATCCTGAACGTCGTGTTTTCGAGAGGTTACAGCCGCTGTGGACTTGATTGTTACGAACGTTTGACATTATGTCCTCCGTCATTGCGAGGAAGCGGAGTGTTGTTCGACACGCGGGCGTGGAGGCGAGTGTGCAGCATCAAGGAGCTCATATACGATGTGACGCGGAAAGAGATCAAGTTCGACCAGTGGTTGAACCTCACAAACAACAGTCGAAACGCTCAGACGGTCGTCGATTATATGACGAATTGTTCAGACGCGCAATTTTCTTTGGTTTCGAAAAATCGGCACGTATTTTCTTTCAGAAATGGTATTTACATAACTTCCGAAGACGCCGTCTTGGATACGAATTTCGCGCACGTTGACGCGCGAACGCGAAGAGACAACCTGCGCGACGCGTTCTTACCTTATGGCAGCAGATCCCACCTCGAACTCTCACCCGATATCGCGTCATGCAAATACGTTGACCTCGATTTCCCAGAACACCAATTCTTACGCCTTTCGGCGCCTTCGGCTCCGCAGAATGAAGACTGGTATTCCGTAGTTCCAACGCCTCATCTGCAGTCCATCCTGGACTTCCAGCACTTCGATGAAGGTGTATGTCGTTGGATGTACGTGTTCATCGGGCGCCTTCTTTACGAACTGAACGAATACGACGGGTGGCAGGTAATGCCTTACCTGAAAGGACAGGCGTCCACCGGAAAGTCGACCATTGTCCACATGTGCAGAGACATGTACGAGTTCTGCGACGTGGGGATGCTCTCAAACAACGTAGAACGAAAATTCGGTATATCGGCATTTTGTGACAAGTACATGTACGTGGCTCCGGAGATTAAATCCGATCTGCAGCTTGAACAGGCCGAGTTCCAAAGCATGGTATCGGGAGAGTCCGTTCAAGTCGCAACCAAATTCAAAGATGCCCGCACGGTGCAATGGAACGTCCCCGGTATCATGGCAGGCAACGAAGTACCCGGTTGGGTGGACAATTCTGGTAGCATCAGTCGTCGCATCGTCGTGTTCGACTTCATGCGCAAGGTTGTCGACGGCGATATGGAACTCAAGCAAAAGTTGCAGCGCGAGATGCCCGACATCATCCTCAAGTGCAACAGGGCGTATCACGAAGCCGTACGGCAATGCGGTTCCGACAACATATGGAACCACCTCCCGGAGTATTTCAAACGCACTAAAGAAGAGCTCACGGAATCTACTAATCCAATTCAACACTTTATGAGCTCTGGAAAACTGTCCTACGACGACCCAGACGCTTACATGCCGATGGACACGCTCAAGCGCGCTTTCCAGTCGCACTGCGAAGAAAACAATTTCAAAAAAATCCGCCTGACAAAAGATAAATTTGAACCCGTAATGTTTGATTTTGGTCTTACGGTGGAAAAGAGCCCCCACGGCATCACGAGGCAGTACCCCCGCTCTTCAGGCGCCGCTTCCAATGCCAACGCGCCAGCGGTACCGCAACATCAACACCGAAATATCACACCCGTTTGTCACAAGGAGTGGTGTATCGGCGCAGATCTCACTTCCAATTACCACCACGCTACGTTCAATGGCAGCAACAACAACAACTGCAATGTGTTCGACAACGTTTCTTTCGAAAACGGGCTATTGTAAAACGGAAAGAAAATGTCTTCAGTTATTATACCATAAAGAAATGCCGTCATCATCTCCTTCGCAAAAAAGATTGTCGTTTGATCCGAACGAAATGACACTGACATCTCCCGCCGTCGTAGCCCTCGTAGGATACATCCTACTGGCGCTTGTCGTGTTGCTCCCTTTTCGGATGTACACCTACGACCCGCGTTCACACGCGTATGTGAAGAGCCCATACCATTTCGGAGAGCGCCTGCTGATCGTCATCATCCTCTTCTTCCCCTTTTTTCTGGGGGTGTACAGCGTCAATTGTATGATGGTCGGAGACTGCCGGCTTTGGTCGTGGATAGTCGCGGTAGCAACGCTTTTGTGGGCGTGCATCGTTGTTGTGACGGCCATAAATTTCCGAGCTTTTCGACTTGACGACATGGTTTACTGAGCTGAGAGTTGATGGTAGCTTAAAGACAGCGTGATCGTTTCAGCTTTCTTAATCGTGTTATTGTTCTCTGCTCGGATCGATGTCGCGCGTAGTATCCTTCGTATTTGCCTCGGCGTGCGGAGGAGCGTCCCTTCTCTTACTGTCCTGCTTCGCGATACTGAACCGACACGTGTGCAACGAAAGCGTGTTGGCGGTCGTACTCGATGAAAGAAAAAGCGGACATCATTCTCAGGCGGTCGTTTGGTATGACAAATTTAGCGACGTGGAACGAAACATGACATTAAACGGACATCATTACCCTGACGGCCTATTAATAGGGTGTTACGGAGTTTTTGATCGCGAAGTCCTTCTGCTAGATTTCTCGCACAACGAAATTATACTCTCGAGCACCCTGGCAACTATGTCAGCCGCGTTAGGATCGGCGCTGGTTTTCGTCGCATTTATAGTGTGGTGTTGTTTGCGTACGTCGTTTGAAGAAAAGAAGAACGACGGCAACATTGAAGGTTCTGGTGGTGACGACAGTTTCAAACTATGCAACAAAACCAGAGATAATTGGCAGGGTCAGTCGTTGCGTCTTCCGGATCGGGTGTGTTATGGCGATGGCCCCATAACTCGTTCGATGACAAAAAGGATGCGTCACGAGTTCCAAAGAGCCGTGGATTATGACGAACGATGATGTTTGACACTCGTGCGCATGTGAGAGTTATAAAACGTATATGTATATTTTATTTTTCTTTAGCTCGGTTGCCATATTCTTCGACGTCGCTCGAAGATGCGCCTTCGTTTTTTTCATCGTTTTCGCTGCTTTCGTTGTCCTGATCATTGTCCATCAAGTACGACGATTGAGAATGATCAGGAAGAGTAGTTGCATCTGATCTAACTATCCACGACAGTTTCAGAGCGTGTAAAAACTGCGAATTGAGTATCATACCGTTTACTTTATCAAACATTTCCCGTCTTTCCTTATTGTCCGAATTTATCTTCTGTTTTACTGTGATTTCGTCGAGCCATCTGACGCGACTGATCTCGCGCATTTGCGACTTGTCTCCCTGTAGGATCACGTCCGAATCGGCCCTGTCCACGTCCAAATCCCGGTCTTGCTTGAGCTGGACGATATAATAGACGTGTCTGTATTTGACGTTGTTACATGCAGTGAATACTTCCTCGAATGGTTTTACGTAAGTATGAACATGGACATCCTGTGTATCTATTCCCGTTTCTTCACGAAATTCGCGCAGCGCGCATTTGATATCTTTTTCGTTAATATTACGCCGTCCTTTTGGAAATCCCCACTCTCTTTCGTCGTGCTGAGACGTGGTGCTGTTCATCAGCAGGTTAAGATCGACGTATTCCTCCTTGGACTTTTCGCCATGCGCTCCATTTTTACTAGATGGAGCGTAGAATCCCCGACGCAAAGTGCTGAACTTGGCAAACGCCTGCTGAAATTCGCGCATGTAACCCCTGTTTTGATCTGTTTGCCAAAACCCGTGCCAAAGGTCGGGAAACGACATGGTTCGGATGTGTTCCCTTTCCACGCGCGTCATTTTGCGCAGGAGGTGCATTATGTAGTCCTTGTTGTGTGGATCATACCTGCCTCTGATGAATTCCACGAAACACAACGAATCTTTCCTCTGAACCATAAGATACTGCGGAGACCGTAAACCAGTCTGTGCGTTGAACGTCCACCTGAAACAAATGACCCCGAAACTGGTGATTGGCAGGTTACATGAACGATATACGTGTCCGGACTTACCGCAATTCGCACACAAAATACTGCTACCCTGACTGTTACAAGAACCGCCGCTTATGCACCCGTCCGATGAATAACAACACGAAGAAGACGACATAAACGTCCTCCATCCTCCGCCTCTACCAGTACCTGCACCTGCAATTGCACTGGCACTGGTAGCGGAGTTGGTTAACCTATGGTCCCTCTCGTTCAGTCTATAACAAGGATAGTTATGGAATGCGCGTGACACGGGTACAACTGTCTTCCATTCGCTATTTTTACCAGGTAGCCGATTACTTTTCCAGTTTTCTTCCTCCTCGAAATTGTTCACCTCTAACCTAGTCTTTGGATGCGTTTCATAAATTATATTCAATCCAGCACCCGTTGTGTTATCAAGACGAGACTTTTTAATAGCGGTCATAAAATCGGTCGGTAAATGCCTCTGCTGTTGTGAAAATATCGAAGACGCCATGTTGTATAGGTCGTCAATATAATGTGATATTTTACACGACGATACATAAACGAACGCGTGCGCACGTCCTTCCTCTTTGCCTGATGAACCCGTTTCTTCCTTATGTACGGATTGGTATACGGTCCTTCTCATGTTCATTTTCATTCTTCTTCGTTCGGAATGTCGTGAATGATTTTCGAAAAACCGACGACGAACCTTGACTGATTGGTCGCAATCACGAGAACGTGATTATCCAGCTTAGATGCATCGTCATTCATTACAATGTGACGAGAGTTTGTTATCCCTCTGTGACTTGTTTGCAAGCCGAGGTCCGATCCCATCTCTTCTTGATCGAATATATCATTTTTCACATCCGTCGCGGGCATTGCATCAATGTTCACTACAATTCCTGAACGGTACATCTGATACTTGACAAAATTCAGCTGCGTTTCCGACAGCATTTCCAGATTGAAATCATCATCCGCGGTAGGTTGCGGCTCACCCTTCTGTTCTCCTCCTCCCTGTCGTTCCTTGACATCTTGTTCGTACACATAACGCAGTCCACATATCAAGAGTTTTGTGGACACCAAGAACAGCTCATATGCATCCCGTAAACCATTAAAACTAAGGTCTATGATACGGTCCTTTCCCTCGTCACCGAATATAAACGGCAACGCATCTTCCATCGACAGATTCTCTTTTTCGTCCATACGTCCGAAGGTGATATTCTGTAAATACGGAATGTTACCTGGGCGTAACTTCCGTTATGGACATAACTGCATTTTGTTGTTATGTCCTTTTCGCTTCTTTTCTCCCCCCTACTTTGGTCCTTACTAGTACAAAAAAAATTGATTTGTTTTACACCCTGTTTATTCCGTCGTTCAGAACCGTTATAATTATCGCACTCTGTCAGCCCAGTGATCGAATTGATTTGATGAGCGCAGGTTGCAAACCTAACACA
>Ga0306901_1000576_pt1 | contig 14891 bp, 16 predicted proteins | sample AntRauMFilla3767_FD_190431 | JGI IMG/M metagenome (GOLD analysis project Ga0306901, IMG submission 190431) | Saline lake microbial communities from Rauer Islands, Antarctica - Metagenome Filla 3 #767 (v2) (version 2) | ecosystem: Environmental > Aquatic > Non-marine Saline and Alkaline > Saline ... | reverse complement strand
CTTTGACGAAGATAATTTTTACATTTATTCGCCTAACGCGGAGACATTCACAGAGATAACAGGAAAAGATACTGACTTACAATTTCACCTGAATGGAGTTCTTACACCCGAAGGTAAGGTTGTATGGCTCCCCGAAGGCACTAATCGGATACACGTATACAATCTTAGTGACGGTACGTGGGAATTCTCCAATACGAATTTGGTTCAGCATCAAAGTAAAAATAAAAGTATATGTACGTGCTTATTACCCTCTGGAGAGGTTTTAATACCTAACCAGAGTCTGCCTAACTTTCATCTTTTCGATCCCCGTACGTTGGATATTATAACTTACGACGATTTTATAGGTCCCCCTGATAATGGTGAGATGACTAATATAACATGGGGGATGTTGCCGGATGGTAGATTATACGGTTCAGGGTCCCTGAAAAGCGCTTCTAGCAACCAATCAAACCCGTTAGTTTTCGTGGATATGGGGTTTGCTCCTATAGGTAAAGCTATTGCTCACAATCGACTTCTTGTAGGTCATAACTAAAACACTTTTGAGAGGGAACAGATAAATATGGAAGGATGGAATCAGCGGCACGGATTTGAACACGATGGGAATATTTTCGCTTTAGACTACCTTTCCAAGGGCCTTTCCTTTCGGGACGAACCTTTAAATCTGAAAACTAGGGTAGGACTCAGAAGGCAACCAATTAGGGTCCATCGGTTCGGTAAAGGTGGGACGGCCTCCCTACGTGTAAACTGGCCTGCCAAGATTCCCATTGAGTTCTGGACGCTGCTGGGTGCAGCATTCGGAAAATCTGTAAACTTATCAAATGATATCCCGGTAGACGCATCCTCAAATACGACCCCGGTGGATCTTTTTGATGTGCTACCTGGTATTTCATATGAGCTAGCTGGAGCAGTGGCATCAGATATAAATATATCAGTCCCGGCCGAAGGACCTGCTAGTATTGAGCTCACTTATGTTGTAAAGGACTTCACTACAAACATGGGTCCCCTGGACGGAATCCAATCTCCTGTAAACACGGAACCACTAGCTGGAGCGAAGGCCGGAGCAACTCTGGGAGGAAACCAGGTAGATATTTTTGATATACAAATTCGATTTTCCCGTGATGTAAATTTAGCAGGGTATGGACCTGATGGAATAGCTACAAGATACACAACCGGGCAATGGCAAGCAGAGTTCCAGCTAGGGGCATACTTTGAAAACGACAACCTATACGCAATTGCACGGGATGGTGACAGAGTACCTGCAACGGTAACTTTCGGAGGCGGGCCAGGATCTGCAGTTCTCGAATTCCCTAAGGTGGTTTTTAGACCTTCAAGTCCTGACATACAGAGGGATGCTGACGCTGTAATACGCGTATTTCTTCAGCCCTTGCTCGAAGTGGGTAGTCCAACTAACTTTTCGATTGTATGAACGACGACGGAAAATTTACATTAGGAGTCCTACTGCAAAGGTACGGTAATTTGGCATTGAAAATATTGACACCTTTGATGGTGGCAGCTTTTGGGATGATTGTTCTAAAAATGGATGCACGTTACGACCAAAGGTACGCGTCGGTTGAATCTATTGTAATTTTAGAAAATATACTCTCTAAAAATGCGGAATCAAATTTGAAAGTGATTGACGAGGCAATCGAAATTCACGCACTCGAATTCCAGCACATAACGTCAGAGAAAGCTATCGAAACTTACGTTTCCAGGCGAGAATTCGAGCGGCGCCTTGACCGGGACAAAGAAGAAATAAATCGGAGATTTGATGAGATTTTGCAGGCAGTTCTACGCCTTGACGACAAACTAAAGAAATGAAAATACTACAAACTAACGAAATGAAAATACTAATAATACTTTTTTTTATAACTGGTTGCGCCTCTAGCGATCGTAATATTTCCAGGGAAGCTGTCAGGGCTTCCGGGATCGTATCGAATGCAGTTGGTGAACAGATGCAGGATATAGCAGATACAGCGGTAACGGCGCGTGACATGAATGAGAGTCCGGACGTCGACACCGGACTGCGTCGCATCGAGAAGGCCACAGGGAGGACAGGACGTCCGGACCTAAATAAGCTTGACCCGGCAAATCTTTCAGAGGTTCAAGACATGTTGGACAAAACAGCGGATGCACGCATCCGCGAGGCCGAAAATCACGCAAAGGCCATTGCAGACCTTAAGATGGAACATACAGCCGCTTTACGTAAAGCACAGGGACAAAGGGCAAACCAGCTCTCAAACATATTCACGCGTATTTCAGCAGGCCTATGCCTGTCTGGAGTGATTGCGATCGGTGCCGGATTCTGGGCAGGACGTCCGCGTCTTGCTGTAGCTGGCGGCATAGGGTTTGCGGCAGGCCTTTTGATGGGTGCAGCAGGTCTTGTAGTTGATCATTGGCTAATGCCCTGGGTGGTTTGGGGAAGCGTGATAATTACCCTGGGCGTAACTTTCTGGATTGCTATTGACACCGTTTTTGAGCTCCGAAAAAAGAAACGCCTGGAGATCCTACAGGATTCGCAGGTTCCAGCGATCGACTACATCCGGGATAACTACCCTGGTGCATTTTTAGAGATAAAACCACTTCTTAAGAGAGCTGGCAAGCTGGATCCAAAGACTGAATTTGAAGTAGCAAAAAGACAAACATAAAGAAGGGGCCCCCGCGCTAACGGGGGCCCCTTGGTAGTTCCGCGAATCAGTCGCAGTAGGCCCTTTGATACTTTTTTACGTCCATGGCGAAAAGGGCGGCATACAAAATCATTGAAATCCAGAAGGTCCCTGTTGCAAGAACCCATCCATCAAAAATGAATCCTAAAAGGATCGCAATTACAGAAGGAATAGCTATGTAAGCCGCGATAAAAATGCATCTTAGCATCAATTTGTAGTATTTTTTCAAGTGTTCTTTCATTGTATCCTTTCTTATGCCGGATGGCAGGTGTTAATATTTGCGAATGTGTGCTTATTACCTTGAGCGTGGATCACATTGAGCTTGGCAGCCCTGCCGATTGTTTCGCCGGATATGTCGAATGATTTGAGCGCATCCCACGCATCCGGGGCGGGAACTTCTACTCCCCAGTTTTTTAAAAAGTTTCTCAGGGCTGAGTTTGCAGCGGCGCTAGCGGTCATCTTTCGTGAACGGATCCAAGCACCTTTTGGGGCTTCTTTTAAATTTCCGTTTTCGTCGAATTCAGGTTTTTCATTTGCATATGCTTCCGCATAATCTGAAGCCGAACAGAAGAAAAATTGGATGAACTTAAATTCGTATTCCGGGGAACATTCTCTCCAGTCAAAATCATCTTTACCATGATCTTTGAAAATCTTACCGGTTTCGGTGTTCTGGTGTGTGTGCCCCCACCCCTTTAGTTTGACTCCAGTTGCAGGAGTATCCTCCGAACCCTTCGTGTCGATTTTCTGGGTTCGCATTTCAGATCCCGGACGGGCATCAAAGCATACTCCTTGGCAATCCCCTTCTGGAAATATGTCGAATCCTTTAGAGGATGCTTTTCCAGCTCCTACGTCGAATGATATTAATTTACTCATGTTTTTTCCTTTGTTTTTTTTTGTGGTTATTTGACCCTCATTGGTCAAATTTAAAATGGTCTTGTGTATATTGGATCTTTTTCAATTCAGATCTGACGGAAGCAAGTGCTTTTGCGTTCCATTTCATGCCTTGAACACCTTCATCCTTCCATAGACGATCTCGAAGTGTTTTTAGTATCCCGGCAGCTATCTGGTGTACTCTTTGGCGACTTACACCCATATTTTTTGCGATATCTTTGTAATTAATAGGACAGGCCCCAATTCCGTATATTTTGCGAATTAGTAACTTTTCGTCTTCCTCAAGTGTTGCCAGTAGTGATGAAATGTCTTCCGGCCTGGATGGATCTTCACCGGAGTCAATTTCTGGAGATTCTTCCGCGTCGATTGATACTGTTGGGCTATTCATTTTTTGAAATTTTCTGATCTCTTTCCAAATTCGCCGCTCGATCGTTGTCAAAATATAGCCCCTAGACCCAAACCCCCAATCGTATTTTTCCGCATCAAATAGATCTAACGCGGACGTAACACCTATGAGTGCAGCTGTCATTAGCTCTTCGATTTCGAGCTGATGTGAGTATTTACGTGCAACCTTGACGACGATAGGCCCGTGCCATGCAATCAGTATCTCCCTTTTTCGGATTTCGTTCCGCTCAGAAAGTTTTCCACTTCTGTAGGCCCGGGCGGTCGCATTTATTAATTGGGTCGCCCTCAGATGTGCTCTGGCATATTGTAGACGTTTGTGCTCATCAGCATTACGCGGGGCTTGAATATCGCCTTTCATCAATCTTTTCCGGATGGGTTCCCATCCGGACGGTTTTTCCTCAACAGGGATGCCAGTGTAAGCTGTCAATATTTCTTCATGGCGCCGAAGTATTGACGTGATGTATTTATTTGAATCCATGTTTAATCGTAAGCTTTCCGGACTTCAGATATCATTTTTATGATTTCAGAACGTGAACCTTCGCCGGTCTTCAAATATTCAAATGCGGCCTTTAAGACCTTCGATTGACCAGGCGCGGGACCTTTTTCAAGATCTAGTTTGATAAGGTCGCATAGGTAAGGACTTAGCTTGGCTTTGTCATTGTGAAAAGCTGCTCTCGCTTTGGCAGCGTTACGAAGTGAGGCATCCATTGATATACCTACTCCAACGGGATTTTCGTGCTTTCTAGGATATTTATCGTTCATGCTTTAAAAATAGGGTGTGAAATTCTCTTTTGCAATACAATTTTTTACTTTTTTGGTCTTATTTTTTTGATTAGGATTTCGAGCATCTCAATTCTACGAGTAGATATATCTTCAATACCGATACACTCCAGAACCTGCTGTATATCTTCACAGTCTTCGCAAATCCACACGATGGCGGAAAGCGTCCTGGTCATGGTAGACCCGGACATGATACCTTTTTCTGTGGCCCAAAGTCTCGAAGAACACCCTTTTATTTCGTTTTCCGGTGTGAGTTCATCGTGGGGAAGGCTAGGCACTTTAGAAGCTATCTGCGAAAGTACTTCAAAAATGATTTCAGGATCTCCATAATAGGGAGAAACCAGCGAAGATATTTCAGTTATTTTCATATTGTGTTAGGTGTTAGGTGTTAATTAACCTCAAAATTTGTTAATTTTCAAGAACTTTTTTTATTATTTTTGAATTAGAAAAAGAGATCCTCGGACAATGTCCGAGGATCTCTCCATCCTTTAGGTTTTCTATCATACTCCCCCGCGTTTGGAACCTTGCTCAAACACCTTGCGGCATATGACGGGGGGCAACCCTTATGGGGTGGCGTTATCCCTCCATGCGCCTGAATAGATGGGCGCCCCTGGAGGTTAAAAGATATCAATATTTCCGCATTAATTCCAGAGCCCTTGCACCGCGTGCTTCAGCGGTCACATAATGATGCTTGTTTAATACTTCCTTTTTAAATTCTTCAAATTCTTCAACAGTGTCAACTTCCCTCGCCATTTTTTCAAGTTCCGGATCCCCGATAGCTCTGGAAAGTAAATCTCCGACCTCTGCATTTTCGAAGTCACCGAAAGCAGGGGAAACCTCCTGGACTTTCCCTTTGACCTCTTCGATATATTTAGAGGTCAAAGGGACACCAGTAGAAAATACGAGCGTTAAAATTGCCGAAACGAAAGAGCTTTCAATAGTTGTCATAAGTTTAAAATTTGCATCAAATCTCCGACGATGTCAATACTTTTTCTTATTATTTTTAGATTTTTCCGTAAATTCTCTTAAACGTGCCCTAATTTGCTCACGTTTAACGACTTCCGGAATGTTGCTCATGTAGTCGTGACCACATTTCAAAAGTGAATTTCTAAGATATTCAACACGATCCGGAGGGCAACACCATACCACATGAACAGATTGACGTGCTCTTGACGCGGCAACGTAAAGCATTGCCCGTTTATAAAATTCAGCATTTGCGGAGTCATGTATCAACAAAATTACGTTATCATATTGGCTTCCCTGACTCTTATGGATGGTAAGTCCTCCCGCGAAAAGAAAACATGTTGAGGTTTCCCACTCCGAAGGATCCTTGATATCTGAAATTGAATACGTTGCAGCTTTCTTTACTAGTCTTCCGGAGATGCCGAAAGTGGATCCGGAATCCATATCCATTAATCTCCATCCTCCATGAGCGTCCTTACCACGGAATATGTACCGTACACCATTTGTTACAGACGCCTGATGAATGGAGTGACACGCGACGATCTCATCACCTGGTAAAAATGAACTGAAGTCCGCTTTTGATTTAGAACGATCCAGTGAGGCTAATATTCTTCCAGAGATTTGTGCTGATGCCCGCCAAGGGCATAGTATTTGACCACCTTTCTCTTTTGCCCTCATCGCTGCACGCCTGCATCCCACGCCGAAATCTCCTGAGACGACTTCTTCAGTCCAGCTTGAAGAAGTAGTCGGCCATTCACCTTTTTTGATCGACTCGATCGACTCATTTAAATTTGTTTTTGTTCGGTGATTACCTTCCAGGTGTCTATGCTTTCCAACGCGTCCGCAAAGTGAAAGGAACGGGCTACCCCACCCAACCGGTGGCAATTGATCAGGATCTCCATACAAAAAGATCTTGGCTCCTTTTTTGATTCTCCGGAGTAGTAGCGCAAAGAGCTCCGTATCAATCATCGAAGCTTCGTCGATGTAATACGCATCTGACCTCTTTTTCCCGTTCGATTTGCCATTTTTGTCAGACCATTTAGGCGCCCCGACGACAGGTATTTGCATGGCAGAATGTATCGTTTGCGGATTTGGGGCGGTCATTCCAAGTTTTGAGGCCTCCACTCGCATCTCTTTTCGGAGCCGTTGAGCAGCGACACCTGAAGGTGCCATGACAAGCCCTGGTAAAGATAAATAGTCCCGTATGAGAGTAGTGCTCTTACCAGATCCAGGGCCACCCGTTGTTATACATATGTTTTCCAATCCAATACGCAAAAGGTCAAAAGAAATCCCCTTTTCTATTTCGAAGGACTCCGGTCGCGTTATCCATCTACGTCCATCACGCGACATCTTCAATCGTTCAGGTGTATGTTCCCATACCTGTTCAAAGTTTGGTAAGGTGTCAGGTAGGTGCCAGTCACCATGCGTGCAATCTTCGATAGCCTCAAGTGATTGCGAGGTCAAATCCTGCGAGATTGTTTCTCTTTTTTGGTAGCTCATTATTTTTTGATAGCTAGTTTGTTCATTTTTGCGAGGCGGAGCTTGAATGCGGCCGCCTTATTGAAGGAACCTCCCCGCCATCCCCTACCGACCTTTCCATCTACCCTTACCGGCTTTCCGTTAGGGCAATCCGGGAAGTGTAAACCGAAAAAAGCTTTTTTCGCGCTTTGATCCCATCCGTAGGCCTTTGCTACCTCCCAAACGTCCTCCTTTAAAAGGACTCCAGTAGGGTCCGGGACGATCCAATCTGCTTGCTGAGGGCTATCATTTATATCGTGTTTTGGCATAGTGTTTTTCATTTGGTTTTTTATTTTTCGAGTGTTCCTTAAAACTAAGGAATAGATTGTACTTTTTTGCGAGATCATATGAGCCTGCAGAGACCGTAAAAGGAAATCTTTTATGAAATCTTCAGCCACCCAGGGAGGTGGTATGCTTAAACGTTTATCAATAGGTATCTCAACAACTGCTGACGCAGAAGCTGTTACCGCAAGACGATAACCTCTTTCGGAAGCTTCAATCTCCATCGCATCAAGTGCATATTGGATCGAGACTGAACCATCTCGACGAAGCCACCGGGGGACATTCGAAAGTTTTATACTCATATTAAAAAATTGAATTTGGGAAAGGATTACCCGCATTTCAAGGGTCAATTTGTTTATACTTTCCCTCCTGTCAATAATATTTATATTATTTTTTTGTTACAACCCCAATCTTTTTGTTACAGTAGGATATTTTTTTGTTACAACCCCGATCTTTTTGTTACATTTACTTTTTGTTACATGTGCATAAAATTGTTACAAGTGCCTGTTTGTAACAAGATTTTTGTTACACCTTAAATCGCTGAATATCAAAGAGTTACATCGTTTTTTACCCCCCATGTAACAAAATGCCTCGCGTGCGCACGCGTAAAGAGCCATTTACGCAACCGCGTAAAGGCTGAAGGGACCCATCTGGGTCCCATACCGTCAGGGCTTCAGAAATGCCCCCCCGCGGGGGCATTTCGCCCTTCAAGGTCTATCTTTTTTCAATAAAAGCAGCTACGTTTCTCCTATTTAGGCCGTTTATCTTCTTTTATCTTTCGTAAATCTTGAGCAGTCCCGCCGGTCTTTTGCGGTATTTTCACGCGTGCGCGTTACTTACCACTTGCAAAGGTGCCACGTTTTTACTAACTTTGAATTTCACCGGGTCCGGTTTAAACGATACACACAAACGATGCCAAACGGTTTAACGATACACACAATGCCAAAAAAAGCTTCAACAAATAGCCGCAAAAAGACGGCCCAAAGGGCCGCCAAAAAGAAGACCGCCTCAAAGGCGGTCAAACGAACCAAACAGGCCGCCAAAAAGAAGACCGCCTCAAAGGCGGTCAAACGAACCAAACAGTCAGCAAAAAAGGCCCCACCTGACCCAAAAGAAGTATCATTGCTCGGTTGGGATACCAGGAGAGATCCTGAAAGTTGGAAGCCTGCGTTTTTACATTTCCTAAAAAAGCATCCTTTAAACATCGGAGAGGTGTGCCGTTTAGTCGGTATTTCCCGGGGAACTTATCGCAGGGCCTTAAGCGAAGACCCATCGTTTATGGAAAGCTTTGACGACATCCAATCTGACTGCTTGGACATATTGAAAGCTCGTGCTTTCAATATCGCTAGAGGCCAGGAGGATGAGTCCCTGTTTGTAGGAAAGGACGGACGAAAAGAGGTAGTAAAAAAAGATGGTCAACATACATTGCGCTGGATGCTTGAAGGTCTTGAGCCGCAGACCTTTAATCAGAGGTCTATTGAGGCCCGCGGGGATAAAAATATTAAAGACCCTATTTTCATCATGCCTCAAATGATCGAGGATCCCGATGATTTGGAAATCACGCATGAAATCTCTGAGGATTCCGTCCGTGCGGAAGACGCTCCGGAGGTGAAGGAATGACCGCTTTGAATCCAGGCCACAACCTAAATGGGGAACCATACCAGCGTCTTCCTTCACGCGCTTGCATGCCAAGAAAAGAAGCGCTTTTGAAACGCGGTCAAGTGCTCTTCCGTCCAACCCCAAAGCAGGCCGAATGTTTGAAACTTTTATCGGTATGTCGAGAGGTATTTTTCGGAGGCGCTGCCGGTGGCGGTAAGACTTATTTGATGCTGGCAGCTCTCACTTACTGGATAAAACATAAGACCTTCAAGGCATTGATATTGCGTCTTGAATGGAGTCAAATTGATCACTTCCACGGGATTGCGGAAAGTTTATTTTTCCCTCTAGGGGCTGTTTTCCACGGCACAAAGCGGATCTGGTATTTTCCTTCCGGGGCTGAAATACATTATGGAATATTTGCGGTATCAAAGCACGAAAATAAGTATCGAGGGGCTTACTATAACATAGTTTGTTGGGACGAATTTGGGGACTGGTCCACACTTGATTACATGCAATTCATGTGGACACGTATTCGTTACACTGTCGGGGAAGATGGTTCCAAGATGCCTACGATGCAATTTTTCACTGGCAACCCTGGTGGTGTGAATCACAGCCGTTTGAGAAAAAGATTTAAAATACCTGCCCGGCCTGATAAAACTCAAATCATTCGAGTCAGCGATCCAAAAACAAAGAAAAGCTATTTGAGGGCGTTCGTTCCCTCCAGGCTTAAAGACAACCCCTATTTAGACCCTGACTATGAGGAGCGGCAAAGGGCTTCCGGAAGGCATCCTGCCATCATTAGGGCAATCTTGGAAGGTCGTTGGGACCTTTCCATAAGCGGCGCATTTGTTGAACTATGGGACGAAAACAAGCATATGATTGACCCTTTCGACATCCCGGATCATTGGCAGGTGTGGAGGGGTATTGACGACGGTTACAATCCTGATCCGTTCGTGACCGTCTGGCTTACGCAAGATCCTAAATCACTTCGCATTTTTGTTATTGATGAATATACTGCTTACAAAGCATTACCTCATGATATCTCCCCGGAGATACAAGGAAAGGACGCCCGGTATATGATAAGAGAGACTCAGGCCGGGAAGAAGATCCACATCCGTCACCCTCTTGCAGGTGTTGCGGACAACAGTCTATTTGTGGCCAACAATCAAAGCAAAGGTTACGGCAGAGGTGATCAATTGAACGCTGATGGTTTGAACCTGACATCAGTCAAAAAAGGACCTGGTAGCCGGATTGGACGGGCTCAAACATTGCGAACACTATTGTCCATCCAAAAGGACGGATTTCCAGGGATTCAATTTTTTAGGGGAAGGACTCCCGGCCTCTGTGAATCCCTTCCCGTGTTACCCGCGGACAAGTTGAACCCGGAAGACGTCGACACAAATGGCCCTGACCACTGGTACGACGCTTTGACTTATGGAATCGTAGGAAAACCTTGGACCCCGGTAAGGTTGGTAAACAATGTTACAAGATAAATTATTGCACTTTTAGGTTTGTCCGACTAACTTTCCATATTATGAGTTTTTACACCCCCGCACTTTCTAGTCGTCCCGCATCACGATGGTTGCATCCTAAATACGCTGCCAGGTCTTCTGAATGGGAAGATGTACGGAACGGGCTAGCTGGAGGACGGGTGATCAAAGCTCTTGGAGTCCGCTACCTTCCAAAGAATGACGACGAAGCCCGATATGGGTCGGTCTATTTGAAACGCGCCCGCTGGCCCAGCTGGCTTGAGCAGGCCTTCCTGGGTAGCTTGGGACAAATATTCAGGAGAGATCCGGAAGTGACCCTGCCAGGGGCTTTGGAATACCTGAAAATGAAATCAGGTCCGGGAGGTCAAACACTGTATGCGAGTTCTCAGAATCAGATAAGGGAAGCTCTGCAGGCCGGGGCGGTCCTTATGATCGACGCCCCGTCCGACGGCGGATCCCCTTATTTAAACGTCTTACCCCGTGCCAGGGCTACCGATTGGGGTTATCGCTGGCAGGACGGGCTTCTCATACTTGAGTATGTTATCCTATGCGAAAACATGAGGATCCATGGGAAGAACGTTCCACAGTATCGAAGATGCTATCTTGACGAGGGTAAGACCTATAAACAACGCGTTATGAATGCTAAGGGTGAAGTCTTATCGGAAATCACTCCGACATACAACGGAAGCCCGTTGGACTTTGTCCCGATCGTCATTCAAGCTCCTTACGAAGTTACCCCGGAGCCAAAATCTTCCCCGTTTACATCACTGTTTGATGTCTGTTTGGAGGCATACCAATACAGTGCAGATATTGGATGGACAGCAAAGCAGAACGCTCAACCTCTTTTGAAGCTAAAAGGCTTCGATCAAGGCCAAACGGTCAAAAATGATAACGGAATAATCCAGTGCCCTCCGAACGGGGACGCATCTTTCATCCGTCTGGAAGGATCAACATTCCTAACAGAACGCTACGAAAATTCAAAAAGTGAGGCCCAATCGTTAGGCGTTCAGGTTGCAGCCCCGCAGGCAAAACAGACAGCAACCGGAGCTTTGATCACACTTGCAGCCGAAACCGCTTCTCTTACTTTGACGTCGGTAACTGCATCGGAGGCAATGACGCAAGCCCTAAGAATGATAGGACGTTGGATACGTCTTCCTGAATCGGATATTGAAAAGATAAAACTGGAATACAATACCCGGTTTGCGGAGTCCGATCTTGCAGTGGGCAAGATCGCTGAACTGCTGGAGTCATTCCTAAAAGGAGCTATAAGTGCGGAGGATTACGTAGCCGAGCTAAGGAAGTCAGATTTTGGAGATTCATCAAAAGATTACAGTGCAGAGGTGAGACGTCTGGAAGCGGTCAAGGCATCAATCCAAAAAGGAGACCAGTAAAAAGATTTCATTTTTGAGGTTGACTACTTTCAAAAGTTACTGCATATCTCTAAAAAATAACAATTCACAAAGCTTGCAAAAAGCTTCACAACAAAAAAAACAATAAAGGGATACACACACATGAGTCTAAAAAAGAAAATCAAGACACTTGAAGAAGTAGACGAAAACGTCCGCTCCTTCTACAAACAGTCAGGGGACGGATACGTCCTTGACATAGAAACATCTCCCGACGATCCGAATCCGGAAGATCTTGCAAGACAAGCGCGAGAAGCTCAGGCTATAGCGGATAAATCAAAAGCAAACTTACAGAAGCTAACCAAAGAATTAGAAGATGCAAAGTCCAAACTCGATGGCACCAGTAAAACCACAGCAACCCAGATAGAAGATCTACGGGGGCAATTGAAAACAGAAAGGGAAGCAAGGGAAACCGCATCGAAAGAAAGCGTTTTCTCGAAGGCGGCCGGAGAATTGGTAGCCAAAGTGAAGCCAAGATTTGCCGATCTTTTCGAAGAAACCGAGCTGCGTAAAAACTGGGAAGTTGGAGAAGATGGAAAGCTTACCCACAAGACAGGGATTTATAAGACACCGGAAGAAAACCTTGCCGCATGGATTAAAGACATTCCGGAAGCCGCTCCAACCTCAACAGGCGGCGGGACGAAAGAAGACGACAATCTAGACCAGTCAGCAGTCCTGGACAATTATCGAGACGAAAAAGGAAATCTTAATTACAAGGCACTTGAAGAAGCCACCGAGGACGGAAAAAACCCGCAACTTTTGGAGGCTCTTTCAGAAATATAAGGCCAAAGGCTTGCCTGTCTTAATAAAATCCACTAACCTTATACCAAAGCCCCTCGCTCTTGAGGGGCTTTTTTATGTATCACACTAAAATAAAAGGAAACACATGTACTCACCAAAAGCAGGACTGAAACACCTCCCGAATCCGGCGCTCATTGTAGCTGCTGTGATGCAAGGAGTAGGACGTAAATACGCCTGGATTACTTCCGGGCTCCGAGCAGAACCCGGCGTAAACTACCCCGACAGCGCACGCGCTATCGGTGCCACAGAATTACAGATACCGGTATTGAAACCTATCGAAGGGACGATGACACTTCAGAATCCCGGAACACCTCCAACCCCGTCGGACATCACGACAGAAAAGCAAGTCGCACCCGTAGTGCTCTTGGAGCATGCCATCGGAGGAACTGCCTTCACAGCGGAATACCTGCGCAGCACTGGAATGACAATGACTGAAGCAATGGCCGGAAGCATCAACGTTACCCGTGACAAGGAAGTTGCAGGACGTGCTATCGCTTCCCTCCAAGGTATATTTGCTTCCAGCGACTTCTCCGGATTGCTTGCCAATACTGCCGCGGGAGACTATGCAGTCAACGAGGATCCAGTTAACAGTCCCGGGGATAACCTGGAGTGGACTGACGACTTCTTTACAGACGCCGCTCACGTGATTGGGAGTGACGTGGAAGAGTTCCGTGGTGGTGTAATTATGATGCACTCGAAAGTTCGAGCTTACCTCCAGAAGGTCAACCCGTCGGACTTCGAAAGCAAATCTGTAGGGGATCTAACAATCTCAATCTACCGCAATATGCTCGTGGTTGCCAATGACGCGCTTTCCAGAGACGGGGATACATCTGGTAAGGTTTACCAGGTCTACCTATCGAAACCCGCCCAGCTGATCGCACAAATCGGAACTCAAGGCCCGGACGGAACCACAGCAAGCTCTCTTGCCTTTGATAACGACGTCCCCAACCTTCGCAAGGCGATGTATGACCGTGTAGCACTCCTGGTTCACTGGAACGGTGCAAAGTGGGTTCCTGCAAACGCAGACAGCGTCCCAACGATTGCAGAAGCTGGGCCGACACAAGATCAGCTCAAACTTGCCAACGCTTGGGAGCTCGCTTTCGAAGACATCGCACGCTTCGGGGTTATCAAGATGGAAGTCAACGTTTAAAAGCTACCTATAATTCTCAAAAGCCCTCCACTTGCTGGAGGGCTTTTTTTTGTCTATCTTTTACACCATGAATCAAAACATAACAGGTTAAAAATTATGGAATACTACGATATGAAACCTGTGGTCAAGCCACACACAAATGCAATGATTGGCGGTCGAAAGGCCATGCCGCACGAAACATCCGTAATGGGTGGTTTAATCGACGGACTTCCCGCGACAAAAACGGAAGGCGAACAGCAAATTGTTTCGATTTGGAAATGCGATTCGATACTTTGGAGGCTCCGCTTTCTTTTTAAGGGTGAAGCTACTCTTACGGTTCTCGGGAATCGACAACCTGCCGTTTCGATAGCTGTTGGGGATACTCTTTCTAACGCTGAGTTCTCTCATCCGAGGAACGAGGATACCGTCAAATGTGACTCACAGAGTCCCGACCAATAGACTATTATGAATACACAAAAAACTACCGACGGGAACCCACTTGCTGGAGGGCTTTTTTTTGTCTATCTTTTACACCATGAATCAAAACATAACAGTAGACCTCTCACGTGTCCCGGCTGAACAAGCCAGCGCATTCAAAGCTCAAATCGACAAAGTTTTATCCAAGCGGAGTCCCGGATTTCTTAAGCCCAAAGAAACCTTGATCCAGGTAAAGAATTTTGCGTCCCTAAGAAAGGCAATCAATACGATCAAAGTATCTTCAGCTAAGGAACGATACTCAGGCCACACTGTAAACGTCACAGTGACAGGCGAAAAAGGCGACCCAGAAGCTGCTCCAATCGTTCCGGAAACAAACCAGAAATCGGAACCACAGGAGCACTTAAAAACGAAAACAGGCTCAGGCGACAAACAGAATGATACACCAGAAGGTGAATCCGAAAAGAAGGAAGGTGAATCCGAAAAGAAGGAAGGTGAATCCGAAAAGAAGGAAGGTGATACACCAGAA
>Ga0306901_1000575_pt1 | contig 14950 bp, 15 predicted proteins | sample AntRauMFilla3767_FD_190431 | JGI IMG/M metagenome (GOLD analysis project Ga0306901, IMG submission 190431) | Saline lake microbial communities from Rauer Islands, Antarctica - Metagenome Filla 3 #767 (v2) (version 2) | ecosystem: Environmental > Aquatic > Non-marine Saline and Alkaline > Saline ... | reverse complement strand
AATCAAAGGGAGCTGTTTTTTGAAGAGGACCCGACAGCAATTTTCTAAAGCTAAAAATAGGGAATAAAAAAAAATTCTTCATCCATAGACAAGTCACTTCATAGAATTATTGATGCTATTCCAAATTGACTTACAGTCTTTAAGAGAATAGTAATAGTTGTACACCCTTTATTTACATATTAAATCGTTATTTTTACATTGACCGCTTCTTAAAATGCGTATTCCCATCCACGTGAAGCTTCGTAATGCAGTGGTCAATCGTATCCGGTCCAAGGCGGTTGTTTAAAAAGTCCATTGGTTGATCCATTGTAGCCAAACCCTACAAACCTATTTTTAAAACCCGAAAATTTAAATTATTTGTTTATTAAGTCCCGATAATTTAATAAATTACCTCAAAAAGGTATCTTAAATGGCGAATTTTTTAGATGAACTGCCAGAAGTATTCGTATCCCATACAGATATTTCCTCCCAGGTATCCCAAGCTGTGTCGCGCGGAGAGCTTAAAAAAATAGGATCCCGCCTATATACAAAAAATCTAACCGACGATCCTGAAGTCATTGTCAAAAGGCACTGGTACGACCTGTTATCCGAATACTATCCCGATGCGCAGATTGCTGATCGAACCGCACTCGAAAATAAACCTGCCGATGACCGGTCGGTTTTTATTGTTTCATCCAAAAAGAGAATAACCGAAATACCCGGTCTTCTCTTTAATCCACGCAAGGGACGTGGGCCATTGGAAAGTGACCGTCCCTTTATTAACGGCATCTGGATTAGCTCCGAAGCGAGAGCCTACCTTGAAAACATGCGTCCATCACGGGCGCGTAAGGGATCGGTGCCCCGAACATTACGACAGGAAGAGATGGAAGAGCGGCTGGATAAGCTATTTCGGCTACGCGGTGCAGATCATGTCAACAAAATTCGGGATCGGGCTCGTGATATTGCTAAGGAGCTGAATATGCAAGAGGAGTATGAGAAATTGGATGAGCTGATTGGCAGCCTGCAAGGTACTCAAAATGCCAACATTAAAACGGATGTAGGAAAAGCGCGAAAATCCCAAAAACCATTTGATCCCGACCGAGTTAATCTCTTCATCAAACTATATGAAGATTTATCTGATTTTGCCCCTAAAACCCGATCTGCTACTAACATGTCTCAGGATGAACGAGTCAACTTATCTTTTTTTGAGGCTTATTTTTCAAATTTTATTGAGGGTACCGAATTTGAAGTTGAGGAAGCTGCGGATATTGTCTTCAACAATGTGATTCCGGCTGAAAGACCCGAAGATGCCCACGATGTGATGGGGACTTTTCGGGTGGTTTCCAACTATTCCGAAATGGCTAAGACGCCGCAAGATTTTAATGACTTTATTGCCCAGCTAAAGTCGCATCATGCCACAGTAATGGCCTTGCGAAAAGATAAGCAGCCCGGAGAATTTAAAACCAAGATAAATGTGGCCGGTAGCACACAATTTGTTAAGCCCGACTTGGCGATGGCTACCCTGGAGCGCGGGTTCGAAATTTTCAGGGGATTAGAATACCCTTTTCAACGAGCTGTTTTTATGATGTTCCTGGTTAGTGAAGTACATCCCTTTACGGATGGAAATGGACGTATAGCCCGAATCATGATGAATGCGGAACTGGTCGTCTCTGGCGATCAAAAAATAATCATACCGACCGTTTACCGGAATAATTACCTGGCTGCTTTAAAAGCATTGACCCACAATCAACAATCCGACCCCCTTATCCGGACGCTCGATTTTGGTCAGAAGTACGTGCAGGCTATTAACTGGGAAGATTATGAGGCTGCAAAAGCCCAGATGGAAGCCACTAATGCATTTATGGATCCCACCGAAGCTGATCAGGCAGGAATTCGATTACGACTGCCTTAAACAGCTTTAAATCCCAAAAAGTTAAACTCGCATCCTCTTAAAACTCGAAAATTCAAATAAATTATACTATTACGCATGGCAAGTTGCGTTTTTTTCTACCACGGATTGTAGTTAGAACAAATTATGGATTTTGTTGATATAGGGGTAAGCATATAAGTTTGATACCAGCGAAAAAAAGACGAATCATCCTTTTGGTACTGGTTTGGGACAACTAAGCCACATTGATAGTACCGGGTATAATAAATACTGCTTACAACAGGGTATTTATAAAAGAATGTTCGAAATCAATTATGGAATACAAATAAGTGAGATGTATTTGGTAGTAATACATTCTCGGTATGATAATTATCACAAATTTAGAGTACCCGAGTTTAATGAATAAGTTGATTATATAATGAATGCGATTTAGATTTATTAAAGCTAAGAATATTTATTCATCAGGTTGCTAAGAAACCTTGATTGCTTGACTGATCTAACAAATTGATTATTAAATTATTCATTCTTCTATGAAATCATGGTTTGTTTATATGATACGTTGCACAGATGGTAGTCTCTATACGGGCTCTACAAATAATGTGATACGAAGATGGAGTAAACACAAGGAGGGCAACGGTGCTAAATACCTCCAAGCTAATGAGCCAAAATCAGTAGTTTTTGTTGAGGAACATCCTGATCGATCCAAAGCTTGTCAGCGTGAGTATGAAATTAAGCAATATATAAAAGGGAAAAAGGAGGCCTTGATTCCCACTGAATAGCGCGTAGTGGCCGTATCCGATCAAAAGCAGTTGGAGAAAATTTAAGATCATGCAGACGGTGTGAAAGGCTTGCGGGATAAACTTAAGTTTGGGATTACAAGGAAGTATTGAACGTGCATGAAAATCTGGGATACGTCAATGATAGCATCAACAAGCTGGACCTGGTACCGGATGCATTCTAAAAAAAATATTAAACGAAAATTGATTTAGAAATAGAAATTATTATATTTACATACAAATTGGACTAATTTATATGTATGAAGTATCCATCACTTACCGATAAGCAGCAAGACCTGTTCAATAGCATCGTCAAGCACGTCAAGGATAACGACCGCTGGCCCACCATGCAGGAGCTGATGGATGGGCTTGGCCTTAGCTCCCCGAACAGTGTAACCCAGCTCTACAAAACGCTCATTGACAAGCATTACATCGTAAAATCCGGATGGGGCGACTACGATTTTCATCCCATCCAAAAGTATAGGCTTCAAGATCGACAAACAGATGAGGAGCAGGGCGTCCCCATTGTGGGGCTTATCACCGCCGGAGGATTGCAGGAGGCCGTGGAAGAAGACCTGGGGCGGGTAACGCTGCAATCGCTGCTGCCCAACTACGAGAACATGAAGGCCGTGGTGGTGTCGGGGCAAAGCATGAAAGATGTAGGCGTAAACGATGGGGATATTGTGCTGCTGGCCCGGACCGAAATATTTGACGGCGAAATTGGGGCCGTCCGCTACCGGGGCGATACCAGCTTGAAACGCATCTACCGCACCCCAACGGGTATGAAGCTGGTCCCGGAGAACGAGGCCTACGAACCCATAACCATTCACCCGGGTGACTTTGAAGAAGTACAGATCATTGGCAAGTATGTGGGGCATATCAATGAGAAAGGGCTGCATAAGGCGTAGTTAAAACACATTGGCCTTTAATTTGTTGGTGTGTAAAGCGAGAATGGTGCCTGGAGCCGACAATGAATTTATTAGTTATTTCCCATATTGTTGTGTTCATTTTCTTTGTTTGCCCAAAGCAGATCCTGAGACAAGCTCAGGACAGGCTTCCCAAAAGAAAAGAGGAATAAACCATCCTATTTTATTGTGGCTATCCATCTTTAAAAACTCCCCTCCTTGTGCCGTGGTTCTACGGCATAGGGAAGAGCCGGGGGTTGGCATTTCCATAAAATTTAGAGCGGGCTAAAATTATGTTTCAAGATATGCTCGGCCTCGAATTCATCGGCGGAATCAAGAGCGGTTGGCGAAATGCGACCGCACAATTTCGTACCGGCTCAATTGCTGTATAAAGCCGTGGGCCAAATGGACCTTCGAAATTGGGCAGCGTTGAGGCAACCGCCGGCCGCAGAGGAATTCGCCGCCTTGATTTTTTGGTTCGTTTTGGATCAAGCCAAAACGAACATAGAAATTATAAACGAATAACTTAATAAGTGGCAATTAATTATAAACACATATACATATTATATGGATAATGTGCCCGGTCGGGGGTGGGTCCGAATAGAAAGAAAAAGTAAGCACCTTTAGACAAAAAAATTACCCCGGCGCTTCAATCATCATCTGATCGTCGAGTTCATACAGTACCCGCCATTCCACCTTTTTTATGTCATACATTAAATCAAAATATCGGTCGTCGGTTGTGCGCACGATGTAATGAATTTGCGTGGTGGCTTGTTCGCCTTTTCCCTTACGGAAGGGCCGGGTCGTGCGAAGCTGCGAAACGGTATGCTCGTCGCCATTTTTGCGCCGGAAGCTGATGGGAATCATCTTGCGGGGGCCTACCAGGGATTTGACCCCAAAGGTTTTCCCGTCTTTAAAGCTTTTGTAGGATACGCTCACGTTAATGGGTTCATTGATGGGCACTTTGTTTTCACTCATATTGGGCTTTCTTAAATTACATATATTTGATATTATTTTACATATAAAAAGTAATACAAGTCAAGCCCAATTTTATGCATCCTATTAACCCCGGAGCCTACGATGTGGATACCGGCGTCCACAAGATTACCGACTACCGCTGCGTAAGTGCCGACATGCAGCATACCTCTATGAAAGAACGCTTGTATCTGCATCTGGACATGAACTGTTTTTACGCGCAAGTGGAGCAGCTCAGTTACAACCTGTATGGCATGCCAATCTATATTGGGGGATGGTACAAGCCCGATGGCACCCCGCGCGGCATCGTGGCCACATCCAGCTATGAGGCTCGTGCCTTAGGCGTAAAGACCGCCATGAGTGCGTTCGAGGCGGAGCAGATCTGCCCGTATCTCATTGGACTGCAGGCCGACTATGAGAAGTACCGGGGCATGAGCTACCTGGTGGAGCAGATTTTAGGAGAGTTTGCAATGGACGTGGAGAAATACAGCATGGATGAATACTTCATTGACGTGAACTTTATGGTGGATGCCCCGCTCAAGGAAATTGAGCAGTACTGTATCCAACTAAAACAAAGATTATACGAAGAGCTGCACCTGGTGTGTTCGGTGGGCGTGGCCCGCTCCAAGACGTATGCGAAGCTAGCCAGCGACCTGCAGAAACCGAACGGCTTAGCTATCATATATGATAAGCAAGATGCGAAAGAGCGTATTCATCCGCTCGATTTAGATGAGGTTTGGGGCATTGGCAACCGCCGGTATGCAAAACTGAAGAAACAAGGACTTAAAACTATCAAAGAAGGTATTGACCGGGGCTACCCGCTGTTTCAGAAACAGTTTGGCAAATACTTCGGCAAAATCGTGTGGGAGATGATTGCCGGGAAAGACCGGGCGCGGGTGCTTACCGAGGCCCCGCCGCCCCCGGAACTGCTCAATTACATGCACACCTTCAGTGATTGGACGAAGAACCCCGACCGCGTTGCCGGGGAGATCATGAAAGGGGTGTACCAACTATGTTACCGGATGCGCGGTTATAATGCCAAGGCTCACCAGTATTTTTGCTACCTGCGGGTGCAGAGCCAAGAGTGGAGCGGTCCGAAATTTAAATTCAACACACCGGGCAGCACGAATCTGGACGACTATGTGTATAGCGAGTGCATCAAAGAGTCAACGCCCATTCTGAAACGCCTGCTCAAAAACGATTTTGCCATTCGCGGCATTGGAATAGGCACGCGGAAGCTGGATGAACCCAATCAAAAAGAGCTGTTTTTTACCGAGAACCCGAAAACGCTGCAATACTACCTGGCCCAAGATGCCATCAATAATGAGTACGGCAAGGGCACCATCCAAAAGGCCAGCATGAAATACGCCGTGCAGGGGAAAACGCACTTTTTGGAGCGCAGCTGATTAGTTGCACTACAAACTTGTCCGAAGGACTCCTATGGAGAATCAGCGAAGAAACAACCCACAGTCCCTAAAATAGTGCACCTTAATTAAGAAAATACAATTTGCTTTAAATAGCGCACATCCTTATTTAAGAATAATCCAATTATCTTAAATAATAGAATCCTTAGTTAACATTTCATGAAATTCTTTAACGCCGGGACGTATATAAGCCAAGGTAGCTATAAAAGCTTCCAGCCTAATCCCATCAACCGGGAGTGGCAGCTGCAAGATATGGAAATACTGGATCTGCTGAGCAAGGCTGATCGTCAATTGGGACGGCTGGATATGTATTCGGAGTATATACCCAATATCGATCTCTTCATCAGCATGCATGTGGCGAAGGAGGCCACCCAAAGCAGTAAAATAGAGGGTACGCAGACCAATATGGAAGAGGCGCTGCTGGAAAGGGAAAGCGTGGCCCCGGAGAAAAGGGATGACTGGGAGGAAGTGCAGAACTATATAGCTGCTATGGACACGGCTATCAGCGAGCTTGAAGACCTGCCCTTTTCTTCTCGTCTTATTCGCAATACCCATCGCGTGTTGATGCAGGGAGTGCGTGGTGAACAAAAACAGCCGGGGGCCTTCCGGACCAGCCAAAACTGGATTGGCGGCGCTTCCATTAATGATGCGTTATTTGTACCTCCCACCCATGAGAGCATTCCCGAGTTGATGAGCGATTTGGAACACTTTGTCCACAATGATGATATTCACCTACCTGAGCTGCTCAAGATTGCCCTTGTACATTATCAGTTTGAAACGATTCACCCGTTTCTGGATGGAAACGGACGCGTAGGTCGGCTGATGATTACCTTGTATTTAGTGAGCCAGGGAATTCTAAAACAGCCGGTACTGTATCTGTCCGATTTTTTCCAGCGAAACCGGTCATTGTACTACGATAATTTAAGCCGCGTTCGCGAAACCGATGACGTAAAGCAGTGGATGAAGTTCTTTTTATCGGGCGTTATTGAAACGGCTAAAAATGGGATTACTACCTTCGATGGCATCATGCAGCTTCAGCAACAGGTAGAACATGATCTGCAATCGCTGGGAAGCCGGGCTGCGAATGCGCAGAAAGTGGTTCGCTATTTATACCGACGTCCCATACTCGGGGCCGAAAAAGTCAGCGAGGTCGCTGAGGTATCGATGCCCACGGCCTATAAGTTGGTGAATTCATTTGAGGATTTGGATATCCTAAAAGAGGTTACCGGGGCCGAACGGAACAGGTTGTATGTATTTAAAGATTATTTAAACCTTTTTAAATCATGAGTGATGTTGAATTACCGGCTGTTGCGGGTATAAGTTTGAACCATCCTTGGGATTTTTGAGCAAATTTCGGACGCGTAAATATTTATATGTAAATCAATAAGCAATGAGTAATAAACCATTAGGTAGGAAAAATTACGGCTCGATACCCCATTTGCCTAACAGCAGAATGGGGCCTGCTGATAAACACTGTGAGGAAGGGCAAGCGAAAATCGCTACCGAGCAGGCACGGGATAAGAACGATGAAATATTTGTTCAGGAAAAAATTGATGGCAGTAATGTTGGAGTTGCTAAAAAAGATGGTAAACTATTTTCGTTAACCAGGGCCGGATATACTGCCGATACTTCACCCTATGAGCAGCATCATTTTTTCAGCGATTGGGTAGAGGAAAATCAGGATACATTCATGGAGCTGTTGAATGATGGAGAACGAATTGCAGGTGAATGGCTGATGCAGGCGCACGGCACTCGCTATAAATTACCGCATGGCCCCTTTGTAGCATTTGATATATTAGTTGGGTATAAACGTATGCCCTACGATGAATTTATGGAAAGAATAAGCGGCTTTGACATTCCTACTCCATACTTGGTGCATCGAGGCGATCCCATAAGCATTGCCGAAGTCATGGAAACCTTAGGCAAAAATGGATTTCATGGGGCACTTGATGAAGTGGAAGGCGCCGTATGGAGAGTTGAACGGGATAAGGCGACCGGTGTTAAGGGAGAGAAAAAACGAGTGGTGGATTTTTTAGTGAAATACGTGCGCCCCGATAAGGAAGATGGAATTTATTTACCTAATGTAAGTGGCAAGGAAGCTGTTTGGAACTGGCAACCCAGTTAGCTTAAAGTTGTAAAACAAAAGAGCTTTTCAGGATTTTAAAGTCGTATTTGGCTTAAGATTTCCTGCTAATATCTAATACGTGGTGTCTTCACCCATATCTTCTAAATCCTGCTCTTTCTTTTGGGCAATTTTGGCGAGCTTCATCATTACAATGCCCGGCTTCATTGAATAGAGAGTCAGTAAATAATCCTGTGGATGCAATGTCTCAATGTTCCACTTAGATAAATCTTCGGCTTTGAAATCCTTAAGATTGAACGTAATAATGAGATTAAGCTTCTCTCGTACTCCTGCGGCCAGTACATGACGGTCTTTTTCATCATTGGTCATGATGGGAATTAATTCCTGATAGTCGGTTATCATTGCTTCGGGAAAGGCATCTTTTACAGTATTCTGAAATGAATTTGCTAATCTTTCATCCCAACCCAGCTTTTCTACGTGAGTATTATAAACTTCATCAAGGATATTCTGGCTCCATTTGGGTAAAAACAGACGAGGCTTTTCTGCTAATCGGAGATAAAGATCACAAACCCCATAATTAGCCATTACACACGCATCCAGTAGAATCTTATAATCAGCTATCATCACCCTGATAGCTTGTTTCGTACTTTCCGGCGTCTGTTACTTTCTCAAAGAGATCATCAAGCGTTTCTTTGCGTGCGTTATCTCGCTTATCTGCATATTCTTTCAGATCACGAAAATACACCCGACGGTGCGTTCCAACATGGTGGAAATCAATTTCCCCTTTTTCAAGCAAGTCAACCAAGTGTTGACGTGATACGCCTAAAAAATTAGCCGCAGCTTGCGTTGTTAAAGGCTCATCTTCCGGCATCATAACAATAGAGTGCCCCTGCTTGATTTCCTGGACGATATCAGCGAGCATTTCAAATATGGGTTTGGGAAGTTCAGTTTTGTTCCCGGAAGAATCTATTAACGCAGGTAGGGTTTCACTTTTTAAAAGCGTTTCTAACTCCTCCATTTGATGTTCATCCAGCGAAGATGATTCGAGACGTCGTTCCATAATAGTTGGGTTTGTTGATCTATTCAATCCATTATATGAAATAAACGCTATAAACGCTAAGTATATTTTACTTAAATAACTTCGGCCGTTTCTTCGTTAATCGATCACCTCTAATACGTCCAATATAATCCCTGGTCGTTTGTACGGAAGAGTGTTTCCGGGCCTCTTGAATTTCGGTTAAGCCCCATCCCTTTTCGTCAGCGAGGTGCGTAAAGGTGTGAACGGCTACATGCGTAGTAAGATGTCTCTGCAGGTGCGTTCGTAGTTCAGCTTCTTTCGCAAGTTTTCCAAGCTGTTCATTGGCTACTTGATTGGCACTATCAATAGCCTCTCGAATGGTAATTTTGTCATACTTAATATTGGAGTCCAGGATATGAAAAACGAACTTGCCATTGGGCTGTTCTTTCATCTTTTTGAGAATGGCCATAGAGGGATCGGGCAAATCTAAGACTTTCACCTTCCCATTTTTCAACATCCGATATTTAAAAGTGCGTTTATGAATAAATTCCCACCGACAATTACATACATCCTGAAATCGCATGCCATCATTATATAAAGCAAAAAGGAAAGCTTGCTGATAGGTCCACATTAATGAGAAGGGTTTGGTATCCACATCCCGAAAGGCGACCACTTCATCCCAATCCATTTTTGTTACATCAGGCTTTTCCCATTTCAGTTTATAGCCGAGTAGAAAAGGATTTTCTTCGGGCTTGATGATTTTATCCTGCATTGCTGTATTAAGTACTGACCGAATTTTACCCAATTCTTTTGACCGGGTATTCTGGCCGTTCTCTTTTGCTCCTGAGTAATATTAAATTAGGAAAGATTAATATTTTTTAATTTATTATAAAGGCTTAAGAATTGTAAAAAATCAATAAGGGGTTGGCTCAATATCTCATACAGGTGCAATGGAAAACTGCTCAAAAAAAATACTAATCGTTGAAGATAATTTATTATTGGCATCGGTACAATGCCGGTTGCTGCAGAAAATGGGTCACGACGTTATTGGCAGTACAGATAACGGTCAAGATGCCCTTGAAAAAGTAAAAACGGACGCTCCGGACCTCATTCTTATGGATTTAAATATTAAAGGCCCGTGGGATGGTATCGAAACCATGCATAAAATAAATGAAGAGGTACCGACGCCTGTTATTTTTCTTTCGGGGACGGGCGATCTTAGCATCCAAAAGAAAGCCGAAAAAATTGGAAGAGCTCATTTTCTTACAAAACCCGTTAAAATGAATGAGTTGGAAAAAGCACTGCAGTGCGTACTTAAAGATGTAAAAGTAGCCTGATTGTTGGCTTTCCTGTTTTGCCGGACTACGGAATGATTTTATGTAAGGTGCCAAAATAGAACGAAAAAATTTGCCCAAGGCTTAAGGCAAATTTTATTAAAATTTCCAAAAGGAAATGGACAGCTCCCCCCAAAAAGTTTTAATTGTCGAAGATAATGCCCTGCAACGCTTGGCTATGAAGCGTAGGGTTGAGGACATGGATCTTGAAGTTGTTGCCGGAGTTGACAAAGGAGAAAAAGCGATTGTCAAAGCAAGTCAATTAAAACCGGATTTGATACTCATGGATGTATTTTTAAATGGGGATATGACCGGCATCCAAGCCATGGAGACGATTCAGAAGAAGGCGCAAATACCGGTCATTTACATCTCCGGTAATTCCGATTCGTACTACCGCAAAAAGGCTCTGCAGACAAATCATGCACAGTTTATCTTTAAGCCGGTGAGCCGAAATGAGTTAGCGCAGGCTATAGAAACCGCTTTTAATGATATAGAACTTAAGGATGCTAAAAAATGGCCGTGGCCTTTTAATCTGTTTCTACCTTAACCAAAACTTTTCCTACCTGCTTGCCGGCCAATATGGTATCAATCTCTTCATTTAAATTGCTTAGCGTACATTCCCGGCAGATCGCATCCAGGGTTGAAATCTTCCAGTCGGTCGCCAGCTGGTTCCAAATAGTTTTCCGCATCGGCATTTTACACATACCCGAGTCGATGCCTATCAGGCCTATGCCCCGCAAAATGAAGGGATAAATACTGGTATGTAATTGGCCGCCCAAAATATTTCCACAGCAGGCCACGGTGCCGTTGTGTTGGGTTTGGCGCAAAACTACGTCCAGCATGTCCCCGCCTACGGTGTCAAGGGCGCCGGCCCATTTGCTGCCCAACAGCGGTCGGCCCGAATCATCAGTTAATGTATTACGGTTGATGATTTCTTTAGCCCCCAACGATTCCAAATATTCTTGTTGATCCATTTTGCCGGTGGCTGCCGTGACTTCAAAATTATTGTGGGCCAGCAGTGCCACCGCCAGGCTGCCCACCCCACCCGTAGCTCCGGTTACCAAAACAGGGCCGGTCTCGGGCTCGCAACCATTTTCCATAAGATGATGCACCCCGTAAGCCGCAGTAAAGCCGGCCGTTCCCCACATCATACTTTCGCGGAGGGTTAATCCATCGGGCAGGGGTACAATCCAATCACCCGGCACGCGTATGTAGTGCCCGAAACCGCCGTCGGTATTTTGGCCTAAATCAAAACTGGTGACGATCACTTCATCACCCCGCGAAAATCGTTCGTCATTGCTTTCAGCTACAACGCCGGCTGCATCAACCCCGGGTGTGTGTGGAAATTCTTGGGTGACGCCTTTATTTCCGGTCGCCGAAAGGGCGTCTTTGTAATTGAGGGCGGAGTAGTGCACCTCAATCAACACCTCGTAATCGGGCAAGTCGGCGGTAGAACGCTGCCGCACGGATCGTTCGAAATTTCCATTGTCGGTTTCTTCAACTACGAGAGCTTTAAATGGGTTGGACATATCATCAATTGTCTTTTATGTAAAAGGCAGTGAACAGCTTTGAGCGATGTCCCCCTTTGAAGGGGGAAGATTCGTCAAAGACGAATCCGGGGGATGAATTTTAAATATTACTGCATGTAGCAAACATTTGAGGATTTAATTAATCAATTTCTTCAGCCATTTCAGTTTGTCATTATAAGGCGGGTACCGCATGGGGATATCAAACCAGGTGTTTTTTTTCATGATGCTCTTTTGATGCGAAAAAACATCAAAGCTGGTCTTGCCGTGGTAGCTGCCCATTCCGCTTTGGCCCACGCCACCAAACGGCAGGCGTGGATTGGCCAGATGCACAATGGAATCATTGATGCAGCCGCCGCCAAAAGAAACATCATTAATCAAGCGCTTCTGCTGCGCCTTGTTGTCGGAGAAAATATACAGCGCCAGTGGGCTGGGTTGATCGTTCAACGCACTAATAACAGTATCAATTTCCGTGAAGGAAAGCACCGGCAGAATAGGCCCGAATACTTCTTCCTGCATAATGGCATCATTGCGGCTAATATCGGTGAGAATAGTTGGGGCAATGTATCGCTCATCCGCCACCGCCTTACCGCCGGTTACGGTGGTTCCGTTATCAAGGTAGCCGGTGAGCCGTTCAAAATGATCGTCATTTACAATGCGCGGATAGTCGGCACTTTGGCGCGGATTGGCTCCGTAGAATTTGTGAATGGCCGCCTGCAGTTCATCCAGCAATTGTGCCTGCACCGAGGTATGAACGTATAGATAATCGGGTGCTACGCAGGTTTGTCCCGCATTCACGAATTTACCCCATGCTATGCGTTGAGCCGTTTTTTTCAGGTCGGCGGTTTCATCAACAATAGCAGGGCTTTTGCCGCCCAGTTCCAGCGTTAAGGGGGTGAGGTGTTCAGCCGCCGATTTCATAATGAGCTTACCCACCCGCGTGCTTCCGGTAAAAAAGATGTAGTCGGGTGGGGCATCAATCAGTTCTTGCGATATTTCTGCGCCCCCCTCAACCACGTGCAAATATGCGGGGTCAAAATTTTTGTTGATCAGGTTAGCCATCAAAGCCGAGCTGTTTGGAGCCATTTCCGACGGTTTTGCAATCACGCAATTGCCCGCCGCCATGGCTCCGGCAACCGGGTTGAGCGTAAGCTGCACCGGATAATTCCACGCACCAATAACCAGCACTACGCCGTAGGGTTCTGAATAAATTTTATTTTTTGAAGGGAAATTAAAAAGGGAGCCCCGCACCGCGGTGGGTTTGGCCCACGAAGATACATTTTTTACAAGATGATCTATTTCTGCATAGAGTATACCCAGCTCGGAGGCATACGTTTCAAACGGCGGCTTGCTGAAGTCCTTTTCCAGGGCATCAAAAATGGGCTGCTCATTTTCCTTGAGTATATTTTTGAGCTTCTTTAGCTGCCCAATGCGAAATGCTGTGTTGCGGGTGGCCCCACTGCGAAAAAATGTGTGCTGTTGTTCAATAACTTGTTTTGTATCACTCATTGAGAATAATATGGAGGTGGATAGCGATCATTATAAGCCAGTAGCGTCCTAAACTATTAAAATAAAGAGATGTAATTTAGTGGTTTAAATTGCAATAATTTTGTACTTAAACATCTTTTTCGTCAGTGTAGCCATGAAAAGCCTTGGAAGGATTACAATTTTAGATATCCGCTTGCTTTTCTTGGCAGTTTTTGTCCCGATTTTTTTGGGACAAAAAACACCTTCGAAAAAGGGCCCTTTCTTTTGGGAAGCCTGTCCTGAGCTTGTCTCAGGATCTGCTTTGGGACACAAAGAAAATGGACACCATAAAATTAGGAATCCCTTGGGAGGATAGAATTACGAGTCGTAAAATAAGGTCTTTGTATAAACATGTGAGATGCATTTTTTCAATTTCAAAATAAAAGGAAATAATATTCAGCTACCTACTATTCGGCATTCCGTCCGGTAAATGAATCCATCGTAGAATACACTTTAAACAGCTTACCGGATACAAAATCAAACAGGCGCGTGGGCAGTATGCCTTTCAAAAAAGGAATCAGCTTCACCATAAAGGGCTTGCGCAGTACTATTATATTTTTTTGAACAGCCCCGATAATGGCCTCGCTTATTTCGGCGGGGTCAAGCAAGGGCGTCAGCAGGGGCGGTGTTACCCCGGCAAACATTCCGGTATCAATATAGCCGGGCTGCACAGTCGTTATATGCAGGCCGGGGTGATGGTGCTCAAGCTCAATGCGCAACGATTCCGACCAGCCCACCAAACCCCATTTGCTTGCGGCATAGACGGCCATACCGGGGTTGGCTACCAAGCCTGCAGCCGAGGCAATGTTTACAATATGGCCCGACTGTTGCTCAATCATGTCCGGTAAAAATGCATTGGTAACGTGCATTGCGCCCGTCAGGTTGATGTCGATCGTCTGCTGGATTTCGCCAGGCTGTTGTTTGTTAAAATGTTTGCCTGTGATGATGCCCGCATTATTGAATAAAATATCCACACCACCGAAGTCGGAGTGCACTTTTTGTGCTGCGTCTTGTATTTGTTCGGGCCTGGCAATATCAACGTGGTGGGTATGAACGGCATCGTCATATTTTTGAAGGTGTTCTTTGGCACGGGCTATGTTGGTCTCGCTCACGTCCCAGATAATCAGTGCTTCGGCTCCAAGCTCCAGCGCCCGTTGCCCCATGCGCAAGCCAATGCCACTTGCCCCGCCAGTGATTAGTACAATCTTATTTTCGAATGAACTCATATCAACGCAATTAAGCTAAAAGTTTGTACACCAACAAGTTTGTATACGTATAATCCATTGTGCGGTCAACTACTAAACCTGTCAGAGTCTGTAAGACCTGACTGCGTTGATTATACACGCTGACAGGTTTCAGAAAAGCCACCGAAACGCTGTCAGGTGGTGTTTTTATTTGATAAGTGGTTTAATACCCCGACCCTTTGGGTCGGATAGATTACACAATAAGATACGCTAAAATATCCTTTGCCGAAGGCATCCCTTTGGGAAAATCCCCTCTGGAATACTATGACTT
>Ga0306901_1000570_pt1 | contig 15037 bp, 25 predicted proteins | sample AntRauMFilla3767_FD_190431 | JGI IMG/M metagenome (GOLD analysis project Ga0306901, IMG submission 190431) | Saline lake microbial communities from Rauer Islands, Antarctica - Metagenome Filla 3 #767 (v2) (version 2) | ecosystem: Environmental > Aquatic > Non-marine Saline and Alkaline > Saline ... | reverse complement strand
CGCCCGTTGTCGTTATCTTTTCCATCAGTTCGGGGGTGCCGGGTTGCCGTATTTATCACACGGGACTTGCCGCTCAAGCGTCCACACGCGGCCCATATCATCCTCCACCACAAAGCCTTGCTTGATGAGGGGCTTTGCATCTTCCGCAAAACTACAGCACTGAATATACTGCTCTTCGACACATACAGGGCCAGTGTCACTCACAAACAGAGTGCGGTCAATGTAGCGCAAAAATCCTGTCGCCCATGACGCAAAAAGAAAAAGGCCCACCACCGCAAGGGCCGTGAACCTTATCTTATCTTCCTTTGTGTAGGCGTCAGCCATAATGCCTTACCAGCGTTTTTCCTCCCACTGTTCCGCTACAAGCGCATCCAGTTGGGAAGCAGCCTCTTTGGCTTCCAATTGCGAATCGAATGATACCTCGATTCGTTTTATATCAGACAGCGTTCTATACGTCAACTCTACGTACCAAAGGTCCGTGTCACGGGGGTTGTTGACGAGCCGGTAATCCTGAAGCTCATCAAAAGGGAACCGGTGGTTTCCGGCCCGGAGGAAAGAGGAACCTACTTTGGCAAATGCGTCTGTGATCAGGTCAGATGTTTCGGTCGTTTTATCATTCATGATTTTCAAATTCCTGTTCTGTTCCACACCACGGGCAAAACCACTTCTTGCGATCGGGGGCGTCACCAATAGACCACCACTTTTGGCAAGCGGCACACTGGAAATGGTGCAGATGTTCGATTGATTTGGTGCCCTTTTTCTGACGCCTCATCGCTTTCACGAGTGATTTTAGCACGTGATCTCCATATAGAAAAGCCCCCAGACCTTAAAAGATCCGGGGGCTAATGGGGCCGGACAGACTCGAACTGTCGACTTCCAACTTGTAAGGATGGCACTCTGACCAACTGAGTTACGGCCCCGTAACTTGCTACTTAGATCCTACACGTTCTTCGTATAGTTCGTCAACTTTCATTTCGGATTCCTTGAGGATAGCTCTGAACTCATCCCCCAATCCGGCGTCGGTCAAAAGATGACCGGCGATATCCATGTGCTCACGATGTTCACCGAGGCGAACTTCGAGGTTGTTTGGATCGTAGCCACCACCCTCCTCGGGCGGCCAAGCTAAATCCGACGTCCAGTCGTGGAAATCAACAGTCCATTCCGCACGGATAAGATCGTCGATGGCGAGGAGGGGGTGCGCTACTGCGTTATGCACCACCTTCCAGAACGTTTGTTTTATGGTCATGAGCAGCTCGTAGTGCTAGTTTCCAACGTTCCTTTGGATCCTCATGCTCCGCCAGAAGGAAATCTTCCGTCGAAAAATTAAAGGCCCATATTTGATTGCCCCGCAACTGAAGGCAATACCCCATGCCCATCATGGTCTGAATTGCTTCCGACCGGTAGAGCATAAGTTCAGTCGATTTTTCCGGCCAGATGCGGTCATGGGTTTTGTGGTACACTCGAAGTGCCCACTCTGTCCCTAACCACGATACCGGTACAACGACCAAATAATAAAACAGCTTCAACCCGATGCGTTTCATCGCGACCTCCCTACGTTAAATTACACTAGGGTGGTCGTATCAAAGCATTAAGGGTTAGCAGGCCCGGAGGGATTCGAACCCCCGACTATCCGGCGTTCGTAGCGCCGTGCTCTATCCAGACTGAGCTACGGGCCTGTATATGTTCTAAACATCATACGTACTAAAAGCATTCCCGTCAAGTAGTAATTCTACCCGCTACCGCTACCAAATCTTCCGGGCCTTCTTCGAACTCTTCGCCCATGTAAAACACCAAGCCGTTAAGCAAAAGCCATTCGTCTTTTCGCTGGTGCCACGGACCTTCGGTTGGCCTTGTCGTATAGACCTCGTAAAGGCGTAGGTATGACCAGTCGTCCATCTTTTCGAGGCACTCTTCCAGCGGGGTTTGCGTCTTTTTCAACTCCAACAAAGTATCCCGCAGGGCGAACATGGAATCGGCGAACAACTCCATCTTGGAGCCACGATGTTCGAACTCCGTGCGCCAACGCCCATCTTCGGTGCGCTGTATCTCAGCGCCCCCAAACGATACAGAAGGCTGAAATCTGGTAGGTAATGAAATCATTTAGATATCCACCCCGTACTGTTAAGTTAGGGTATCGACGATGTATTTCTGGGCCTCGGTCGACATGTATCGCCCGGCTTCCTCGAACTTCCCCGTTTGCAAAAACATCCGTACCAGCGTCGAGCTAGTATTGAGGTTCCGGGTCCTCGGCGTCAAGTAAACCGTTTCCGCAGTGGACGTGCGCCGAAGATACTGTTCCAGCTTGATTTCATGGTCGAGATCGGTAGCGTTTCGAATGCCCCGGATCACAACATCCACGTTGTGCTCATCCAAAAAATCGGAAGTGATTCCAGTGTGCAAACGAACGCGAATGTCCGCCTCTTCGGGCATTCGGTAATGGTCCCGGAGGTGTGTTACCGACCTTTCAACGATTTCAAGACGCTGGTCCCCGCTGAAAAGGTGGCTTTTGTTGGCATTGTGCGCCACCACCACATACACCGTTTCAAAGAGCTTGGACGCCCGCTGAAGGATATCCATGTGCCCCAGCGTAAAGGGATCGAAGGACCCCGGATAGGCTGCTACGTTACCCGCCATAACGATGTAGTCCTCGGTCGGTGTCCGCGTTCTTATGATAGAACCGCCAGAGCGTGCTTGTGCGCTTTTCAAAAATGGAACGGCGGTTGCCTAGCCCGTATTGGGTAAGCAATTCCTCTACGTCCCGGTCACAGGCGTTGATGGTCCTTTCACGCTCATCTTCCGCCACGTATATCACATAGACGCTAGCGTACATCCCGGTATCCAGACCTATCTCGACGGCCACGTGCGTAATGTCCGAACCCAACAGGTCTTTGAGGTCGGTTTCGATGCTCTGCTCCAGCACGACAAAAGACTTCATCATGCGGGCGGCGGATTCCGAAACTTCTTGCCCACGAAGTTTGCGCTTTTCTTGAATGTCACTCATTACCATCGCTCCCAAGGTTTACTTTTCCACGGTGAATAATCATCGCTACCATACCGGTAGGACTCTGAGTACTGGTTCATTACCACGTATGCGGACACGGCGACGTTCGCTAAGATCGTCAAAAAGAAAATCAGGACCACAGCCCATGTAGGCGGCTCCACCTTGAGGTAATCGAACTCAGCAAACTCACGGCGTTCCCATTGCTTGCGCAACCGGGGCTTGAGCCAATCCGCTAATGCCACAAGGTCTAGCTCCTCTTGTTCCTCGACATAATACCTCGTGTCGATTTTAAGGCGCTCGGTTTCCGTCCACGAAAAGACATGCGACCATTCCACATTGTACTGGCTATCCACGCCGATTGTAATGACGAATTCGTTTTTGTTCGCACCAATCCACAGCGCCTCTTGCAAATGCCCCGCGTCTCGGGGTTGGTTTTTGAACAACAAAACCCAGACCCGGAGTTGCTTCGACCGGCCCATGTACCCGTTGATTAGCTGGAATTTACGCTGTGCCTTTCCCGACACCGGGACCCCGTTGCCTAAAACAACAGGCTGGCTGTAATGCCCTTGAATCGACGGGTATTTGTAAAGGCGATATTTCCCGATGTCTTGAGGCTCGACCTCTGGGAAATTGAACACAGAACGGGACGCCATGACCCGGTTTTCGTAAGTGTGCTTGGTCGTGGTGATTTCGGCTGTCTCCGGGGTCTCCGGCCACTTAGACAAATACTTGTCGCCATCATCCGTATGATAGTCCCGGTGGAGATCTACAAATTTCTGGTTTCCGAACTTGCGCACCAACTGGCGATATTTCCCCTCACTGATACGGATGGATTCGCCGTTGGTATTGACGATCCGCCAGTATTCGGGATGGTAATCGACGTCATAGAGGTGGTCCCAGCCGCACTGATACGAAGAACAAGTCGTGTTGCCGTTCGCGTCCGTACTGCACGTCTCGCAATACGTCGGGTGAACACAAGGCACCTCTTCGTTCCAATCCTCGTAATATTCAGCTTTGGTGACGATACCGCCCCAATACTCAACATCCGACGTCTGGCTGTGGATCAAAATCAACTGAGCCACGCCAATCAGCACGATGCTCACAGCGAAAGGGATAAGGAATTCCCATATCACGACGTCGCGCTTGTAAAAGAAATACAGCACGGCGGTGGTAACAATGGGAACCAAAAGTGCCAGCCAGACAATCATCGGTTATCACCTTTATGCGAAGGGCATCCAAGACATTCACTGTAACGACATTTGCCCTCGGAATTAAGCGCCTTGCCTACTTCACACTTAGTACACCGTGGGGTGCAATCGTGGTTAGGAGGTGCCCAAGCATACGTACGGATCGTATGCGTTCCGCACGTCTCACATAACCGGAGGTGAGTCTTGTCCGGTTCCTTCTCGGGTAAAAAGATTTGAAGTAAAGCGTGCATCGTCACGTTCCGTTACGGGGTCGTATGTATTAGACTATACCCCAACTTTAGTGTCGAGTCGGATGCGGGGGTTTTTCATTTTGAGCTTGACGACCGCATCTCCCATCATACCTCCGGGTCCGGGATCACCTTCGGAATCCTCTGGACCCCACTCTTAGAAAGGTATGAAATTGCCTTCGTAAACCCCGTAACCAAAGAAATAGGCCGTTCCGTCTTTGGTGTGTGAGATCGCCCCTACTCGTATGCCTTCATCGTACATGTCCATTCACCTTTGCTTTAGATTATCAAGCGTCTTCCACGGGAACATCAATAGCTACGCCATCCACACCGTGGACTTTATTGGCTTCCGTGGGTGTATTTTCGTCACCCCACACCGTTAAAAAAGGTAATCTAAGCTGGCCCGCTGGCTTGATGAAATAGCAAGCGTCCTCAAGCTCTTCACGGATCCTTGTAACCTCCGCATCGAAAGCGGGGCCAAAAGGCATCATAGACAGACTGACGACGTAACGGATAGCGTCTTCGGGGATGTCAGGTCCGTCACTCATGGGGTGTCCAGATCCCGCCAGTTGTCGAGAAAATCTTCGACGCTATGTTCCTCTTCGACCCCTGCAGTGATGCGAACACGCACTACCTTTGCGTCATCGGGGATTCCGTAACAGTCGATAATATCGAGTTGGCTCTTGAGGACCCCTGCCGTCTTGAAAAGCATCCCGGCGTTAGAAAAGCCCCCTTTACCACGACCACGCCACATCTGGTTGTCGCTATCGAGGACGGTCCAAGCTGTTTCGCGTTTCTTTGCCATAGTCGTTATCCTCCAGCACTAGCCCCATGAAAAACCAACATAAAAGCCCATCAAGCCAATACAGAAATCTTGGTAACCCTTCTCTGTTTGCTTGCGGTGCCACTTAGGCCACGGTCGAATAGGCACTTCATCATCGTACCCCCACCCGATGCGAAAAGCCCATACAGATGGCCATTCGAAAATGATGACCATCTGTATAACGCTCGTATCGTCACTGTCGAAGACTATTCTCATTTGAACAGATCCACGTCGTCGTCGACACCGGTTTCGATTGCTTGCTTAGACCGCGAACTTGTGATGATGGTAATGTCCACTGGTTCACGACCTGCCAACATGGTGTTGCCGGGGAACGTCTGTAGGAGATCCTTATGCTCCCGGTGAAGGTCTAACAGCTTGGTCTGTTCGTGGTGGAAAGAAGTACGGTGTGCTTCGATAGCCCGTGATAGCTCTTTGTACAGAGACGTATCGAAATCCGGGTTATCCTCTTTGACCATCTTGGCCAGCACCATCTTAGCGCCGCCTTCACCGTCGTATCGCCCGGAAATAAGGTCCGGGTAAACCTCGGCGAAGGTGTCTTTGTACTCGGAAGCTACCCCAGCCTTCTGCTGCAGGATCTTCCACATCTTGTCGTGGTGGCTTTCCAGCACTTGCTGCTGGGCTTCCACTTGGTTGCGCAACCGGACCTCACTGTTCGTGGTGCCGATGTACGAAAAGAAGCCAAGGCCCAACAGAGCCAAGACAGATAGCACTACCACAAGTGCGACTTTGGATGAATCCATCCCTAAACCTCCATTACAAAAGGGTTTCGTATCAATACCTAGCCCTTATACCACACGTAATGTAAGCCGTCAAAATGAATCCGTACCCTTGATGCCCCACGGGTCTTCAGTCGACCATTTCGAACCATGCCCCACAAGCGAACGGGTCTGGCCGTGGTGTATGAGGGTATTAATCAAGGCCGCACGCATAGGTACCCCGTTTGCCATCTGTTTGAAATACAAGGCTCTGGGGTCCTCATCTATCGCCAGGTCCAATTCCTCCACCCGTGGGAAAGGGTGAAGGATGCAAGACTCTTCGGGCAAATGCTTCACCAACTCCGGTGTGAGGTGGCAACCCTTCACCAAGATTTCCGGGTGGGGATCACCACGTAAAGCAAAGCGTTCCCGCTGGATACGAGTCATGTAAAGCACATCGGTTTCAGCCAACACCTCTGGCGTCAGATGCGTATGAGTTTCGCCCTCGGGATAGCCGGACGGCATTTTCAACGTTTCCGGGCGGACGTACTTAAACTCCACATTAAACTTGGACAGGAGGAGCGACAACGAATGTACGGTACGACCGTATTTAAGATCACCCACCACAGTGATTCTAAGCCCATCCAGACGTTCGTGGTGTTCAGCTATCGTGTACGCATCGAGAAGTGCCTGTGTGGGATGCTCGTTAGCCCCATCGCCCGCATTTACCACGGGCACTGTAGAAACATTGGCCGCTTCAAGGGCAGCCCCTTGACGTGGGTGACGAATCACGATTGCGTCGGCGTACTGATTGAAAGTACGAATCGTATCCGCAAAAGATTCGCCCTTGGCAACCGACGTCGATTCCAGATCACTGACCATCAGGACATTGCCGCCAGTGCGCTTTACCGCTGTTTCAAATGATCGGGCCGTCCGGGTGGAAGGCTCGTAAAAAAGGCACGCGACAACACGACCTTGTAAGTAAGGTTGGTGAATGCGCATTGTCTGCACTTTATCAAAGAGTAAACACAGACGTTTGCGGTCGATTTGTTCGGCTGAAAGGAAGTGGTCCCACATAAAAGAAGCCTCCGTACATTGGGGAAATGCTACGGAGACGGATGGTACGAGATCTGGTTGGAAATGTAAAGTAGGCCCGGTCGGACTCGAACCGACAACTTACACCTTATCGGGGTGTTACTCTTCCAATTGAGTTACGGGCCTTCACGAACCCTTACGGTCCGTTAAAGATGGAACCAATGGCCCCACCCCTCTATTCCTATCACTACGTATCGGACGTGTCAAGGGCTTATCATTCAACCGTTACGGGTAACACATTCACGGCTCTGCAGTTCGGGCAAGGTATCCCCGGCTTGTGGACCATCGGCACCCGTTCCTGAAAGGTGGCCGAACAGTTGCCACAGGTAATCGTAAATTTCGGCCCAGAACCGAATAGCTGAAATATCGACATGCTCCAGCCATCAAAACTTTTTGGTTTCACACGCTTTGGCATTACAAATACCCCATATCCTTGCCCCACTGAACGTAAATCTTACGCATCTTCTCGATCTTGCCTCGGTCCTCATCGGGGACCTCCGGGCCTTCACCAAGGATAGCTTGGATGGCCGGGAAAGACCACAGGTGAAACACCGTATCGTTTTCCAGACCTTCGAAAATGAACGGCAATGCGGTTTCCCCGGCGTCTACCATATCGCGATAGGCCGGATGCTCCATCGCCTTTTGGGCATAAGAAGAACGCCGAACACTAGGGTCGTTTTGCAATTCGTTGACCAGCCGGTCGTACTCTTCCCGTGTGAACGGCGTGAAATCCCAACGGGTCGTGCTCACAGTGCCCATGTAAGCCTTTCTGTTGCCATCTTCGTCGACGATACACACATCCGCATCACCGGCGTCCGCCAACACCTTACGAGGGTTCTCGTGGAATTCCGCTTGCGTAACCGTCACGACCTTTTTCTTGCTCATGGGATATCCTTTTCGGAAAGATCACCAAATCCGCCCATCATGCAAAGCCGCATGTGTGCTGTGCGTCTCCGCTTTTCGGATTCTTCGCGATCTACGTTCTCTTGAGCCATACCCCTTTCGACATGCTCCAGCGCCTCTTCGAAAGTAGACCACTCGTCCGGGTGTTTTTCGTGAAGATCACGGGCCATAAGCCTGTGTGATGCGTGGTAATGCGCCGTGAAATACATAGCACATGCGACATTTTCCAAACCGTCGAGGGCTAGGGCATTGGGTTTTTCGTCACTCATGCAAGTTCCTTATGCGAAGGTTTCATTTCACTGGTCGCAAATTGGGTTTACTTTCCGCACCTAAACCGAACACAGCCCGTTGAATCTGCGTACAGAAATCTTCGTAATTTTTGACAGCACCACGCACATCGAACGTAATGGTATGCCCGCTTTTCAAATGGAAAATCAGTTCATAAGACATTTCGTAATCCGGCTCCGGGTCCGTTAATGCTACGTATCATTTTAAGTGCTCAGAACCCACAACCTTGGGGGAACCAATCCTATCTTTGAAAGAGCCGGGTGGGATTCGAACCCACGTCTGGAGGTTAAAAGCCTCGTGTTCAACCGAACTAAACTACCGGCCCAGATTGGCACTTTGATAGTGCCAGAGGACCGGGTGGGAATCGAACCCACGACCTTCAGGTTAAGGGCCTGCTGCTTCACCAACATTAGCTTCCGGTCCAAGAGATTCTCATCTCCTGACCGGCTTCGGGAGGGCGGGTCAGGAGCGAGGTTTGTGTTTCCGTTTCAGACGTTTCATGGTTCGCTCCGTTAGGTGTCCCCATCGTCGGGGATGTATCTGTTCAACAAGGGGATGATAGCTATTTATTCCGACATGTCAAGGGCTTTTTCAAGAAACCTAAAAGCCCCTTCGAAAAGGGGCCTCTAGTCGGTAGTGCGTATGGGCCGGGCTTACTGACGCAGGGTCCGCTCTGCAGCTTCCCGAAGCGGGCTTCCACCTAACTGCCCACCGTCAGGGTACATAAACGCTGTGTCCAGCGGGGCAGCGCTGTAGTCAGACGGGCTATCGCCAAAACGGGCGATCACTTCCTTGAACTTCCGGCTAACATAAAGGTCGAAGGTGCCCTCGTTATTGGTGAACTCGCCCAAAAACTCTTGCCCTTCCGAATCGTGTTGGTAGGTCATCGTGATCTCCGTTAAGCTCGTAGGTATTAGGTATCGTCCCTTGCTTCACTAACCTATACCCTAGCCACCGGGATCTGTCAAAAATTAAGCAACTGCTCGAAAGGAATTTCTGAAGGCAATTCACTGTCCGATTCTACAGGAAGATATCTCTCATCAAATGGGGGTAATTCATTACGATAATGCAAAATCCGTTTTTCTATGATCTCAACATAATCGGGATTAAGTTCGATACCAATAGATTGACGGTTCAATTGATCTGCCATCAGCAAAGTTGTCCCTGCCCCGGCAAAAGGATCTAAGACCGTGCAGGGCACAGGAGCTTTATCGGTAGAGCAAAAGCATGTGGGTTCCCACCCTAACATTTTACGATCCCTAGCATACCCAAATGGGTGATCTTTAATTGGGGTGTTACCGGGTTGGCGAATATGCGAAGAAGACCTCGATTCTAAGGGGGTACCTTCTTCCCCCTCAACTTTAACTAGACGTGTATAGGGTGCCCCGCAAGCAGCACAACAGCCCCTCTGAGATGTTCCGGCCTCTATACACGGTGCAACTAAGTCTTCTGGGGCCGCCGCGAAGTGTGCCCCATCAAAAGGTTTCGTAGGTACGAGCCACACCGTTCTTCGATTGCGGGGACTACCTGTAACCCCCACCTCTCTGGAGGCTAGGTGGTCGAAAAAATAACGCGGTTTTTTCGACAGCAAAAACAAATATTCGTGTGCCTGCGTGAATCTATCCGTAACACTCTCTGGCTTCGCATTTCCCACCGATAGTTCCAGTTCGGATACAATAGAATCAACTTTTTCAGGTGAGATACCTTGCCTAAGCATTGAGGAGGCGGCGGCTTCGACAAAACCCTGTTGATTACTTACCCCCTTGGCCCAGATGATATCGTTGCGCAAATACCAGCCATCTTCTTGTAGGGCTAGAGCCACACGCCATGCCAAGCCTTGCAGATCTTTCGCCCTACCGCCAACTATAGAACCACCATAAGAATCGCCGATATTAAGCCATAACGTACCGTCATCCCGGAGGACGCGATGAACCTCGCGCATGACCGTAACCATCGTCTGGACGAACTCATCTGGCGTCGGCTCCAGACCTATCTGAGCATCATGACCATAGTCCCTTAGCTTGTAGTACGGGGGACTAGTCCACACCATGTGGATAGATTGATCTGGGAGTTCCCGAAGGCGATCTCGACAATCCCCCTCTAGCACATTCCACGATTTACTCATAGTAACCTACTTCCAAAGGGGCGGGGATTGGTAGCCCGCCCCCGAAACTGTTTATGCGGAGACCTGATAGGTCGCCGGGACTATATCAGCTTTGGTTCGGAGATACAAATTGATATACCCTTCCAGTGAGGAAAGCATTGCTTTATCCAACGTGCTCACTTCATCGTTGGTGGTCATATCCGCAAATAAATCACCGAAATGGTTCAGCGCACCTAGCGCCGCAATCGAAGCGTGTTTTTTGAGGTACCGGGTAAAGAAATAATCAAGATAGATATCATGACGGTCTCCACTACGACCGTCATGCATGATGGCTTGCTCTGTGGCCCGCAGAAGCTCGTGCTCTTGTGAGAGGTAAAGGGTAACGGCCCCCTCACTCTCAACCAACCGCGCAAACATATTGTCGGTGAAGCCAAGTGAGCGCCAGCTTTCATCGCCACGCTCAACAATAACGACGTCTTCCAGATAAAAGCCACTACCAGTACGGACCTTTTTCGGCACAACGGTCAGGGTAATCAAATCTTGAGCCGCCAACGTCTTACCTTGCCGATCGTAGATTTTGATTTTAAGGTCCGCTTCGTCCCCGATAGTAGCTGTAGGCTTAACCTTGAAGTACAGGCGGGTAGGTCCGTAATCCCCATCGGGGCCGGATACGGTGTAATGTGTGCTTTCAGCACCGCCATTTGAATGAACCGGGACCAAGAAATCGGGAGCATCGATGGTGCAATACGGCGTGTCGGGGTAAAGGCGGTCGCCCGGAATATTCGTCTCAATAGGAACCATGAAAGTGGATCCGACCTGTACGGTTTTCTGGTTCAGCGTGATGTTAAGATACTGCTGGCTGATGACTGTGGTAAGCGGCACCTGTTTTTCAACTAAGGTGCCCCCTCGTCCGCCACCGTTAGAGCCGCCTGAGCGCGGTCCCTTTCCGGTGGTATTTTTGACAGGGGTGCGGGGCTTGACATTGAAAAGGCGGTTGACCTCATCAATGATTTGCTGGTCCGTAGCGTCCTTGTTCCCCTTGGCGGCCTGCCGTTGCTTTTCATGTAGTGCTTGAATATTAGGGTCGGTTTTAAGCAGGGGAATTAGAATGTCTTCGTGAATTTTGCGAAAATGCTCCCCGTCGATGTGCTCACGTGAGGATCCCAGCATTTCGTTTTTGATTTCGTTGGCGAGATCGTCGCCGTCAAAAAAGATAAGCGTTTGTCCTGCCAAATATGGAATGGCCTTACGAATGTCGCTGCTCGAAACACGGTCGTGAAGTTGGCCGTTAAAAAAGATGCCACCCGAATTATGCCGGGAAACCCACATACCAACACGACCGGACTGATTCTGTTCTGCGGTCCTGTGGTTTTCTTCAGGATCTTCAACGATGAAAATACGGTACTTGAGTTTGCTGGAATGATTTTTTTCGTCCCGCAGCGTGTCGTACTTTTCGACAGCCTGCCAGTCGCTGTCATACAGCATCTCTGGGGTTCCGGCTTTTTTCATCATTTTGCGGATATTGCCGGAAATGACCTCCCGCCCTTGTGTACCGTCAAATTTCCCCTTTTCCGTGCGGAGATCGTCATAATCAACAAGATAGGGGCCGCCTGCGATGTGCTCGTTTAAGAGTTGATAAAGACCCGACCCGCCTCCACCAAAGCCAGACCGCTGGAGAGCACCATGACGCGCCACATAGAAGTTAGTATGCCGGACAATAGTGCCCCGTTCTTTGAGGCACCTTTCGTAATAGGCGACAGTCTTAGGATCTACTTGCCGCACCAACTCTGGCCGGAGACCAAAGGTGAGATCCTCATTGCCTACTGCCAGAACAGGACATTTGCCCGTACTAGAAAGCACGGCATATCGCCACTGGTCGACGGGCAATTTTTTATTAACATCCGGGTCAACATCGTTGGTTTTTAGCTTACGCATCACCACAACCACTAACCCATCACTATCTTCCGTCCGGGTGAATACAATGGAGGCATCGGAAAAGTGCAGCATGGCCGCACGCCCTTGCCCGAACATCCCGAACATCAAAGGATTGTAAAACTTGTTGGTGTCATTTAGGGAAAGGATAGTCTTTTCGACCGTATCAACATCTAAGCCAATGCCGTGGTCTGCCACATCAATGGTAGCCTTATTGAGGTCAAATTCACCATACAATGTAACTTGGGGTTCAAAACCACCTTTGGTACGCCATCCATTAGGCGTGGTCCCGAATTTACCCGGCATCCCGTGCGCAGCCGTAGCAATATCAAAGCCCGTTTCACACTGACCGGCGAGCATCGGATTTTGGTCGAGGGCAAACTCGCCATTGGCATCAAAAGTGTTTGTAACCAACTCTACAAAAGCCGTGACTGCATCCGTGTTAGCTTTGAGAGCGTTGGACTGGTTAGCCCTCCCGCCGTACAATTTCCATTCAACACCATTTGAATTACGGATGGTAGTGATGATTTCCTGCAAACCTTCCGCCGTGCAGGACTGGTTAAACAGCTCCGTAGCTGTGTAACCACAAAAAGTTTTAGGGTTGCCTTTAACAATGGAAAGGGTAGAACTACTCATTTTTAATTCCGAGTTTAGGGTATGTAATGTGTCGTACTGCTACCCCGCAATTAGAACGGATGACCCTACCCGAGTCAAGGGTCGGTTAAGAAACCTTTTTGAGCAACCAAGCCGCACCGGCACCTCCGCCTGCACGTACTGTCTCACCTCGCCGTTTCCGTGATAGGTCTTCTAGGACTTCTTCAAGGGCTTGATCGTAATCATTGTCCCGAAGTAACTCGGATGCCTTACCTTGCCAAACGACTTTGTTTTTGAAATCGGGGTCCAACATCTGGACCTTATAACCTAAGTATGACTTCAAATAGCGTTGCGCTACCTGAACGTGCGCCTTACGGAGTTTGCGCAATAGCCGATCAAGACCTTCAAACAAGTCTTTTTTGGTTTTAGCTGCGAAATTGGCATAACCGTCACGCACTTCCACACGCCAATAAGGTCCTTGCCACGTTACTGGCGTGAACTTAAATGTGACCCCCTCTATAGTGATCTCCGGGGCATTACTACGGATGCCTGCTTCTCCCCCCAACGTAGTAGAAGGATAATTGCGCTTTATTAAACGAAAAAGCTCCGAGGCTGAAAGATTACCGATACCCCCTTTAGCCGAATAACGACCTTCGATAGAAACCCATTCCTCTTCCACAGATACATCCCACTTGTAAGAAGGAAAGGCTTTATTTAGGGAGGTGATCAGTTTTTTAGCTTCCCGGACATCCTCTGATCCTGCCTGACCGTGCCCAACAGACCCATGCTGTCGTGTTCCCAAGACCACCAATTTATCGGACAACTCCTCTAACTGGAAAGGTGTCCGTTGCTTACGCAAAAAATTTTCCATCTCATCATGAGTCATTACCGCTCCTCAGCACCCAAAAGGTTGATCTGTAACAAGCGGCATATCAATGGATTAGTATCGGTCGTTAATATCCCATACCACAGGGACAGGACCCCCATGCATTGCAAACCCTAACTGACACTGAAAATGCCAGCAACGGGTACAAACCGTCAGTGATCGGAGCCAGTATTCCGTATCAAGCGTGTACCGAAGGGTTTGGCGTTTGTGAAAACCAAGGGGACACAAAAAGGGTGTGACCGGGATACCCTCATTAAAGGCTTCCCGATCTCGTGCCCACTTGGCTCGGTATTCGACAATCCCTGAAGGTCCCTCTTCGCCAACCCACTCTTCTTTCATCCCTCAGCCCCGTAATAATAGCCGCCGCACTGGACCGTCTCATACTGGTGCTTGCAACGGTCGCCCGGCTCAGGCTGTCTTTTCCACGGGTCCGGTTGCTCCCCGCACTCATCGCAGACAAGTGGCTCGAAACCTTCGGGACCTTCTACAGGGAAAGAGCCTTGAACCTTCCCGCATTCGAGACACACGGAAGGGGTCACATAGTCACCCCCACTTACGTTGGCAACAGACGGTGCATACCCTTCTCTGTGAACGCCGTTGAACGACGCAGTACAGCGGTCGGAGCATTTGGCATTGAGGCTTAGAATACGATCGGAACCACAGGAATCACAGGACATTTTCTTTTACCCATTGTTTCTGTAAATCAATTCCCAACTTAACGGCGTCTTCATCGTCGAGGTACACTCTCCTTTTAGCAAAGCCGGGCTTCTCGGTACACACCGGACAAACTACGGCAGGAATAGGCATATTTGCCCCCTCGACAAGAACGTCATCAGACGTCACTTCCAGTAGCGAACTACAGGTCCGACAGGTGACACGAATGCTAGTGTACGGGATTCTCTGGACGACCTTCATATCAGTTCACCGGCCAGAACACCACGACTTCCTGAGCTGCCTCAAGGGTCTCTTCGTCATACTCCCCTCCTCTACGTCTAGGGGATGCAGGACTTCACCAGACCATGTAGACTCAGCTCGATAGAGTGCTTCGTACCAGTCTCCGAACGGGGAGAACCCGTTACCCTCGGGGTCACGCTGCAAGATCACTTCTCGCTCCGGGTCAAGCCCTTGGAGCACTTCAATCAGTTCCGATACTTTCATCGTTTTCTTCCTCGTAGGTAAAAGAGTTTCGTTCTTGTTTGTCTTCGTCGAGCAGGGTCCTCACTACATCTGCGGCGCTACAGTCATCTAACGGCCTTTTAA